>Ga0222718_10000738_pt1 | contig 33658 bp, 37 predicted proteins | sample C33_27DmetaG_FD_165045 | JGI IMG/M metagenome (GOLD analysis project Ga0222718, IMG submission 165045) | Estuarine water microbial communities from San Francisco Bay, California, United States - C33_27D | ecosystem: Environmental > Aquatic > Marine > Unclassified | place: USA: California...
GACTTCATAGAGTGGTTTACGAAATGCACGATTGGTTAAATTGGTCATAATGTGCATAAAAAATGCATCAAAGTCTTGTGTAGGATCTGGACCTCGGTCCTCGTTCCAACTCAAACCCTGAGTCCATTTACCAAATCGACGAACATCTACAAACGAGAGTGTCACGCCATCATCTGTATAAAATTTCAAATGAGCATGTTTTGGTTCTTGACCGGTATTAGTAAGCTTAAAATGACCACTCATACCCATCGTCATACGAATTGGAATGGTTTGATTTGAGTCGACATCAGAGACAGTTAAGACAATCTCTTTGCCTCGACTCTCTGCACTCAATTTAAACTTTCTAAATGGAATGTCCAACTCACTACCTTTGTGAGATGGATTCTTTTCAACGCGAGTAAATTTCTCAAATCGAGAGGACTCATTGATAAAATCTGCCGTATATTTAAGTTCTGCTAATTCAGGCATTTTGAGTCTTTTTTACTAGAGACTCGAGCGCATCAATAAATTCCCAAGCACTACTCTTACCACCGATATTCCAAGTGGTCAGCTCATTGATTGTGTATTGAACATCATATGTTTTCCAATCATAGAGCGTATAGTAGTCACCATCGAATTCAAAGACCCATTCAAATTGGGTTTTGCCATCGCCTGACTCTTGATTAAACGTAGGCTGACCAAGTGCTTCGATCAACTCTGAATATTTTACACCATAAAGGTGTCCTTTAAGACTAGTGCCCCCGATTTTCTCGAGAGCCCAGTCTTTATCTTGAATTACTTCTATCATATTATACGTAACGGTTTACAAGTGAAATAGGAAACTTATAGGTTTTACCAGTGTTGTTGCTCATAGCCAAGATTGGATATTTAGAGCTACGCGGCTTATAACCTGTGATAGTGAAGATGTCACCTTGATAGTTAAAGGCATCGCCGAGTTCGGCATTAATACCTTTGATATTCTTATAACGATTAAAGTCAATGGCCTCTTTGGTCATTACGTTACCGTTGTTAAGAGTACACACCTCAATTTTAGTAGAATAGTTATCAGTACTAAAACGTGTGTTCTTAAGGTTGATCTCAACCCCATATTTTTGAGCTACAGCTGAAAGAGCGTTCTCGATTTCAGCATTGATTTGGCGAATGTTCGCGCGGTCGAATGAATTTACTTTTGACATTTGTTTGTTTTTTTAAGTTTGACTAACAATTACAGATCTAATATACCACAAATATTTGACATAAAAAAATCTGGAGCTAAAAATTTACCAACTTTTTTTCAGTTTATCATCATCTACCCATGAAAATAGACGAGTCTCTTCTACATCGTGTAAGACAATCGTCTTGTCAGTGATCTTATTATCGTAGAAGTATTCATAACTTAGGAGCGCAATGTCAGTGTCCATTGTTTGAATAATCTTATTGTTAAAGGTTTTACAACCATGTGCCCATGTTAGGCTCTCATAACATGATAAGCAATCCTCAATAACTCGACTACCTTTGACTGCACCATATACAGTACAATCAATAAGTGTATTATTATCTTGAGATGGTTTCATGCCAGCAAAAAAGGTGTGCTGTGGTGCTAGCTTATCTAAGACGACATCAAATGGTCGAATAGGTCGAGCGTCTAAGTCACAATAGACTCCACCGTAATCTCGAAGAATCAAGAGCCTAACGCGGTCGGCAATAAAAGCCCAACGATAAAGCTCTGGATCTTTAAGATAACTTTGCAAGAATGGATCATCTTTATAGACCACATTAAAAATCTCATGATGCGACCACAATTTATATTCCCAATCGGGATGTAGTCTTCGCATATCATTTGAGAAGTTTACACAATGAGGTGGGATCGACTTATCGCCGATCCAAATCTGATGAATTTTCTTTGGTATACCGCTCTTATTTTCCATAGACTTTTTCTTGGCGACTCATAAAATAGGCTACTTTTTTACTAGCGAATTCAACTCCAGCCAAATTACCTTTCGCAGCCTCTTGTTGCATGCGATTAGTCCAATACTGAATCTTTGGCAAATAGCCTTCAGCGTACTTGGTCTCTTTAGCCACTCGAGTCTTTTTAGCTCGAGGTTTTTTAACCTCATAAGGACGATCCCATTGGCCAATTGAAATGCCGACATAGAATGTTGGCACTGAACCATAGTCACCATCATAAACTAACTCTCGTTGGTCCTCTTTACAAATACGATTAATTGTATTTAAGACCTCTTTGATCTCAGGTCGATCTTCATAGTGACTATCAATCCAAAAGTGATTAACTTGCTCATATCCACGAGGATCTTGAGTCATCTCAATTGGACCTGACATAATAGCTACGTCAATTTTGCTGTAGTCGCGATTACGAACAGACAATTTAAAATTAGGAAGCGCTTTCTTTAAAGCTGCACGCTTAGCAGCTACTTGTTCTTTAGTGATGTAAGGCATAATGTTTAACTTTTAATTACAGATCTAATATACCACAAATAGTTGACAAATAAAAATTTTAGACTAAAAAGTTACGAACAATTTAGAGGGCTAACTATTTTAATACCCTTAATCTTATATCTTGCAAATGGATCACCATATAATTCGTGATCTTTATCATAATATTCAGCTGGCATTTTAGAACTTAAATTGCCCCCAGCTGTATTTTTATCTCTAAGCATTGCATCCTCTGCTTTGGATATAGTTGCATATATTAGGTTTTCATTTAATACCTTTGCAATGTCTTCAAGACTAGCTTTATTTCCTAGTTCTAAGAGTTTTTGCTCAATTACTCCAATTGGTATAACATGTTCCTTTTTAACATACAACTTTGATTTCATCTTCTTTAAACCTGAGATCGTATGCTCTTCTATTAGTTCAACGATACCCTCTGTTAATTCTCGATTAAAATCAATTTTATGCCAATTGGCTTTGAGAGATCGAGTAACGAAACCATGAGTGTAACAATACCATGTATCTGCAAATCTTCGTAGGTCTTCAATTCTACCCATTGGATTTGATTCTAATTCAAGTTGAATGTGCTTTAAACGCGTCAAAGCCTGAGATTCCATTATTGCTTGAGCATTTAGAGTCTCCATTAACCTAGTCTTTTATAAGTCTTAATAGTTTCAAGCTCGTCATACTCTTCGACGATGTTGATCTCATAACCCACATTTTTAAGAGCGGTCATAATCTCAGGTGCGTCACAGTCCTCTTCAAAATAGAAAAGACCCAACTTAGCATTATAGAATGAGAATGGAGACCTAAGAGCCTCACATGATGCAACTTCGCTAGCCAAGTTTTTATGAACTTGAAGATAGCCATGACTCGGTGTTGAGTAAAAATTAAGAGTCACTGATTTGGTAATAGTTTGATAATTCATAACGTTTGTTCTTTAATTACTCTACTAATATACCAAAAAAAGCCCAAATAAAAAAATCTGGGCTAAATTATTTTCGATTATTTGTAAAATCTTCTAAAGACTGAGAACCAAAATGATTCCCATCGACTCATACCTGAATTCCAGAGCTCTCTTTCTTCCATATCGCTTAACCAATTGAAGAGAGGTGTGCTTAAGAACATGAAGTCCCAGTTATCTATGGTGAAGCGCTTAACATTACCACCATTTGGCAATCTACATTCAAATGATAACATTGCGTACGGTCGATAGTCTTTGATCACCTCAAAGAATGAAAAACCCCAACATCCATCTCCATCATGTAGATATATGTCAAGTAAATTAATCTTTAGATTCCATCTGCGTGTCTTCCACGCTATCTTTTGTAATAGTCCCATTTTTATTTGTTGTTTTTTTAAGTTGATTGGCCGACATATTCCACATCTCATCCCAAAAAATCATATCATCGCCCATTGCTTTCATTTTCTACAATATATGTTAGTTCAACCTCTGGATCATTAATAACTTGTACGATAATTGGTTTAGGAGCACCTGATGCTGATAAGATCTTATTGGCTCTGTTCCAAGCGCCCGCTTTAATACATCCACGAATGCCAGAGCTCAAGTCACCAGAAGTCACTAAAATGCTTTCTAAATGATCATGAATAAACTTAGATTTTTCTAAGTTATCATAGTTGGCAATGAACGTATTATACATAGTCTTGATAATCTTCATACTCATCAAGATCTTTCATATTCTTTACTCGACGATGATCAAAATGAGGTTCTTGGTTACGTTGACGCTTCTTTTTAAAGTTCAACTTTCTTTTGCGATCTTCAGGATTGTGGTCCTCGCGTGAAGGCTTACGCTTTTTCATTAGTACTTGGATTTAATCGATGTTATTCTCAGGAGCCTCACCTGGCCAACGAGTATCAGAGTACTCAAATGGTTGATTAGTTGTACTAGTTGTACAATATGGCTCGAAAGGTGGGTTGTATGGGTTGGTAGTTTCACTTGGAGTATAAGGGATCCAAGTAATACTTTGCTCTTGAACATTATTTAGAAGAACCACGGCCTCTTCAGCTGTGATATGTCCTTCGTCTAAAAGTCTCTGTACAATTGATGCTTTAGTCATCTCTTTTATTTTTTATACTTAGGTAAGTAGTAAGGTTTCAAAAATAACGGGTCGGCCGAGTTTAATTATTTAGAGAGAGCTCTCTCCTTAATTGAGTTAATTTCGTGAAACATATTGTCCACGAAAGCTGTGTTGTCGTTAAACTTAGTGTTAAGGCGATCTTCTAACTTATCAGTGCGAGAATCAATGTAAGCATATAGCTTATTCATTTCATCGTGTACATGATTATTCAATGTATCCGCATAATCAATTGTTTTATCGCCAATTCTATCGATTCGATCAATCTCACCATCAATACGACGGTTTAATAGTTCTTCTCGATGATCTTGCTCTCTTGCGAGAGTGTCTACGTAATCTTGGATTGTTTGTAATTCGTCACGCAAGTTCTTAACCTGCACGGCAGTCCTAAACATACTTACGACACCAACTAAAGTTGCCACCGTCAATACACCTAGAACGAAATAGAGTAATTGTTCCATATTATTATATTGTTTTTTTTAGTGGCCGACCCGTTAAAGATTATTGAGTTACAGCTTCATTAATTTTCTCAAACTCATATTTACCTTTGATGTGCTCGTTAAGTGCTTTACCTTGAGATTGTGCCGAGTTAAAGGCCTCAAAGTCAGCAGCTTCTACACCATGATAAACATATGAAGCGTGATTAAAATGAACTGTAAGTGTTTTGTGTTCATAATTGTATGCAGCCGAAGTCAAAGTCGAGCTATCATACTGAGAATGTGTTGATTTAATCATATTAAAGATGTTTGGTCTTTATATGATCAGAGAAGAGATTGTTTCAATTATAGATCATCGATGTTGCTAATCTTAACACCGTTTTTAACAAGAACTCTATTCAATTGGTTGATAGCACTTACAACTGCAGCTGAATCGCCGCCACCTGCACCGCTGTTACCACTTGCGCCGTCTTTAAATGCACCAACAACGCCACCAAGTGCACCTGCAATTTTTTCAGGAATAGTTTCGTTTGACTCAGTTTGTTCACCAACTGTAGTTTGGAATGTTTTAAGAATGTCAGCAAGTCTTTCCATTGCTTTTTCTAAGCTTTCACCCATTTCAGCAAGAATATCTTCAGCTTCACCACCGTTAGCCAATACACCAAGTGCTTCGAACATTGTTCTAGCCTCAGTCAACTTAGCCAAGTCCATATTATTGATACCTTCAGCAATCTTAGGCATTGCGACAGATGTCATCATCATACTTGTACCAATAGTACTCCAAAGTTTTTGTTGATCTTCATACTTATTACTAAATAGACCACCTTTTTCTTTGTTAATAAAGATGCCACTAAAGATCTTAGCTTTGTGATCGTCTAATGAATTAATAGCTGAAGTCATATTAGGAATCGCTGCTCCCATCTGAGAGTATGTCAGACCTAAAACAGTGTACATTGCAGTCTTAGCAGCGTAATTATACATGCCACCTAAAAGACCTCGTACGCTATTAGCCTGCTCTGGCATAAGAGTTGCTATTGCCGCTGTAATCTTTGGAATAGACTGGCTCATTTTACCATAAGCTGCAGATAAAATAGTTAACATAGTAATTTTAGTAGGTAAAGTGTCTGGATTAACATCTCCACCAAAAATACTCATAAATGATTTACCTAGTTCTGGTTTAAATTCCGCAGTTGCATTAACAATGGCTGGAATTGCAGTTTCAAAAGTTTTATATGCCTTTTCAGTGGCGTTAATTAATGCTATTCTAAGAGGTACCATTGCGAAATCAGTATTTTCACCTATACCCATCAGAGCGTCCATCATTAATTTAATGGTATTGTGCATTTTATCAGCATCATCAACAGCTTTGGTCACATTAGCGGCAGACTGTGCTGCTGAAGCTAATTTTTGGAATGGTGCCCCAACTTTTTCTACCAATGCAATACCTTTTTCAAAATTAGTTGGCTTCCAGAACTTCCAACCTCTACCTTTTGGTTTCTTTTCACCAAGTTTAGTAAAGACATTAGTTAAAGCAGTGATCAATTTAATTGAGTTACTTTCAATCTTAGGAAGAAGTGTCCCTAGATTTTTAATAGTATACCACTCGGTAACATTACCATCTTTATCATATGCAGCAGGGAACTTTAAGTTCGCCATTTCTTGAACACCTTTGGCTAAGTTAAATAACGGAGTACCCATGCCACTGACAAGTTCAATACCTTTTTCGATAGTAGATTTACCACCCCACCAAGAACCATCATTTGCATCTGGATTTGAACCGATTTTAGCAAATGTACCTGAAAGTGCACCGACTAACATTTCAGTATTAGAAGTAACCATTTGGGCAGAATTAGCGTCAAACGGTACAAAGCCGGTTGGTTTACCTTCAGCATCAAAGCCTGTTGGCATTTTTAGCATTGCCATTTCTTGAACACCAATTGCTAAGTTAGATAATGTTGTACCCAGATTTTTAACCGCAGCAATACCTTTTTGTACATCACCGCCACCTTTAAGGAAGCCCATGATACCACCATCACTTGGTGCACCAAAGTCAACTTCAATATCTTGACCCGTCATCGGGTCTTTAATCGTAGTTTTACCACCTCTACCGATTTTAGCAAATGGAGCTGCGAGAGCACCTACAAGATATGCCGTATTTGTAGAAACATTGACTACGTCTTCACTATTAATTTTATTATAGCCAGTAGGCTTACCATCTTTATCAAAGCCTGTTGGGAATTTCAACAGCGCCATTGATTGTACACCGCCTGCAATATTCGTTAAGGCTTGACCCATGTTCATTACAGCCATAACACCCATCGAAACTGGGTTAGAACCGCCTAAACCAAAGAATCCTCCAGAGCCACCGCTAAATTTAACTGGAACCTCTTCGCCCGTAACCGGATCAATTACATTTAAAGTACCTCCACCACCAATAACTGAGAATGGTACTGCCAATGCACCGATTAGCCTAGAAATGTTTTGTGCCATTTCTGGTAGATCAACCTCTTCGGCAAGTTTTGCAAACTGTTTAACGCCTACACCGACAAGAACTAAAGCAGTTCCTGCGAGTATCATTGATGCAGCACCTAAAGCTATACCCGCTGCTTCCCATGGCCACATATTAAATGCATCACCGATACTGCCAATTAATAATCCGATCGGTGTATTACCATCTTTATCGGCTGTTGTAATTTCACCACCCTTTTTTATAACAGCCGACATAACGCCAATTCCAGCACCTAACATAATTAATGCTATACCTGAAACTAACATTGCAGCTGCACCTGCTAATATAAATGGAGCTGCAAGACCTAATAGACCAAACTCAATAGCAATCATTGCTACTAAAGCACCAACTTGACCAATAAATTCCCAGCCACCCTCTTTTAAAGGACCAGATAAAATCATTAGACCAACGCCTAAAAGAATCATTGCTATACCTGCGACTATCATTGCAGTAGCACCCTGCATAATTAATGATGCTGCAGCGCCTGCAATAGCAAAGACTATACCTACTGCACCAATAATTAAAAGCGGTGCAAAAGTTTCTAATGACATCTCACTTGCTGGGAATAGAGCCCCTAGAATTAAGAATCCTATACCAACAGCCACCATAGCAAGAGAAGCCCAAAGAAGTGCAATAGCACCTTTTTTAATCTGTTTTTCAAAAATACCTATTAGTGCAAATGTAACTGCAACAGCACCAACTACGGCAATTGTATTCCATACTGCGTCCCAATTTGGAATTACCATATTAAATAGTGCAAGTGCTACACCTACTGCTAATATTGCACCAGCTGCAAATAATAGTGATTTAGATGATTTTTCTATTCCCTCTGAAAATGCACCAAGGATTCCAAATACAAAACCCATTAATAATATTATCTTTGCAGCAGACCACATACCTGCCATTGCATATGGTTCTATAATTGAAAATAGAGCTAATGAAACGCCTAATGATAAGATAGCTAATCCAGCGTACATTAATCCCTTTGCAGTCTCTTCAATAAACTCAGTTATACCCATAAACGCAAGTATCATAAATACACCTCCCATTAATAGAATTATTCCAGCTGCACCAAGTGCACCTTTAATTGCGAATGGTATTATTAATGAAACTATTGCTAATGATCCAGCAAATGCAAGAATACCTAATCCAACACTTTTAAGATCAGATAAACGTTCCATGGTTTCTTTATTTAGCATTTTACCTACCAACATGACAGCTCCCACGGTTAAGAACATAGCTAACGCTATAATAGGGGAAGCTGCAGCAGTTAAAATTAATAAAGGAAGTGCCAGTATCATATAGCCAGCAAAGACTAAGATGGATTTACCTACTTCACCTAATTTGGTTAAAGTGCCTATTATACTTTCGAGTGCTTTGGCTTTTTCTTCTCCGCCATCATCCATTTTATTGATAGCATCAACAATATAGCCCAAACCTAAACCAATTGGCTTAAGTGAAGGTGCCATGACAGACATGGCTAAAGCTTCTCCCATCCCGATACCTTTCGTACCTTTCGTACCGCCACCCTTTTTACCTTTAACTAGATCTTCAAGAACAGTTACTAATGAATCTATGCGAGAATATAGGTCACCACCTTTGGTAACCGAATTCGCTGTGATCAAAGTATTGTCCTTAATTTGCTCCAAGACTTTACCTTGGCCACCTAGTCTATCAAAGGCGTTTTTTAAGAAGTTTGCGTTCAAGTTAAGAGATGCTTATTTTTAAGTATGGAGAGTGCCGCTTTCGCGACACTCTCTTAATCTCATACTATATATCTTTACAACTTCGGCATCTTTAAAGACGGAGTCTTCATTGATGGGACTTTAGGCATCTTAGGAGAAGTATTCTTTCGCATTGCGGCTGATTGTTTCTCCTGTTGTTCTTGTTGGTCCGTGTGTTGCTTATTCTTAGCTTTAATGTACTCTTGAAGATTTTTAACGTAGTACCAATATTCATAGTAGTACATTTCTTCAATCTCCGAGGGTTGCATTCTAAGATGTATGCCCAGGTAGAACTTTGTCTTAAAGTAGTTCTCCAGAGAGATCTGAAATAATGAAAAGACTTTTGATGCCACCTGGGAAGTCAAGAGGGGCTTTCGCCGGTTCTCCATCTACTTCCGCATAAAGTTCGGTTTGTACACCAATTCTCATTTTTTCAGCTAGTCTGTACATAATCATGTACTTTCTATCGTCCCATGCTTTGTAGTCTACTTCTAAAGAAAAGATCTTAGTCAAAGACAATTGTCTCCAATCAGATACAGTGTAAGGCAAGATTTGAATAAACGCCTTGTCAATTTCAATTTCTTTTTCTTGACGATCTCTTAAGTAACTTGTTACTTCTTCCATCACACCGATTGTTGGTGGCTTCATGCGCACTTCACCCGCTGATTTAGTTTGAATAACATAAGTTCTTTCTTTAGCATCGTAATACTTTTCGATTTCTGCTACGATTTCAGTTGGAACCAAGTTTTTAACTGAAAGTTCAATCTCAACTGACTTTTTAGTCTTTTCAGTTTTACCTTTAAGGATCAACTTATTTTCTGGTTCAGGGAAAGTTAGATCTCTAATGCTCAATAGTAAAATAATTCTATCTTCTTCAAGAATATCTTTGTAAGATAGTTTTTTACCATTGCCAGTCATTTGAGAACATGAAGCTACAACGTGATTAAGTTTCTCTTCCATGTCGATGTAGTTATTATCATCCATAGTTGAGAAGTGTCTAATCTCAGCTGCTTTTGCAGATCTAATCTTAAGAACAGTGTCAGCTGGGTAGAATTTACCTTTAGACGGTAGTTCATTAAGGTCAAGAACATGCCATCCTAAAATGTCATCAGACTTTTCAGGTTTAGCTGGACCAAAGTTTTGCATATTAACTCTACCTAATCCACTAGAATCAATTACTGCTTCCATTTCAGAAACGTCTTCAGCTGGAGTTTCAATGGTTCTGTTAATGCCATCTTTAGCATCCAAGGCTCTTGCCATTTCTTCTTCGTTTTTGTTTAATTCGTCACTCATATTATTTTTCTTTTAGGTTTTTAAGCGTTTGTTTAACAATTGATTTTTGATCGGGAGTTTTAGACTTTAACTCTCGCTGAATAAGATCTCTTATCCATGCGCTGACTGAAATAGGTCGAGTTTCAGATTCTAAAGCATCGTTTAAGATAACCCGATTAACCTCACGCACTTCGTCCTCTGTTAAGAGAACTTGAAGCTTTTTGGTTAATTTGGTGTTATTCATAATATTTTAGTATTTTAATAATATATTATATTTTCTGTGCAAAAAAGAAGGAGAAGTCGCTTGGCGTCCTCTCCTTCCAAGTAATTTATTAGTTCAATTCTTCAGCCCAAAGATCAGATCTCCAAGTGATTTCTAATGTTTGTGGATCAGCAGTTTCATAGTTTAATTCACCTGTGAAACCGATACCTGAAGTGATGAAACAATCATCAAGTGTTACTTTTCTGTAAATGTCACCTTCTCTGTTGAACTGTACGATAACAATTGTACCTACGTAGTTCTTCTTAAGACCCATTTCGCCAGTCTCAGGATTGTACTGAGCTCTGTACCATTGTCTCATAGTTTTGTACAAGTACGCTTGGTTAGAATCGTTTAAGTTCAATGTAAAGTTAACAGTTACATCGATTGCAGTACCGTCAGGCATACCAGCAAAAGATCTGGTAGCGAATTTATATTTCTGCTCGATAGCTGCTACTTCTCTGTGAAGAGCGTCAATACCAGAAATAGAGTTGATGTGTTGTAATAACATTTCTTGACCAGCAACGCCATCAGGAGGTAAAATAGTCACCTCGAATAGGTTAGCCTGTACTGGTTCGAAGTTTCTGCCCTTTTTCTGAGTTTGATCTTCTGAATAATGTGGTAAAGCCATAATCTTTATCTTGTTTTATTTATATATCTCGTTTATTAAGCAAAGTTACCTGTTGCGATTTCACCCGTATTCAAGATTGTTACTCTCGATACTAAGATTTCAAGACCTTTAACTGGCTCAACGTAAGTATCAAGGATACCCATGTTGTTGTCGATAACCTCAGTAGTGTTGTTAGTTCCGTCCATGATGTTTCTGTAATCGTAAACACCACCGTCTTTCTTAACTGACTCCATAAAGTTGTCTGCCAAAGTTTTAATCTCTAATCTTGTTTGAGCGTTATTGAATTCGAACAAGTAGTTTTTCAAGATCTCTGCTAAACCGTCTTCGATATAGATCATCGCTTCTCTCACGTGAGCTGAAGACAATGCCGATTGAATCGACTGCTGAGCTGTCTTGTTTCCTTTAATTGTCAAACCTACACCTCTTTCAAATACGATTGGGTTGTAACCGAATGGTTCAAGTACGTCTCTATCGTCTTTGTCGAATGCAAATTCTAGAGATTGTACGCCTGTACCACCTACAACACCTCTTCTTGGCCCTGCAATGATTGACCATGGCAATGCTGAAGTGTATTTGTCGATGTAGTTGTTAGATACGTAAGCTGCAGGTGGGATCACCTTAGTTCTTCCGTTCTCGATTACATTCAAACCAGGACCGTAGTAGAATGCGTAGTTCGCACCTTCGTTGATCGATGGTAGAGTGTAAAGTGCCGATGGATTCAAGTTCAAGTTACCACCAGTTGCAACGTATCTAGTGCTGAATGCACCTGTGTTTTCGTCTAAGAATGATGGGTTAGTTGAAGCTTTGAATTCTTTGATCATCGGAGCGTTCAAGATAGCTGAAGCGTTTTGTCTTTCTTTACAAAGGAAAGCAAGCTCTTCTTTGTTAAGTAGACCGCCGTTCTCTAATGAACCGAAAGTATCAATAACATATCTAAATGTAATGTTATCTTTGTCAATCAATGCGTTACCTAAACCTGTACCTGGCTTAATAGCTGTTAGTAACTCAGCGATTAGTTTGTCGCTTTGAGTTGCACCATCAAGTGGGAACATTGTGTAAACGTCAGTTGAATCTTCGTATCTCTTAAGAGCATGACCTGGTCTGCTAGAAACTGGTCTGTGTGACTCAAATTTGTAAGTAGTTACACCATCATCAACTGATTTGATAATTCTCTTAATCTTAGCTAATTTACCGCCGTCAGCTGGTACGTACATACCAACTTTAACTTCTGACCAATCAAATGTATCAGCGCCTGTGATTGAGAATGCAAATTGACCAGCACCTAAATCTTCCCAAGTGTATGAAGTATTAACTCCAGGGAAAACAACTGCTCTTGCGTTAGGATCGATTGTTGCCAATTCTAGAGTAGCTGAAGCTGCTCTTACATATGGTTGAATGCTTGCAGCTGTGATGTTATCAAAGCTTGAAGAGAATGCCTCGCCTCCGGCTGGAGATACTTTGATTTTAGTAGCTGAATCGTAGTTTGGATCTACGTTTGAAATTTCTACATATTCACCAGCAGTAGCACTAGGTAAGAAGTTACCTGAGATTAATACACCTTGGCTAGTAATGTCAGCAAATGGAATATCGAAGATTAAACCACCATCAGCAGGATCTACTGTAATTGCAACGTTTGTACCGAATACCATTGGATCAACGTTGTTAGCGTCACCGTCAAATGATTCGTAAACTGCTTTATTAAAGTTACCTTCAGATGTGCTGATAATTACATTACCGTTACCGTCATCATCAACGCCTTCAATCATTAAGTATTCACCAGTAATAGCTGATTTTAAGAATTTACCAACTGTTACGTTGTATGGTGCTGCTTCGATAAGAAGTTTAGTGATGCCAGTAATTTTCATTTCTCCACCATCCATAGCTTCAACTTGTAAGTTAAGAGCAACAGGATCAATAGAAACCTCTTGATCAACTCTGTGTGAAAGTAATTGGTAATCTTGGTAGATGTTGAAATCTGTACCAACTAAATCGATTGCTGCTAAAGCTTCTTCGTTAACTGCACAGAATAAGCCGGTTCTTCTTGCTTCGATATTAATCAAAGTTTCGATAAACAACTGACGACCTTCATTGTCCATAAATTCTGGAATCAATGAACCTGTGTATTGTGCTAACAACTCAACTTCTCTTAAACCAGCAAACTTAGCAAGCTCTGATCTGAAAAGACCTTTATTGTCAAAGTAAGTACCGTAAGTTGGATCGTTGTTTAATTCAGCCGCATTAAATTTACCTTTGAATACCATTACGTCAACCATGTAGTCTGATACGTAGTCTAGATCATCGATACCTTCAGGGATATTACCTTCACCGTACCATTCTCTTGCAGTCATGTTAAAACCATCAGTGTTAGCCGCTTGTCTAACGATGATAGTGATAGGAGTCTGCTTGATGTTTACAAAAGTAAGTGCGTGATTTGAAGCTTCATCTTCGTTACCAGCCGCTGCCAATAATTTAGCGTCGTTTGGTGTCCAGAATTTGTCAGTATCAAATACTTCACTGTACTGTGAAGTTAAGTTAACGTGACTTAAACCTTCTTGGCTTGAATTAGTAGCTGGAGAAACGATAGAAACTGTATCATCTTCGTCTGCCGCTGTTAAGTTCAAGGCTAAGATAGGTCCTCTTGAAAGAGCTTCGATAGCTGATCTGTGGAAAAACATACCTTTTCTTTCCAAAGACTTATCAATGCTGCCAAAAACTTGGATGAACTGTTCTACATCTTCGATGAAAACCGGAGTATTGTAAGGACCTTTTTTAGATCTACCTACAACTAATCTGATAGTCTCAGCTGGGATGTTAACAGTTTGTGATTTGTCAAACTCTAGACGATATACGCCTGAGCTTTTGAACTGTTGTAATTGAGGACTTAATGCCATAATTGTTCTAGTTTATTTTTTTGTTCTTTTATTATATATCTGTTTCCGTTCGTAAATTTATTTGAGTAGGTCGTAAATATCATACTGCAAATCTCCTTGATCCTGTGAGTCTCTATATAGTATTTGCTCCATAGCATCATGCAGATCTGGGTCGATGAAATCTAGTAATTCTTCAATGTAATCCGCGTAGTCTGTAGTGTTAAAAAATTCAGTTGCAGTGATGGCCGTCATTATCGTATCATCATTCCCCATCTGCGCTCCATAACTACCATTTGGTAAAGTACCAAACAGACTTGCTTCAGTCACTGTCGATTCCTCTGTCAAATCTAATCTATTTATCTTGTAAAGTTTAGCAAAATTCTGGCAGAAAATTGCTTTATTATCAGACTTAAGCTTTATTCCTGGCTTTAAGGTTCTGGCATCGTGACGATGTCTAAATCTAACTACCATCTCATCATCAAAATCATTTCTCTGTGGAAAGACTTGTCTTAGATAGTTAAAGAGCACTGTACCATACGTATTGTATTCTACAATCATCTTTACGTTTTCTGGGTTAAAGATGTCACATGATAAGGTATAGAGTACTTTAGCAAAGTCTTCAATAACGTGGCTGTTAGATCTAAAGACTCCAACTTGCTCTAATTTAAAGAAGTCGTACATTGCACCGGGGTTAACTACGTTCTCTATTTCTTTTACGTTCATTGGTGAAACTTTGAACATATTAATCACTGAGTAATCACCACCGTTACCTTCGGCAATATCAACTGAGAAGAGCCAAAACTTTTCACCGTCTTTGCACGTATCTATGTCAAAATCAGGATCCCAAAATAAATTGTCTTTGGTGTCAATTGAAATATAGTCAAACTCATCAAAGTCATGCCAAACGTATTTTTTCATACGCTTACGCATTTTCTTCATATCAGCTGGATCTAATAATAGATTAGATGAACTAACAAACTCATTACCATATTGGCGATTAAAGGCCTCAATTGAACCTAAGTTTTTAAGTTCTCTGTCGTACCATGCGTCGTCTCTGTCAGGATGTTCCCACCAGTCGATACGCATAGCATGATATTCATTATCACCGCGATCTGCTGCGGAGTATATTTGGTAGAACTTATTAAATCCATTTGGTGTTGATGTAATTGTAATCCTTGAGACTTTAGAGGCTGAAAGCGTTGGATAAACGTTTTCATAAAAAGTGTCAACGATAGTATGATGAATGTGAGCAAACTCATCCAAGTACAAGTTATGAATCGTAAAACCAATACCAGCCTTTGCGGTAGTTGACTGACCAACTAGTCTACAACCATTATCACAACGCACATTCATAACGTCATATTTAATGATCCCAGGTTTCATAAAGAATGGTAGGTTTTCAACTACAACTTTAGCCTTATCAATAATCTCTTTAGTTGAATCAGATTTGTTTGCAAGTAGTAGTGTATTCTTATCTGTGTTAAACGTTAAGTACCACGCATTGAAAATCGAGGCCGTTACCGTTTTACCCATTTGTCGAGATGCCAAAACAATATTAAATCTTTCATGCTGAAAGTTACGCAGCATTCTTTTTTGATATTCTCTAAGCTTAACTCGTTGAATACCTTCATCAGTCATTACAACTGCATACTTTTCAGCAAAATAGACTATATCACTGGCACATCTAGCCAGCTCTTGAATCTCTTCATCGGTGTATTCAAAGACAATATTACCCTTTCTTAAGAATTGCTTACCTTCATAAAATGGCATTGCAACTTTAGGTTTATAACCTTGATCTAGGGCAAGAAGCAGATCATTGACTTGCTTGGTTGACCAAACAATTCTGTCAGATGAGGCTTGACCCCCATCTTCTTTTGGAATCCACTTATTATCTCCTACGTAATCACTCATCTGTATTCTCTTCTATGTCAACATCTGTAATGTCGTCATCGCTACTCTTAATACCTGCTTGAATTGCAGCCATTAGATCTTTTGTACCTCTTTGAATATTTTTGTTTTCTGTGCTACCGCCACTCTCTTCGATTTCACGAGTATCATCTCTCTTTTTATAGATCTCAATGTCACGTGCGATTCTCTTTGTTGATTCTTCGGCTGCCATCAAGTACATTGTCTGTGACTTAATAATGTCAAGCATTGATTTTTGAAGTGTTGCCAAGACCTCGAACATTCTCGGTGCTAATTCACCGCCTTCGATAGTTTCAAGTAGAGTAGTTAAGGCTCTTTCACCAGCCTGTAATTGATAGATCAATGAACTCATCGTCATCTCATCCATCTTCTTTTTAGCTTGAATATATTCGTCCTTCTCAATAATATCTGCATCGAGATAGAATTTCATTAGACTAGTAATAGTCTTTTTAGCCTTAGTCGTTGATTGACTTTTTATTTCAGTGTAGTTTACTGGTGCAAGACTGGTTTCCCTTTGAGTTACGGGTAAATCAGATGGATCAGTTTCAACATCAAGTTGGCCTTCGCCTATAAGAGCGTCTAACTCTTTTCTGATTTCGTCAGCTTGTTCAGAAATACTTTTCTTATTATCTTCGCTCATAATATTATAATATAATCTATATATCTACCAAATCCTCGAGGCTTAATAAGGCCTTAAATTATCTGGCTTGATTATAGCGTCTTAATTGAATAGAGGGGATTGCGTTATCGACAATCTTAGCATATTGACTATCTCTAACGACATATTGCTGGAGTATATTAAAGTGTTGCTCTTGTTCAATGGTTCTTGAGAAGAGTCTAATGTTAGTCATCTCAACTTTACTTGGCATTAATGACCATTGAGTATCACCTGTCCAACCATATGGCATAATATTACTTACAGTTCCTGTGAGAGCCGACGTCATAGTATCTTGTACAGTTTGGCCATTTTGCCAGTTACTCAGTGGATCTAATCTATAAACGTTTGCTGTCACTGCATTATATTGATTGTTAAGATTAAAGACTAGACCATACCACACACCAGCTTCTAAGTTATTACTATAAGTAAATGAGTGTGTATCGTTATTAATCTTAACGCTTAATGTATCATGGGTTGTATTAATAGCAAGCCCCTTGTTATTGTTATATGAAGTAATCAATGGTAAATCTGTACCGTCAACTACGCTTGGTCTAAACCATAAAGTAATAGCTAAGTTTTCAGAAGTTGATAGTTGTGACTTTCTTTTATAAGTTAGGGCATTTAAACCTTGATCCTTGACCGTACTTAAATCATATACGTTCTTAGCAACTACAGTCCATTTATTTCTAATTTGAGTGTCTTTAATTACTAATCCATTGTGAATCTTATATCTAATGCCATCACCGACTTCACTAAATACGGTTTGATATTGCTGTGGTTTAGTAACTTTGTCAAACTCCTCTTGAATCTCTTCACCGAAAACTTCTTCAATACCTGTCACCAAATCATCAACTGCCTGCTCAACTTGGCTATCATTGTGAATTGAGCTAGTTCTGTCCTCATATTTAGTAAGCATTACTCTCCAATATGTCATATCCATATTGAACTCATCTGCAAAAGAGACTGAACGTACTTCATACATTCTGTTCATTAGAGGGAAATATAAGTAGTCTCTACTTCTTGGACTAGCACCTAAACCAAATGCGGTGTTAAATTGTCCTTTAGTAATGTGAACCTCAAAGTCTTCAAAGCCCATGCCAAAAATATCAAAGCTGAATTCTTGAGTTGGCATTGCATTGTCTGGTACAACTATTTTAAGTTGCTTTTCTTCCATTACATTATAGAGTGAATACTCCATTAAGACCACATCTCGAGATCTTTGATCTGGTTCAACTCTAAAGTATCTAACTTGGTGACCCCACATTTCTGAAGCCAATTCACTGATTTCTCTATAAGTATCTCTTGGTCTTTGAAGATTATATGGGTTGTAAATATCGTCTTCACAATCTATAACAATGTTTGCACATCCGCTCATTGCCCATGGATCTGAACAATCACCACAGAATTGAGGACAAGATTCAATTGTACCGTTCTCGGTTTCTAATTCAAAAGTAACACTTAAGAGTGTAATTGAATTGTAGTCACTTAGAGCACTAACTTCGGCTTTTACATCAATCCAAAGTGGCTTAGATGGATCAAACGTTTGACCTAAAAGATCTTGTGGACCAGAGCCAATATTTAAAGAGTAGAGTGGTGACATTTGACCACCATCTGAGCTTGAACCCTCTTGAGACCATCTATAAGAGTACGTAAAATGATTATTAGGATTTGGTGCCTTGTAGAACTTAATAGCACTAGCTGTAAATGGTGCGGGCTCTACGATTGTAAAACCATTAGGACCTAAAACTTGATCTACTGTTAAAATATAATTAGCTACAATAATCTGATCACCTGATTGTAAGTCCAAGCTTGTGCCAGTACCTACTACATTAGTATCTCCGCCAACAAGCGCTAGTGTACCAATTGTTCTTGGTGATGAAACACCTGCAATTATATTCCAGCTTAAGACTTTAGTTACACCTTCATAAGGTTCAACTAGCTTAGCAAACATATAATCACCTATTTCAGTAGCTGTAAAATTCGTTACCATTAAATTGGAGTCTAAGACCTCTTATTTTTATTTATATATCTGACTTTTTGTCAGCTATTAAGAGCATCTCAGGATCATCAGACTCATACTGTTCTGCAACTGAAATTATTGGATTAATGATATTAAAAATCTCAGTTGTGTTGTTTTCTGATAAGAATAGATCTAATGTGTTTAAAAAAGTCTTAACTCGCATAACAGTATAGTGTTCATCGTCTTTAAAAAGATTAGCCCTTCTAAGAACTTTGCTGGCCACTTCACATTCATGCTCATTAAAAATATCAAAGAGTCTAATACTACCTCTTAGTGTTTTGATGCTATATTTAATAGTTTTGATTTGATCAATATTAACTATACGATTATAACTTGCATTCTTATTAAGTGTTAGTTTAATCCACATAAGATTAGTCATGTGATCAAACATTTGTTGTAAGAAATAAACAGAGGTAGCCTCTTTGTGAATAGCCACATCGCTAATAGCTTGAAAGCGATTGATCTCAGCTCTAAAAAAACCTCGAAGCGCTTTTTGCATATCATCACTACTGACTAGAATCGAATCTTCATCTAATTTCTTAGTACCTGAGCTTCTACACAAAATACCCCACAACTTTAGATCAATTGAGTTATACTTGTATAAGGTTATATCAATAACCTCAGAGAATGTATCTTTACTTGGCGTAGACATCTATCTGGGCTTCAATTTTTTTAAGATCAGCGTATAGTTCTTCTTTAGCGAAAGTCTTCAATTCATTGAATTCTCGCATGCCTATTTCGTTTTTAGACAGATAGATTTCTACAGCACGATCGTCTGGAGTATATTTATCTGTATCTTTTTTAGAGGCCGATTTTTTGGTCTTAGTGTAAAACCAACCTGGTACAGATTTAAACCTTGAAGCTACCATGGCCCAAGATTCAACTACATTTGCTCCATTGATCCCATTGATGTTAAACATCTGCGAATTTGCAGGATATTTAATAGCAAAGAAACGATTAATCATAAAATGATGACGTTTCTTAGAATGATTTTTTAATTTATTATAAGTGTCTTTCTTCGTAAACATAATTTTTACGAAGTCGAATAATTTAGTTTCGTCTAGCATATATGTTATATGTGTTAGCTACGCTTTAGTTTACTTAACCCAATCCATAAAAGATAGTTGATATGCCTCTAACATACCATAACCATCTTCTATGAAATTGAGCGCAGTCAAAATAACTTCTTGTCTTAAACCATAAGCATTTGCTTCGGTTAAAATCTCTTCAACTTGAATAAGTTCTTCCATTAAAATAATTTTTTAGTCTGACTCTCCTCAGTGGTCTTTTTAGGAGTTGTCTTTTTACCAACAAGCTTCATCTTTTTAGGAGGAGCAGTTGATTCATCTGGAATATCCATGCCTGCGAAAGCATCTGGACCAAAACTTGGTTGATCTTTTAACCAAGTTGTACCTTCAAGAATACGATCCATTTCCATGATAGACTCTTTGTTTTCAATAGCACCTTCCCAATCCTTTTCAATAGAATCATAAATTGCCTTTTGAATAGCATCTGGAATTGTCTTAGTGTGTAGTAGCATTAGTGCAATATTGTTTGACAATGCAACTTTAATTAGAGTAGGATTACTATGTCCAACTACACGATAAACAATATCTGATAATTTATCTTTATACTCAGATGAGAACAAGTGATCAATAACAAAATTGTCATACTCTTTAATAAACTGATCATAGATAGTATCAGCGTGCTTCATTGTCAAAGAGTAGTTACGTAATTTACCCGACTTCATTTCTTTTTGCCAAGTAACTACAGCAGGAATATTGTCTGACTTGTCACCTGTTAAGATCTTCTTAAGAATAAACTCGTCACAATCAATTTCTTCGATCTGAATTTTATTAGCCTCAATCCAAGACAAAATATCACCTTGATAATTATCTCTAAGCATAGTTTGCCCGCCCATATTAAAGAGCATATCGTCATTACTCATATCGGCTGCAGCCGAGGTCTCCATATCTTTTAAGAAACCTTTGTAACCATAGAGTGACTTTCTAGTATTGTAATACCAAATAGTGTGAGCATCGTTAGTAGTAGAGTAGTTTACCAACTGAATAAGATCTCTATCACCCGACCATACGATACATGATTTGCCACGAGCGTTAAGCATTGTAGACCAACCAAAAATAACATCGTCAGCCTCAGCACCTTGAATTTGGTGAACCGTAACGCCTTTACTAGCTACTACCTTTTGGAATTCTTCATATACAGAATAGACAGCGTTCCAATCTACATCAGAACTCTGCTTTCTAGTGCCTTTATAATCTGACTCAGGATAAAGATCCTTACGCCATGATTTACTATCGACTGTTAATACAACATCATCGACAAACATTTTTAACTTGCGCATCTCCGATGCAAAGTCAATGGCCAACTTTCTCATGAACTGTGCTTTTTGCTTATCATCGCCCAATAAGGCTACACCGCCTTTAGGTTTAGGTAAGACAAAAAGTCTACTGAACACAAAATAGTTACCGTCTATAAGTAGTGTATGTTTTCCCACTTTCATATCTCTTGTTTCTTATTCTACTGCCAATATACACAAAATAATTGACAATAAAAAATTTTCTAATAAGTTTTTTAAGAGTTGACGATAGATTGTATTTCATACACACAACTAAGCATTGTAATCACTGGATCAATAACATGTACACGTTGCGCTTGGTGTTTAGCAACTGTAATGATAATCTGAGGAATGTGCTTTACATGCTGCAACTTCTCTTGTTGTATATATTCAACAAACTCTTCACCCAATGTTTGAAGTACGTCGTCAACTTTATTTGCATAATTGCTCACTAGCAATTGATAATTCTTCGCTGGATCTGTCTCGTTAAAGATCAACTCAAATACATCTTTGTAAACTGAGTTAAACTTTTTAACGTCCTCGACCGTAATATTATTTGTACCTTGAGTTTTGTAACCTTGAAGTTTGTTAAGAGTAGTTCTTAAATCTGGAAAGTTACGACGTACAAATTCTACGAGTGCGGCCTTATCAATGGTCATATCTTCATTGCCACAGATTTGATACACTCGTTTAATGTATTTTTTGGTCAACTCTGATTCTTCTTCTTTATCAAAGTCAAAGTTAATGACTTCAAATCGAGATAGGATTGGATCTGGCAGTTTGTTGATGTAGTTACACGTTGCAATAAAACGAGAGTTAGAGGCAAACTGTTCCATTGTAGCACGCAAAGCCTTAAAGAATTGGTCTGATACACCATCAACCTCATCAAGAATCACTACCTTAAAGCTACCAGCTTTATCCATGATCGAGACAGTTGAACAAAAATCGATAATACGGGTTCTAATCACATCAACTGAGGTATCTGTCGATGCATTGATATAAAGATAAGGCAACTCAAATTGATTAACGAGAGCCTTAGCAGTAGACGTTTTGCCAGTTCCTGGTGAACCCGCAAATAACATGTTTTGAACAAGTCCATCTTTGAACTTACTCATAACTCGATCTGGCAAAATTAGATCATCCAAGTTTTTTGGACGATACTTCTCTGTAAAGAGCTGATTTAATGACTGCATATAAGTATGTTTTGTAGGTTATACGCACAGGGCCGCAAAAGGTTTCTAAAATATATAAAGTATATGGCAAGAGCAAGTCACATAGAGATCAAACGGACTAACGGGCCGAACCCTAGAAATAGATACGGTATTATACTAGGTGGATTACAAAAGTCGCACCGTAAGTTCCTGGTAGAACACAGACATATAAAGAGGTGGTCGGATAGTGATCAGTTCGTTGGTTGCATCCTAAGAATGCAAAGAACCACGACTGCACCAGCAGATTACGTTAAAATGTATTGGGACCATGAGAACCAAATGGTCGTAGATCGTGAAACCCTCTATACTAATTATAACACTATAGATTGGATTTGTGCCATAAGTCTTAAACCAATTAAGGCTAAGTTTATGAACTTTGATCTAGAAAACTTTGTCCACCCAGAATATAGCGATGTGCTTGATGCACCAATGGTAGACAGTCGTATCTTAAAGAGCTCAATTGAGTTTCGCAAGGAATGTAAAAAACTCCTGCTCAATGAGAGACAGGAGTTTCTTAAACTTGCAAAGAAGAACGCTAAGCGTCGTCTTTAATATTACATTAATGATCTGAATCTGTCAGCAACAGAACCTGATTTGAATGCGAATGATTCATTTAACCTTTTAATTTCATCAGGTGTAGGAATATGCATGCTTTCAGGTACAGTTGGTTCTGGCTCTTGAGTTGGTTCTGGCTCTTGAGTTGGATCTGGCTCTTGAGTTGGATCTGGCTCTTGAGTTGGATCTGGCTCTTGAGTTGGATCTGGCTCTTGAGTTGGTTCTGGCTCTTGAGTTGGTTCTGGGGTGCCACCTTCTTTAGCGTCTGCAATAGCTTGGTCAACATTATTTAAAACTTCATCTGCACTTTTAACAGCTGCAAGATCTTCAGGTTTCTTTAACGAAGTGCCATCGCCATATTTAGGAATAAATTCACCTAATTTAAAGCCTTTTTCTCCTTTTTGTGCATTGTCCATATCGCCACCGGCTAAACCAATAACACTTTTAGTAACTTCTTGACCTTTAATTTTATTAGCTAGTGCTGAAACGGCTGCTAATTCAGCAGTAGCGGCTGTTTTAATAGCATTTGCTAATTGCTTAGCTTTACCTAATGCAGCTTCATCTGATTTAGATTTTGCTTTAGAAAATAGATCTTCAACTGCGCTTTCTAAAATAACATTATTAAATGCTAATAAAGATTCCTTGATAGCATCGGTTGCTTCTTTAGCTGAAGCAACTACTTTATTAACATCTTCTCTGGCTTTCATAATAGCTTCAATCTCTGCCATGTAAGCTTTAACACCAGCAAGTTCTGCAATTTCTTCTTTAGCAAGTGATTCACCTTTTTTGATTTTAGCTTCTAATTCAGCCGATCTTTCTTTAATCGCTTCAAGCTCTTCAGCTAATTCTTTTGCAGCATCGTCCTTACCTTGTGCGGCTGCTAGTTTAGCTGCGTCCTCCATTGATTTTTCTCTAACTGCATTTTTTAGCCTTGCTTTTTTAGCTTGATAAGCTACATCTAGCTTTGAACCTTTTGTAATGTCAGCCTCTATGGTACTTAATTTACTTTCAAATTCTGAGAGTGCGTTTTTAGCCTTTTCTGTTTGCGTTGCTGCAGCCTCAGTTGCACCGGCCATTTGTTTTTGAAGTTTCTCTTTTTCTTTTGCAGCTTTTTCTCTAACCTCAGGTGCAATACCTTTACCTTCGACAGATTTTGTAATTTTATCTATTTCTGCTTTCATTTTGGCAGTCTTAATGGTAACTTGATTCTTTTGATTAGTTGGATCAGCCAACGTTAAAAGCTTTTCGTATTTGTCTAACATCATTTCAGCCTTAGCAACAGCAAAGGTAGATTTAAGACCTTTCAGTAACTCATCCAAGTTTTCATTTACTGCATATGATTCAGTAATCTGATTAGATAACTCTGCTAAGTTAGTTAAGATAGTATCAACATCTTTGATCACTTCTTGTCTGATAGCTTCACCCGATTTGGTGTTAGTTTTATCAACTGCAACTGCGGTTTTGGTTGTTGCACTTGATGGTGTAGTTGAGTTTGAAGTGTCTGCACTTGAAGCAAAGTCTTCAAACATTTGAATTTTCTTTTTGAATTTCATATCTTTTTAATTTGTTTCTTAAAATTAAACCTGTTAGATTATATATCATCTCTTTTTTGGTAAATATGAAACAAAAAAAGGGCTCTCTTTCGAGAGCCCCTTTAAGATACTTATATACCTATTCTAAATCTTTAGATTGATTATAGAGTCAAGTCTGAGATTGAGAATGTAGAGTATTGAGTTTGTGGGTGGAAACCAGCTTCAACTAGAGCGTATCTAGATTTAACAGCTACTTTAGGAGCCATAGTTCCTTCAGCAATTGTTTGTACTGATTCAGCCATCAAGTAAGGCATGAATACCAAACCTGGACCGTTACCATCACCTTTTCTACCTACTAATACGTCCAAGTTATCGAACGCCAAAGTTGGGTCAGTGTAAACATTGATACCAGCTACAGAACCGATTGGGTAAATAGCGCCAGCAACTTGGTTTACAGTGTTAGCGAATGGGTTAGGTACGAAACCTGCAACACCTTGAATAGCTGAAGCAACTTTTGCAGAAACAACTGCGAAGTTACCAGCACCTCTTCTACCTACGTTTGCGATGTAGTTAGCGTGAGCTAAGATGTGAGTAAGGATTCTTCTGTTGTGATCACCGTAAGTGTTACCACCTGTAGCGTCGTAATCCATAGTAAGAGTACCTAAACCGTGACCAGAGTTAGTCGCAGCCAAAGCTCTCATTTTACCTAAGATGTGTTGGTTGATTGACTGAGTCAATTCGTTAGTCAATACTGCTTCTACTTGAGCAACAGCGTCAACACCGAATTGCTTAAGATCTTGTACTTGCTCTCTAGTCACAGCAGCAGCTACTTGGAAAGTTTCTGCAGCAACTGACTTGCTGAACAATGAAAGACCCATTAAGTTGTCAGCCAAACGCTCACCGTCGTTTCTTGACATTGGAGCATAAGCTGCTGAACCATCAGTTACACCAGCACCAGAGAAACCTGGGATGTGGTCTTCTAATGCAGCAACTAACTCAGCGTTAGCGTATCTAACTGAAATGCTAGTTTCAGCTGGAGTTGCAGTCGCATCTAATGCATCAACAACTTTGATGATTAGTTTACCATCGATTCTTGATTTACCGATTTCAACATCATTACCTGCTTTTTCAGTTGCAGAAGTTTTGATGTACAATGGAGTTTCAGCGTTATCTAGTCTACCACCTGCGTAAGTGAAGTCTAGGTAAGACAATAAGCCCATAGGACCTGCCATTGGTACAACTGGTACCAAGTCAAGACCGATAGTTTGAGCAGCAACTTGCATTGCCAAAGGCAATAGAGTTGGAGCTTTGTCACCAGAACCGTTTGTACCAACGCTTGCACCGTTACCTACTTGTGAAGGGAAAGATACTGCGCCCATACCTGTAAGGTTCATTGGACCAGGGTTGTTAGACAAAGACATGATGTTCGCGTCTTCGTAAAGCTTGTGATTGTGACAGTAAGTCGACATCCAAGCTAGCTTTTCTGATTCATTAATACCAGTAGCTTCCTCGATAATAGGAGCCCAAGTATTTCTGATCTCAGCTTCGTTTAATAAATTAGCCATTTTGAAATGATCTTTTTTTTGTTTGTGTTTATAGTTAAACTCGACTTGCTTGGGTTTTCTGCTTCTGTCACCCGTATTCGTCGATTAAGTTTATATATCCTTATTTTTTGAATCTTTTCTTCAACTCTTCAGCATACTGGCTTACATCGTAAGCTGGTTTGTTCACCTCTTCAGTTTTAGATTCTTTTACCATCTCTACTTTTTCCATTTCGATCTTAGTATCTCTAAGGTCTCTAGTCTGCCAGAAGTTTCTTACTTGATATTCTGTATTTAGAGTGTGGTATTTTGATTGAGCCTCAATTTGGTTCTTCTTAGATTCTGATAAGTTTTCCCAAGCACCTCTGTATTCAGCTGGCATCGCAGCTAAGAAGAATGGCTCAGCATTTCTGTTTTCAACAATCAATTGAGAAGATTCGATCAATGATACGATTTCTGATTCGGTCATAAAGCCTCTTTTAGCAACTTTAGTTCTAACTTCAGTTTTAGCATCTTCAGTAAGAGCGTTGTATTTTTCAACAGTTGATGTTGATACGACTCTAAAGAATGATGGATTCTCGTTCTCTTTGATTTGAGCTGACTCAACTAGTTTGTTAAGTTTAGAAGAGATTTCGTTTTTGTAAGCTTCTAATGGATCGTGTGCACCATCTTCACCTTCAGCCTCTTCGTCTGAATCACCAGCTTCAGCTTCTTCAGTTTCATCTTCGATTTCAGAATCAGAAGTTTCAGTTTCGTCTTCTAGATCTTCAGCGTCAACTACTTCGTCACCAGTTTCTTCAACATCACCTTCTGGTGCATTGTCACCGATTTCTTCTAAGTCTTCTTCTTCAGACTTAACTACGTCTTCACCTTCTTCACCTGCATCTTCACCTTCAACGTCACCTTCGTCAGAGTTATCACCAATTTCTTCTAGTTCTTCCTCGTCCTTTTTAACAACGTCTTCACCTTCGACACCTGCTTCTTCACCTTCAACTTCTTCAGTTACGTCTTCAGCCGTTTCAACCTCTTCTTCAGTATCTTCTACTTTATCTTCAAGATCTACAACTTCTGCTTCTGCTTCCTCTTCAGCTTCAATATCATCTGTAGTATCCTCTTCAACTTCTTCAGTTTCTTCAACTTCTTCAGTGATTACGTTTTCGTTGATAGATTCTGCGATGTACTCAGCGTACTCAGAAACTGATTGTAAATTACCTCTTAAGTATTCGATGTACTCAAGAATAGTTTGAGATGATTCAGCACCTTCGTTGTGTGCTTCTGCTAAATAGTTAGCAAAGTCTTTTACTTTAGCTACAGCTTCAGCAATATGCTCACCGTATTGGATTGACTGATCTAGTTTTTCTGCAACGTGCTCAGAGTAAGAGATGCCTTGATCTGCTTTTTCTGCAACGTGCTCAGTGTATTGAATACCTTGATCTAGTTTTTCAGCCAAGTAACCAACATATTCAGATAGGTTATTTACACTCTCTGCAATGTGGTCATTGTGCGATTTTAAGTTTTCGACTGTCATGTCTTCGCTAGCCTCAGCGGTCTTAGCGTCAATTGACTCTTTGATGCCTTTAATTTCTTTAGCCAAATACTCTGAGTACTTGTTAAAGTCTTCGGCTTTTACGAATTCTGCCATGTTTTTGTTTTCTTTTATTTCAGTATTTAAAGTTTGAGTTTCAATATTTTCAGTAATATCTGCAGCACCGCCCATTTCGTAGATGTAAACGCCGCTATCATTTGAGAAGCCATAAGATTCGTTAACTCTCTTAAGTTCTGCGTTCTCAAAACCAGGATCTGCTACTAAGTCATAAGTAAATAGTTGCTTAATCTTAACTTTACCGTTAGATTCAACTGCACCTGCAGCTCTTGATGAAATTTGAAGAGGTACACCTGCATCAACTAGGGCTTTAGCTTGTCTACCGGCATCAGTGTCCAATAAACGTATTCGACCTCTCACCTCCTTTGTGTCCTTATCGTAGTACAATTCTTCTACGATGTGTGATACATTTTTCAAAGATGTATCGAACTGTGTTGGGTGATCTAGTTCACCTAAAAGCTTAGAAGAAGAAATCTTCTGCTGTAAAGCCTCAATCTGAGGGACATATTCGTCCTCAGTATAGATTCTATTATTTCTGTTTTTTTGATCAATTTGACCAAAAACACCCTCGAGGACGTAGTCTTTTTCTTCACCTGAAGCAACGCTCAAAGTCGAAGATGACATCTCGACGATTAACAAATCCTTTTGATTTTTCATATTTATGGATTTTTCTATTTTTAATATATATCCTTACGTTATTATGTAATTATCTTAATCTTTTTTAGATGCCTGCCAGTGGATCATCTTCGCCGCCTTCAGCTTCCTTCTCTTCTTCTTTTTCTTTTTCAGCTTTTTCAGCCTTAAAGTCGTTGTAGAATTTTACGATTTGATCAATCTCACCTTCACCAAAAGCATTTTGACCAAAGGTATCATAAAAGTGCTTCTTAAACTCTTTCTCAGTTGGGTATGCAGTAATAGCACCCAAAATCTCAGCCGCTGAAACAGTTTTACCTGAATCTAGATCAATGTCATCGATATAAATATCTGACTCTTCTCCGGCTCTAAGAGCTGCTTCTTGTACCTTGGCACTGATAAAGTCTTCAAATGTTTTAATAATTTCCATAGTGTATATATTCTTTCATTTTTAGAAGCCCATACCATCGTCTTCTGGCTCAGGTGCCTCAGCCTCTTCTTTATCCAATTTAGACTTAGCCGCTTCATTGGCTCTAATCTCATCATCAGATAATTTGAGATACTTTTTAACAAGGTATTCCTGATCGAAGTAGTACTCTTCTTCCATTGTTTCTTGATTCGTAGTCATTAGAGAATCTCTCATTGATGAAATAAATTCAAGTCTACGTTCCATGATTTCCATGTTCTTTAACTCTGCAAAGACATTCTCTTCATTGAATCTAAGAGCAACTTGAGTTTTGAATTGTGGATCGTCCACAAACTCAGGATACTTTAAACACATTTGAATATAGAGTGGCTTAACAAGAATTTCTTGGAAAGTAGATCTTAAACGCTTGATAAACTTACCAAACTTAATCTCGTCTCTAATCATACCATCGGCTGCAAGGTTGAATTCACCGCCACCATCTTCATATAAGAATCTGTTGAAAGGAATTTTAGAAACATGCTTTAGTTTATCTGAGAAATACTTAAGTGCTTCAACGTCTGATAATTCAGGACCTTCACCACCAAGTGTTTCAATTTCTGGTGATTCACCTTCTTTCGATGGTAACCAATACTCTTTGTTAAACTGCAACATCGGTGAGCCATCTGTTGTAAGGCTACCTGATTCCCAATCAAAGTCAACCGTTTCTTTATATGAATTCATCAACTGTGCCAAAGATTGTTTAGCACGAGTTTTAGATTTACCACCAACTGGGATGATAAACTTCATTCTAAAAGATGAGTTAGTTACAGCCCACACAATTCTAGTGTGTTCCATAATTCTCAATAAGTTAAAGGCTCTAACTAGTCTTTCGATATATGAAACTCTCGATGCTGTTGTGATCGAAGAGTATGAAATGTAAATAATTTGTGAATCGTAAAGTTTACGCTCTTTGACAGGATCATCCTTGTATTGAACCCAAACTTTCTTGCCATCATCATGATTATAACCTGGAATAAGTGTGATTGGATCTAATTCTTTAAAGCCAATTACCTCTTTTTGATCAGGTGAATAAATGATTTCAAATGCTAAATAACCATCGACTAAGAATTTTCTAAAGAAATACCATGCAGATTGGTCTGAGTTAAACCCAAAATAGTGATAGATTTGTCTAAAATATTTGTTAAGATCTTTGTTTACTTGATCTGAAATATCAAGACCTAAAACTTCAGGTTGACAAAAGAAATTTTTATCATCGTATACAATGGTTTCATCACACAGAATATCGAGAATGTCCTCGATTTCATCGTGCATTGCAAAGTTTCTTAGTTCATCTCTTTTACCAGGGTAATCTTGATCAAAAAACGGAATGTTCTTTTTAAGATTAATGTCGGTCATCGACATGGCGGCAAATGCACCATAGATGTCATCATTATCTAGACCAAATGGATTCATCTCGCCATAGCCAATTTGATCCTCCATTGGACCAATAGCTTGAGACTGTCTTAGAACCAAATCATCATAACGCATACCAAAACTACTTAGCGTTTTCAATGCATTTGAAACACTAAATGGTCTGGTATTGACGCTCAATGGTCCGTTCCTTCTGTTTGTATAACCTGCCATATTGTTTAGTTACTATTCAATTTATATATCTTACTTCTTTAAGTGGTTTCTAAAGGCCTCTTGGACCTTAGCAATCGTAGTCCCATTAAGGCTCATAAAGTCACAAAGAACTATTTTTGCCCAGCTTTCATAAGCTACGACTTTTTGGTCAGCCTTTAAGTTTGGAATGTATTGACGAATTGCAAAGTCAAAGCCATATTGAGCTAAGAATTTTTTAGCACCATCATAAGTAAATTTAAGTTCTCGTTGGGCATTAGCATTATTTGCTGATTTGCCTTTCATTTGATTCTCAATTTGAGATTTCATTTGTTCATATACAAAATCTAAAAGATCCTCTTTGACTTTAACTGGTAAAAGGTTTAGATTAATACCTAAATCATTTTTGTTATCTGTTGGATCTAGTGCTAATACAACTGGATTCATGTCCCACCAAGGTAAACGATCAATGCCTTTAGGTTTTTCATACTTAAAGACATAAATTTTACCAGGCACAAATGGACGAGTTGTGCGAGCAACTGTTTTGTCAGAACGACTTTTAGTGCCCTTTGTAAACCACTCTTCAGCCTTTGTTATAGCTTTTGTTTTGCCACCGTTTTCACGGCTAAACTTTTTTATATCGTCTTTAATCTTGCCCATTATTTGAGTGATTTTTCTGTTAAGACGATAAATCTAAAGCCTCTGTCGGCACACCATGCTTTAGCATACTTATACTTATCCATGTTTTTAACATACTGTTCTGCTAAAAACTTATAGGATTTAAGAGCTTTGGTGCTCTTCTTTGTTGGAGGCTGAGGTTTGGTAATTTGAGCTTCGGGTTTAATCTCAACCAAAAACTCTTCAGTTTCGCCGGCCTTCTCAGTTTTCATGTAAAAGTCTGGATAATAAGAGTGCTGTCTCTTGTCATATGACGAGAAATATTTGATCTCAACAGGTTCGCTAGACCATTTTATTACGCTCTCTTTTGTATCACACATTATCATGAACTTTCTCTCCCAAGAGGATCTATAAATTATTGGAGTTGGTCCAATATATTTGTCTGGATTTGTTGGTGTAAAATAACCTTGGACAAAACCTGAATTTCCACTTGGTTTGAGATTCTTAATCGACATTAAATATTAAACATACCACCCTCTCCTGTACTATCTTTAGCTGAGATACGGTCCATTGATAAGGTGTTCTTATATTTTTGCGGATGAATTTTATTCCAACCTTTAGCATAGCCACGTTTTGCAATCTCTGTAAAATAGGCAAATGCGTTAGGGTATTTTGGATTAAAGTTTCTCCAGTACTTTAACAAATCTAACATAGCAAATTGCAAACAATCACTTCTATCGTCTTCGTTTACGTATGTTAATTTATTTATCGTCCTCTCGGCCAATAGTATTAACATCTTTTCAGCAGTTGGAGTTAGCTTATCTTGTTCTTTAGACTCTACAATTGCATTATAAAGATCTTTATTATTGAGGTAATTCTTTTTTCTCTTTGCCACGTTAATATAGTTTGTTTAAGTTTATACACAAAAAAGCCCATTTGTTTCCAAATGGGCTCTTCTAGATTTGTATAGTGTTTTAGATTATTGCGCCAGCTTCTAGCTCAATTCTAAACTTTTCAATTCTTAAAGGTTCTTCTTGTACAAAGACTGTTAAAACATCGTCTCTACCAGCGCCGCTATATTCTACAGCATCAACTTTTAGTTCAGTACCTTTAGCTAAACCATCAACTTCACCTTTTAGTGTAGCGTTCAAGTAACCATCAGAAACTGTTAATAGATCCTCGTTTTGAGCTGCGTCCAATTCTTCACTTAGTCTCTCAATTTCAGTGTTGATTAAATGATCTGCTGCTTTAATATCTGGAAGATTTCTATCAGCTTCAGCTAAACGACCTTTTTGATCTTTTAAGAATGCAATCATTTCATGCATTAATCTAACCTTATTTCTTTTAGCTTCTCTTCTTTGTGCGAAAGACTCTAAAATGTCTTCAACTAAATAAGTAACGTCTGTGCCTGTCTGTTCTGCAACATATTCTACTGCTGCATCTGGTAACATTTTAGAAAACTTAGAAAGTTTAGTAGCTTCATTCATTCTGTAAACAAATGTACTAGGACCAGTTTTCATAGTCAATACCTTTACGTCGCCGTCAACCGACTCAGCAATGAAATCTAAGATCTTATAAGCATTGTAGTTTTTAGCTGCGAATTCAAAAAGGTTTAATAATTCTTTATCTGCATATTTGATATAGCCAAATGAGAATGCTTTTTCTGTTAAAGTCTCTTCACTGCCTAAAAGCATTTCAGTACCGTTTGTGTAGAATGCATTTGTTTCAGCAACATATGTGAATTTAATACCTCTTTGTACTGAACCCATTGCATTTCTTTCTGATTCTAAAACTGCTAATTCTTTTTCAACTTCAGTTAAAGCCTCAACACTTGCACGCTTACGCTTAAGTGCTTTCTTGTTTTCATTAACAAAGTTGATCTTTTCAGTTAGATCCAAAGTCTTGTTAAAGTTTTCAATAGCTGATTCACTCAGCTCGCTAACCATTACTTTGTTGTTGAAATCATAGAAGAATTCAACACCATTTTCGTTTATGTTAAAAATAGAGTTAGCTTTTACCAAATTAGACAGATCTGCATTCGCCTCATTAAATGGTTGGATATGAGAACCTGTAATTTTAAAGTTTTGGCCTGCAGCATTGAATACGAAACCTTGTCCGTGTTCCAATACTGGTGAAATAATGCCTCTTTTTAATTCTGCCATCTTTTTAAGATTTTTTATTTACTATATATATCATTGTATTATTCGTCGAACGGGAGCTCTCTACCAGTGACATTGTAATTATCACCAAGTGCAGGCTTTTCAAGATCTGTCATACCAGAATCGTCAATCAGTTTGGAGTTACCAATAGTAAACATTCTATTACTTTGTTTTCTTCTACGACTAACTTGAATATCTCTTCGTTTGTACCTAATTTATTGCCAAGAAGTGATTCATCTGGTGATTCTGTTCCTGTTTGAATAAATCTGCCTTGACCGTCACATTCCCATTTAGTACCGCTCGTATCATAATAAATATAACCCAAACTTGTACATGGAATCATACCATTAGGATCACCATAATCACCCACTGAACCAAGCGCATAATTAGTAATTGTGAATTTACGATAAGTGTCCTCTTCGAAGTCAAAGCTTGGTACGAATGAATTAATCTCTAGTGAGAATGTAACCTTATGATTACCTTTATCATCAAAGCCGTATTCAATTGGACGTTCCATTGTATAATCATCTGGCATCATATATTCAGATGAGATTCTATAAGTACCATCTTCAATGTGACCAGCATCAA
>Ga0222718_10000739_pt1 | contig 33644 bp, 54 predicted proteins | sample C33_27DmetaG_FD_165045 | JGI IMG/M metagenome (GOLD analysis project Ga0222718, IMG submission 165045) | Estuarine water microbial communities from San Francisco Bay, California, United States - C33_27D | ecosystem: Environmental > Aquatic > Marine > Unclassified | place: USA: California...
GTCAACAGCACCAGACTTGAGGTTTACGACCAGAGTAGAATGATGACGAACAGCAATTGTGCCCTTCACATCATATTTCTTCAGCACTGCCTTGATAGCAGGAGCCAATTTTGCTTTCAATTCTTTAGATACATAAGCCATAGTTTTTTCCTCTCTCTTAACTATACATACATTATGCAGCAATTCTAATCAAATGTCAAGGTATTTTTTGGGTTTGTTTCAACTTTTTTTATACCTGCAATACGATATCTTTCAGCAGGACAAGTGAAATCTACATCCCTCTGTTCCCGCAAAGTGGCATCCTCAGACTTTAAAATAGTCACCATTGGATTGTCTTTTATGTCATTCCACATTGTTTCAATCGTCAAAGTGTCGCGTTCCCTCTCCCACTTCAACCATATCTGTTTAATTGGGAAGGGGTGTTCATTCGTCGTCAGCTTATGCCATTGTTCATATGAAACTCTTGACTTCAGTTCTAATGCTGCTTCACTCATTAATGTATTATATTTTTTGACTCGTGCACTATCTGCAAAATATCCGACGGTAGCTGCATCTGATAATGCGCGCATCATTTGACCCATATCTTTATAATGTGGGATCTCATCCTGAATGGCTTTCAGGAGAGTTTCTAATCGCCATTTCATTTGATTGGCGAAACTTTCTGGATATCCCTCAAACACCTAAGATATTTCCTGCTTTATTTTGATCCAGCGATCCACCATCTCGGAGGTGTGTCTCGATCTGCTCGAAATAGAAAGCAGCATCCTCGTGACCATAGTCCTCCAGCACTTGCTTACATGCCTTGAAGAACAACATTGTATTCATATCGCTTCCGCTATCAGCACCCGAAGCGCGGTGTGTTTTACCCATACGTTGCATTATATCAGCCTCTCTCCATATGCATAGATTTCAGATTTACAGACCGACGCACTGAAGCGCGGATCTTTATTCTGTTTGCCATCCTGTTTCCGTTGGAAAGCACGACGCACTTTTGGAAGTATAATCTCGAGAACATCGTTACCATCTAACTTCCAGAGTTCGACCACCTTGCCACCCTCGTATCGGGCATAATAGTGGTTCTTATATTTTGCGATCTTATCTTCACGCAAATAACGCACCTGCTCATCCCATGTCGGTTGGCAGGAGATAGCACCATAATGTGCCGCAATCGAGTTACCGATGGTCGACTTGTATTCACAGCCACCATCCTCGTCATAACCGTCTGCTCCAGAAAGCGTATCAGATACTGTATGTCCTAACAGACCAGCCATGTGGATCTCTTTGCTGCGGGCATACGAAAAAGGATCGCCCCACCCATGTTCCTCACACAGGTCGAACATTTCCTCATACAATTTACGAAACTTTTGTTCAGGTGTCATAACATTACCTCTCTCTAACATACTCTTATTTTAGCACATTGGAGATAAATGTCAACACTTTTTTTGTATCTTCTGCATCTTTATGTTCGAATGTCGTAATGTCTCCATCATCGAACAGGTTTGGTCCAAACTCGGACTTGATATTCTTCAGCTTCGTAAAGCGAGACTGGATGAATTGTTCAGACTGATCAGAGCCACGATCGACATACCGCTGCTCTCGAAGGTCGTCTGGGACAGTCAACTCGACAATCACCAGCTTATGACCAGCTGCTTTCACTGCTTGGAAGAATGAGACTGTGGTCAGGCGATCGCCCTCGAATACCACCGTGTCAGCAGGATCTCCCTCGAGATACTCGATTGCCTTCGGTTGGACAGCCATCGAGAGGCGATCGGTTCCAGAGAACACCTCACCCTCCTCATACTTACCCATGACAAAAATACCCTCGTCTCGAGCCAGATACCCATCCAGCAGGTCAACTGGCTTGTGTTCTTCCCACATCCAGTTTTCAAGAAACTGTTTCATTAATGTCGACTTCCCAGTTCCAGGAACACCGACGATCGCAATCACTGTGCTCATTTAAACAATCCGACCAATGATGGTTTTTTAGGCATTTCTGTAATCAACCCATGATGAAGACGAACTTGGTCATCAAATTTTTCTACACCACATGCTGTGATCATCTTGCCTTGTTCCTCACACCAGACTGGGGTGTTATAAGCCTTAATACAGACATTTCTCTTTGGGGAATCTGGGCTATTAGCCCAACCTCTTTCCGTATAGAACTGGTTTTCGGGTAAAAAATCTTTCCACACTCGACACCAATAGTGTTTCTCACCAAAAATTAATTTAACCATATTACTACTCATAGCGGTAAAACTCCCTCTACATTTTGTTCATCACTATACATCATCTCCAGACGATCCAACTGTCCCGTCTTTAGAAATGAATCAAACTTACTCTTGTTTATACCTGTTTTTGTCGCTAATGTCAAGTCTAAAGTTTCTGCTCTGGCTTGCCATAACACTTCCCATTCGATACCAGACCACCCATCCTGCTCGACTTTCATAATCTCTTCAGCTTGGCGATCTAGATAGTAACCCAGATATCGACCATGATGCGTTCGAAACAGCTTCTTGAAGGAGCAGAGACACGTCTCCATAGAGAAATAGTCCAACTGATCAGCGAGGTGTGGATATTCGATACGCATCTCCTGTAACAGATACCGAGCATTGTCCTCCAGTCTCTGATACTCGTCTGCAGTCAGCCTTGTATTCACTTTATCCTCTTCGCCGAGAGCATAGAGCCAGCCATTGCGATGAGAGCGTGAGCCAGAATAATCATTCAGCATCAGACTGGTTGACTCCATGGGGATATCTGCTGTATGCTTCAGCTGTTGCATATAAAACCAAGTCGAGTAGCGACCAAACTTATACAGACCATCCTTCAGAGCCACCCAGAGATTATCGAAGTTCTGTTCCTCGTTGTCTCCGAAATACGACTCCAGCTTCTCACGCTGCGTTCCCTTGCCCACGAACTTCTCATACGAGGCATACATGTCTGCCAGATGTCCCTTGCTCCACTTGGTGTCAGTCTGATAGCGAAGGCGTTTATAGTTCTCCGTGTTCCAAGCATCCATGCGATCGAATGTAGCCAACTCGAAATCAGGAAACTCATTCATCAGCACCCACGAGGTCGGGAGATAGTATGTATTGCCATACAGCCACGAGAACCAGAGGCGTTGCTCATCATTATGCTCATAGCGTTCGTTGATGTAATTAGCCATCCAGATGGCAGGGTCACAGTCACCGTAGTTCAGCGACCATGCATACCACCGCTTGAATGCTTCACGACGATTCTGGCGTTCTCTATAATCCACGTGGCTCTTTCCAATAGTCTTTCACGCAACCACCCATACCTTTCTTAGTGACTTCTTTCTCTGTATAATCATCCCATTCCCAGATGAGATCGTTTACACTTGGTCCAGCGAGGCGTCCAATAGACAGATAGGTGTCGGATGCTTGAATGCCCCAAGTCTTAAAACCCACCTTCTGGTAAGCAGTCAGAGCAGGAGCATTGATTGATACTCGGAAGTGTTTTAGATTCGCCATATACGCACGATGAACAGCGTCCTCACACAGAGCGCGAAACACACCTTTGCCCCTCGCGTCTGGGATAGTGACGATCCACTTCAGATTAGCATAGTTCTTCATCATCTTGGTAGCAATAACACCCAAGATCTTACCATCCTCGTAAAATGCGCGGATACAGTCATGACATTTGTCGTCAATGATTCCACGCTTCATTTTAGAGAAGAATTTGTCTGTGGCTTTATGTTCTTCACAAAACACAGACCATTCGTCAAATGACAGGTTGGAGATCCCGTCCTGCACATTCGACTCGCTCAGATTCAGTAGTGATTCCAGCACGTTTTGCAATGTCCTTTGTTGATGTAATAATATAACCATTTTCAAGCGTTGTCTTATATAAAGGTCGCTTGCCATTTCGATACCAAGTCATGAAACCGTCAGAGTGTAACTCGATGACAGCCATTGAGGAGTCTGTCCATTCATTGAGAGGATTCAGACCAGCATCAAGAGTGTGGTTGATCAGTTCAGTATCATTATGTGTCTCGGTCGTATAACCATACAGCTTTTCCCAATTTTCGGGAAGTTCCTGTGAGATAACACCATTGTGGACGACAGAGACTTTATCGTTTATTTGAATTGGTTGATTGTATCTCAGGTCACTGGTCGAATAACGACAGTGTCCAATTAGGTAAAGGTTGCCATCCTCATTCACCATCTGCTCCAAATTTGAGAGAGGAGAGAAATCAGGAGCAGGAACAGGTTCTTTGAGAGTGACAACCTTACCATTTTTGGCATACGATAAACCAGTCGCATGCATACCTCGAATACGAGATTCAAGGAAGACATTTCTCACTAAATCGAGTTGTTCAGATGTAGGAGATTTTAGTAGTGCACCAATTACTGCGCACATTAGAACAGATCCTCGAGTGAGGCGACACCTGCTGATGCTTTGGGATGATAAGTATCAAGCATTTCCTGTCCACCATGTTCTCTCAGGTAATCATACCACTCAGTGGTCTCCCACATATTAGGTGATACACCATTCCAGAGAGGACGCCACTCGGGATGTTCTTCGTTGAGTCGCCGATGATCGACAAACCCTTTACGATGTGACTCATAATCATATGACCCAAGCAGAGCCATTTTCTCACGAGCATAGGCAACGATCGAAATACGAATGGGATCGTCACCAATGATTTCCGTATTGCCATGGATGCCTTCATGGTTATTCACGAGGAGCAAATCTCCAGGATGCAACTCAACAGCAATACGGAACTCAGGTAACACAAACAGACAACCATCCCAACCCTTTTTGCCATCTGGAGAGATGCAGCTGATATTAGAGAAACCTTCAGTGTAATCACCAGCGTCTCTATGTGCAGCTGTGCGGAATGTTCGGTTGACAGTCAGTGTGGTGTATGGTGTTCCAGGAACAACATACTTCGGATCAATCGCATCAGTAAATGCTTTCTGTTTGGCATAGCGTTCAGGGAGCAATTCCTCGAACTTACGAGCCAGTGTCTGCAGATACGGATACGATTTAGCAAACAATTCAGGATTCTTCTCGGTATAAGCTGTCGCACGACCGTATGGGATGCGAGGATAACGATCGAACCAGCCAGCGATACCAGAGTTCACTGTGTTTGCATATGAGGTGTCAGAGATATATGTCTTAACCATTTCTTTGGCTTCAGCTTTACGCTCGACAGCAGACATCGGACGCACAGTATCTAACCAATGGTCAAAGAACTTAGAATATTCTACACCAGTTTTCTTGATTCGATCTCGAAGCCAGACACGACCACGCCCAGCGTCATCAGGCTTGTGGCGAGCGATGGCGTTCTCAATAGCATCGAAATTTTCATCAAGAGTCGAGTCAGGAGCAGTAAAGATAGCGTCCAGAATATCCTCCTGTAAAGGAGTAACCCAGTCGCGTTTACCATTCTGACCCTGCCGTGGACCAGCAGCGAGACCACGATTTTGTGTCTCAATAGCAGCTGGAGCCAGACCTTCGAATGCACCCTCTTGTTCCTCTTTGGAGAAAACTCCCTTACGAAACTTGAAGATTACATTATGTTCACTGTTCTCACCAATTAGTCGCCGAGCATACAGGTCTGTGTCTGATGTGATTACTTGGTCATAAGTGGAATCATCAAGCCACTGCCCCAAGAGTTTCTCACAATCATGCTTTTCAATAGTTAGTTCTTTTACCATAATAAATCATCCCAATTACCAATGGCGGATAACGCCTGCAATAATAAAGAAGCAGGTTATCCAGTTTACAAATTGTAACAACATACGAAGATACAAACCTTTCTTCGCTTGTTGCATAGTTAAGACAGGAACTTTTGGTTCATCCTCGTCTGTCCTGCCGATATAGTAGTCGAGTGCACGAGCCACTACCTTTTCCCAAGTGCGATACTCAATCATCACGAATCACCTTATTATAGTTTACTGCCTCTTGGAGGAGAGATAAATTACAATTATATCTTTTAGATGTTTCAAGCAAGGCTGATGTATCTTTCGGGAAGCAGTGACCACCGAACCCACGCTCATCTGTAACGACCATATGGCTGTCACCAATGCGTGGATCTCTAGCCACTAATTTCTTAACATTTTTATATTCTACACCAGTTGCTTCACAAAAGTCAAACAATTGATTGAAGAAAATAACTTTTGTTGCTAGAAAACTATTCACAGCATATTTCATTGTGATTAGTTCTTCGGGATCTCGACTATACATCTTACGACCCTCTTGCCAGAAGATAGAAGCCCAGAAAACATCATCGCCACCACCGAAATAGAATGCTTCAGCGTTGGCGAAATCCTCAAATGCAGTTGCTTCTCGGAGAAACTCAGGGCTGAATGTAATATTAAGTTTTGGGAATCTCTCCTTTATCTGTCGCCAACCCTCTAATGAGATCGTGCTTTTGATCAGGATCGGGATACCTTTCGGACACTCTCGCAACACACTGAATACATTATTCATGTTACATGAGCCATCAATAGATTGTGGCGTAGAAACCGCGACAATTACGGCTTTAGGTTTTCCGATAGTGTTATTGTTGAATGCTGGATCTACTACAGTGACATCATGCTTTTCTTTCAGCATCATCTCATGTGCCTTGCCGACAAAGCCATAACCAAATATTGTAATCTTCATTCTATATGTCCCACATCAACACCAGCAGTCACAAGAAACACGTTTCCTACATCAGTTTTATATTGGTTTTTCCAAACCACGCGAGTGATGCCAGCTTGATAGATTAGTTTCGCGCAATCAAGGCAAGGTGAGTGTGTGGTGTAGAGAGTAGCACCTTCACAACTTTCACCAGACCGAGCCACCTTTGCGATGGCATTTGTTTCAGCATGTAACACTTCTGGTTTAGTTACAGGCATATTACCAAACTCGTCTGTAATTTCACAATCATTCGTCCACCCAGATGGCATACCATTATATCCGATAGAGATGATGCGGTTATCTTTTACGATAACTGCCCCCACCTGTAGTCGTTTCGCTGACGATAGCTGAGCATACACTTCAGCTGCCTTCATATGTGCTTTATCCCACTTGTTCATCATAACTCCAGTTTCTTTATTTTATAATCATATATGAATTTTTCCAAAATGTCAAGGGAAGGTGAGAAAGAACCTATCTCTTTAAATGACTGCATCATATCATTAAGTGAATATCCAGCGACGAACCACTCATAGAATTTATAGGGGTTTGGACCAAACTGCCAGTGATTGTCAGCATACATATGAGAAGCCTTAACGATTGCCTCCCATGCATTGTATGAATCATTCTCCCATGGTATGGAGAAATAATCGTTAGCGACACCTGTTGATAACATCCTAATATAATTCTTGATCTCCGTCGAGATATTATCATCTTTATACAGAGATTCAATCCTATCATCTTTATCAATGTAGATATTATCCCATGTATTTTCTGTGTATCCATAATTCTTATAGTCGCGAGAGAAGACTGAAGTGTTAATCGTAGTTCCCTCTCGAGGTATCAACAGTGGATTAATCGTCAACGACTCTCCCTGCCAATTGTTTTTAATCCATCCCCATGTGCTGTCTATCGTCTCCTCAGTTTCGTGCGGCAACCCAATAATGAGACTGATCAGACCCTTATAAAACCCCGTATGCTTTTTCATATACTCTTTTGTATACAGGATAGTCTCTTTCAGCTTATCTGGATCCATTCCTTTACCGATAGATTTCGCTGATGCATGGTTGAAAGACTCAATTCCATAGAAGTGACCATTATAACGCATACGGGCTAAATGCTCAATGTCGTCTGGTCTCGCTGCGAGAAGGTCTGCTCTGATATAGCCATGAAAATGCGGTTCGAAGTCTAACTTCTCGACCACATCGGCATACTTAATTACCTTCTCAGTGTAATCATTGAATGTCTCATCAGCGATCGAGTATTTTGTAATTCCCCAGAGATCGAAATTAGTTTTTAAGTTTTTCTCGAAGTCGACAGCTGACCTAGTGTGGTCGTCTCGAACACCCAAGATTGGGAATGTGCAGAACTTACATTTGAAGATGCAACCCCTCGCACACTCCATCGTCAGAGATTCATTAGGATCTAGGAAGTCTCTGTCCTCATATTCGATCGAAAGTTCGTCCATTGGAAAGGATGGATATTCATGTAGTGCTTCAATTACACGACGATAATCACCCTCTTCATTCCACGGTCTGTCCACATATTTAACATTTCCCCGTAATATCTCTATCATCGCTTTTTCAGCGAACCCTACAACGTGGTAATCTACATTCAATTGATGTATTGTTTGGAATGATTGACTGCCAGCCACAGTCTTGATATTAGGATAGTTCTCTTTGATCCAATCTACAAACTCACATACTATGGGGAAGTTGATATTGAATGTGCCGCCGAATCCTATCACTTCGGTATCGTCGTTCACACGACTTTTAACTAATGATTTCAATTCATCCAATGACCATGACATCAAGAAATCAAAGACTTCTACATCATAGCCATATTTTCTCATGAATGTGGCAATGCGGTGTGTCCCTGCACTTCTACGGACAGATGGGACACCAGTATTAAATTCAAACGTGCCGCCAAATAAAAGCGCATCACTCAAGTTTTAAATTCCCACTCATGCCCAGCCATTTTTAAGAATTTCATAGCCCAAAAAATATGACGCTTTCGACCAGCATGCATCAGATCCCTAGCAAGATCGTGGTTGTCAAATACTGTAAAAAATTCATCATCATTGTCTTGATGCGTATGGTAAAATGGAGTTTCAAACTGATCACAAAGCGACTTAATCGCTCGCATTGTTTTTTCTCTCGATATTATCCATTCACCTTCAGTCTCAAACCTCATAGCAACTGGATTTGGAGCGTGGATAGATGACAAACAAAATCCCATACTGTTAGTTTGAGTTTCATATCTAACTCCTGGAGGTTCTAAAAAAAATACATGAGAAGGTCTAATTTTTGGCAACCATGAGAGCAAGACACGAAAGGCAGAGTCATGAGAACCTGCACAGATACCAAGATTATAACATCTCTGTCTTAATGTATTACCAACGAGTGTTGGCCATATTTGACCAACTGGCATACCGACGCCAAATGTAGTAGAACAACCAATCGCAATCACACTACGAGGTTTTTTTTCTGTAGGCATCTCAATACCACGAAACCCATGAGAGTTTATCTGATATGACAATTCTATCCAATCATTCAATCCTGGATTTTCAGGATTATAGAGAAATCTGTCACCCACACACCTCTCATCTGGGGGAAGCGGAAGCCAACCATTTTCCTCTAACAAATCCCTATTATTGATCAGATTTTTCTGGAAAATATCTTCTCGATCTGTGTTATGAAATCTATCAATACGGCTGGTGTGTTCTTTTCCATCCATATATAACCACTTAGGATTCATTCTATTTCCTGTAAGTCAGGTGTGACCACATACGTGCCCAGAAACCTTTTGTTTTCCAGTCGTTATGCACTCGCGTCCACTCATTGAAACTCTTATACAGTTTCTGTGGCGGTTGCTCAATCAATCGCACTAACATATTCGTCTCCTATTTTTTCAGTCAAATACCAATTTGCGAAATCACTATGTTTTCTCAAGAACTGGTGAACTTGATCGTGTGTCATCTGATCAGAGCGAATCATCTCAGCCCACATCTCATAGCGTTCTAATTTAGTTGAAGGAATCACACTCATTTATTTACTCCACCGAATATTACTCGTAACAGCTTCTTCGCTCTTTCTCGAGCAGTGTTGACTTCAGGCAATTCTGTTTGTTCCACAGTTTCTGTTGGTTCAGTTTTCACGGATGGGACATCTTCCTTACTTGGAGCGCACGAAACCAGAAAGGTTACGAGCAACAAACTACTTATGTTCTTCTTCATATTCTCGCATCCATCTGTTTACTTGTGCTCGACCAACCTTCTTTTCAACCCAATCCATGATAATAGCGACGCCCATAATAGCACCACGCTTTTCACCCATAAACCAACCTATGGCGTATGCAATAATTAAAGAAACCATAGCGATAATTGTATGAGTTATTGGATCCATTATTCTCTCCGAAATTTTTCTAGCCGATACTCGACATGTTTTTGTTTTAGAAACTCTAGATTGTTCTGAACATATTTATCATAATCTAGAGGATCTTCTTTCCAATCACTACGCTCTACACAGTTTCGAAACCACATAGTTTTACAAAAGTCAGCAAACTCTACTTCCCAAGATTTCATCATAAATCATCTCCCAGCTTTTAACTACTTTAAAATTACCATTGGCTTTGAGGCTATGCCCATGCTCCATTAAGATAGAGTCATAACCAATATCACTACCCAATTGAGCATTCACAATTTTGTCTTCAATCCAGTAACAACCTTCATACTCATAACTCAAGTCGATAAGGATATCGTCTTTATCAGCACCAGTGTCAAGGCAGATAACTTCTTGGAATGTATTATCACCGAACAGTTTAGCCAAGTTCCGTTCCCGCAACTTTTGCGCATAAGGGTCTAAAGACAAACTTGTCACAGCGATAAATTTATATTTGTGCTTCTCATGTAGCAGCTTGATATAATACTGCGCGTCCCGAAGCGGCGGAAGAAATCCAATAGCAGCAGAGGCATTGAACTGGCGAACCAATTTATTGCTGGTTTCTTTATCCATGCCATACCGTTTGGCTACATCATATTTGTATTGATAATCATCAACGAGTTGATGTCCATTGTAATCCATCCAGATTGCGAAACTTTCTTCCCAATCAAGAACTACACCGTCAATATCTGTCAAAATAATTTTGTTTTTCATATTTTTTCCTCTCATCATATTATCATCATACCCCATTTTGACAGAAAAGTCAACCCCTAGTCATCCCAAAATTCATAAAGATCGCTCTGGATCTCATAAAACATTTCTTCTGCCATTGTCATTATCTGACCAATAATGTCACTGTCGCCGAACCGCTCAATAACAGCTTTAGCCACATCGTCAAATTTTGTATTGTAATTCACACAAACCGCTTCATTGACGACAGCTTCTAAATCTTCATAAAAATCAGGCACGACCTTCATATCCTTTTACTTTGTGGCTTTTAACCATATACAAATCATTACCATGAACTTCTAGGATCTCACGACCCTCAAGAACACGTTGGCGCACATAATAGGCAGCATCGTTCATCACTTGCTCCATAGAATGGGCTTGGATAATCTTAGCACCTTTTGAGCCATTTTTAAACTCGATAGTAATATCAGCATAAAACATTTTCATAACAAGTTCCTTTCTCAAGTTATACTTTATAATAGCATAAATTGTCAGGAATGTCAAGCGTTTTTTTTCAATATAAATACAAGAAATATGTAAAAAGTGATAATAATGGCTCGCGCATCAAGGTTTTTCGCCTTTAAAACTCGTAATGAATACTGGATTGTAGACGAAAAGTCTCTCCAGGAAGTTCCCAAACCGAGAGAAATGCTGATTAAGTTCTCAACAGTAGAGTCTGTTAGAGAATATGTCATCACACAAAACAAGGCTGACTTGCCTATCGTGGATAGATGTAGGGATAGAACAGGTTGGCACACACCAGAAGGTCGCGAGCGTATCCGAGAAGCTAAACTTGGTAAAGGAAATCCAAATAGTGATGGTCTTACTGATGAACACAGAAAGAACATCAGTAAGACCATGACAGGAACTCGTCGGGGTGAATTCAACCCTATGTATGGTCGTAAACACAAACCAGAAACTATCGCGAAGATCCGTCAAAAAGCGTATGAAAGACCCAAACGTAAATGGTGTGTCGAACCAAATGGTAAGAATCACCTGATCAATGAAGATGTAGATTTACCAGAAGGATGGCAATGGGGAAGATTTTTCGACCCCTACAAACCTACACCATAATGTTAGATTCATCTTCGAACCAATTTAAAATCTCTCTGTGTTCATTTGGTCCAGCATGAAAACCATCTCTAGATCCTTTATTGAAATCTGTTGGAATAGGGAATGAACATTTTAAATCAATGATGGTTTTAAGATAACCCAGAGCGTGTTCACAACGCTTCTGCAACCAATATTGATGTCTCTCTTGTGAAACAAGGTCTAAAAATAATTTTTGTTTGAATATATTTTGCTCGGTATTTTGCCAAAATCCACCCATATCCATAGCCATTTTTGTATTCCAGAATCCTATTGATTCTATTTCATTCGATGATATAAATTCTTGTCGATTAATATTAGGGTGCAATATATAAGCGTGTTTAATATCTAGGTGATCAGACCAATATGTCAATAGACGATGTGTTGTCTCAATCGATCCACCTGCTGCACCAAGATTAATATATTCTAATTCTGGATGGTGAGCCTTGTGATGTTGAAATGCCCATGTTTGTTCATATTCAACACCCATCCCGAATGTAGTGCTATCTCCAAGATAAACAACACAGGGGTGCGTGACATCAATAAACTCTATATTAGAACGAAACCCTTGTTTGTTGAAACAGTATGACAATTCAACTTCAGTATTATTATCCCAGACAAATTGGTCAGTATGTTTGCCTGCATACTCTAGTTGGAATTGTAGTGGATTACCATCCATTATTCAGCAGCTTTTTTCTTTCGTGTTTTCTTTACTGGCTTGTTGTATTCTGTGATACCGATATCCTTCAAAAGTTTCTCGAGTTTCGGATACAACTTCAGCAAAGTGCCGTCTTTAACAGCAGTCAGAACTGCTGCTTCCTTGTGATGTAATCCCTCTAAGATCTGCATCCAGTTCATTTCTTGCTTCCATGCAGGAAGGTTGCGAAGATTACCTTGTGGGTTCATGAAAGTTTTGATACGACGCCACTCCATCTGAATAGTTGTGTCGCCCATACCGTCAGGCATATCTTTATCAAGTTTGGTAGTTTCTGGCATACCTTCTGGTAGACCCCACTCAACTTTTTCAGCACCAACACCCATACGAACAAGAGGAACAACTGTTTGATTGGTTGACGCCCATTGTTTCAAACGAGCGATCTGCTCATCCTTGCCATTTACTTCAAAGACCCAGTCAAAGCCTTCATTTGCTTGCCTAAATTTTCTGGCCATTATACTACCTCACTTCTATAATTATCTACATACCCATTTTTGGAGTCAGGAATGTATTTGCGAGTGTAGGTTTTCTTTTTTAAAGTTTTACCCTCCCACTCATACACGACATATTGTTCACTAGAAAGGTTCTTACACCGTTCTTTATCATAAGTTTCAAATTTATCCATTAGAAATCCTCCGCGACTTCCATCATATTTTTCAGCCGATATTTCACAAAATAATTAAGCAAGTGGGCGCGGCTCTTACCTTTTTGCTTTTCATAACTATCTATAACTGCATCTTTGATCTCCTGAGGAGTCATAGACAAATCAACAAGTTGTTTGTTGCGAACATATCCAGAAGCCATTTCACCTGTGATAAACTCTTCAGGCTTCTGTTTCTTCCATTCAGCTAACAGGTTTTTACGAATAGGTTTCTGGCGTTTACCTTCAGTCACAAATGTATCATCAGCACTTAAAATATTAGGGACACCATCACCTTTATCACCAGTGATGATATGCTCCATCAATACTTCTTGTGGTGTTTCCTTCAACTTCACCATACGCTTTTTCATTGGCGAATATTGGCTCACATTAGAATACTTCTGTAATTGCTGGAAGTCGTGGTCTCCAGAAATAATCAAAAATGGCTCTGCTTCTTCGAACAGCGCACCTTCCTTTGAAGTTTGGCTGTATTCAGCCAGTGTGCCAATCACATCATCAGCCTCAGCACCCTCAATATCTAAAAGAGGATATGGCATAAACTCATCAAGTTCGTTACGAATAAGATGTAAAGCATCAAAGATAGATGACCAATCATGCCCACTCGCATCACGCGCTTTTTTACGAGCAGCTTTATAGTAAGGATAAACCTCGCGACGCCAGTAATGACGATTGTCACAAGCGATAACAAGTTCACCATAATCATTGCCAAACCGATTACGATATGTCCGCAACTGATTGAGAATCATATGCCGAAGTAAATCGACATTGATTTCTACTCCTGGACGACCACGAGTCTCAGCCATGAAGTTTGAGATGAAGGTCTGGTTATAATCAATTACAATCATACTTCATCCTCCTCTGGCTCGTGACCCCAACGATATCCAAGGTCATCATAATACACGCCATGTGCTCGTTTGATGTTACCTTCATCATCATATGCAGGGACAGCGCAACGCCATTTAATTTTTTGATTCATGTGTTCACCATAGAACTCATCTACCCAATCACCGTCTCGCAAATACTTATTCATATTGCGGATATATGCTTCATAGCTTTTAACTTCAGCCTCTGCACCCTTCATACCTTTACGAACAGATGCACGCGCTTCTTTCAATAATTCTTGATTGGCTTTTATCCACCCTTTAACCTTGTTGTGTGAGAGATAATGCTCGTCACCAAGAGCGAGCACTTCAGCACATACATTTTTTGGTTGGGAAGGATTTGCAGCTTGACGAGCGGCTCGCGCTTTTGCTAACCGCTCGACTGCTACAGCTTTTTGTTCAGGCGTCATTGGTTTCCGCTTCTTGCGGATCTTCTTACGCTTGACCGATTCAGGTTCTCGTGCCATAATGGACTCCTTTAGTAATATACCAAGTATATATCAGAGTTTCCAAAATGTCAAGCAATAATTATGCAACCGCTTTAATGCGATCGACAACAATTGTGCGCCAACCCTGCTTATCTACATCAAAAACAACCAGATTTTTTTCAGACGCTTTTGTCTTACCGCCTTTGGTTTCGGGGACAACATCTTCCTGCAGGGTGGCATTCATGACACGCTCAGTGCCATCCAATTTATCAAATGTGATTGTCACAACACGCTGTTGCAATTCTTTTACAATATCAGTCATATTAAACTCCATAATTAACAATACCTCATAGTATCCTAGTTGTCACAAAATGTCAAGATCTTTTTTTATCAATCAACCAATCTAAGTTCTTCAGCTTTTTTCGGTCTGAAGGATTGAGAGTTTCACCATCAGCAAGTTTGGCGAGCAACTCTCGATCTTCTTCCATCACTTTTTCGACTGCTTGCAACTGTTCAGCCGATTCTTCGGCTTTGGCTTCTTCCCATTTTTCATATAACTCTGAAGCGGTCTCTGTAGCGGTTTCATCGAGAGAGAAAAACTCGATACGCTTACCTGTAGCGGTGTTGAGCTGCATGTTTGCCGCCACCACCAGCAAAATCGCCAATGGGTCGAAAACCAATACGAGCGCGATGATAACGGCTCTGACCGCCGCCTCCAAGTTTTCTCTCCCATCCTCGTAGATGAGATCGGCGATGTATTTGATTGGACCAACTTCGACCTCGAACGCACGGACTTCGGCTGATAGTTCAGCCCTTTGGTCGTATAGCTTATCGTTTTCCGCTTCTGCTTTTGCGATGATATTACGCATCGCCTCACGTTCTTCTTTTTGTTCTTTGCGCGCATCAAGCCCACGAGTAACGAACCCCAATGAAGTGTAACGGTCAAGCGTCTCATCGAAGGAATCAAGCGTTCTTTGGGCTCGCTCCACCTCGCGCTGATTGGACTCGATATTCTTATCCAATCGTTCGATCTTTGCTGTTGCGTCTCCACTTTCCACTCCCTGATCAATATGTGCTTTAGATAGGAATCCGAAAATTCCCATAGATGTGATGATTGATAGAATAGCCACTGCTGGAACAAAGTATGCTTTCATCAGCAGATTTGCGCTATTCCAGTTTTGGTAAAGCCATGAGGCTGTAACCAGTTTAGCAATTTCCAGAACAATTCCCATAGCGAGGATAGACATTGCAGCTGCTGGGAAAATCGCCATCAGACCGACGATCGAGAAGTAACCAGCGACTGCTGATACTCCAAGAGCAGACAAAAATAATAGTGCTACATATCCCATGTTTTATACCTTTTTCCAGGAATGCCTTTACAGTTTATGTATTTAATTTGTCTCTTCATTATTCTATATTCAAATGGTTTTAATATAGGTTTTTGTAAAAGAATGTTATAAAGTCTATACTCTTCTGCCCAATCATCATCGGAGTAATCGTTTAAATCCCATTGGCACTCACCTGTGGGCAATCCTGATTTCCCAAAATGTATGGTAAAGTATCTTCTAAAATCTTCAAATTTAATAATGTGTGTTACAGCCTCGATATCAATTTTATGAAGAAATGGTGCACCATGAAAATTCGCAGGCAATTCCATTCTAATACCCGATCTTGCTCGTTCTTTGGGGTCTCGTAAAACTAATACATTATGAACAAAATCTTTTAAATTATTTGTTTGTGTTTTTAAAATTTCTTTATTATTGAAATTTTCTATATCAGACATTAGTTTTACATGATCAACAATACGACCACAAATATCTTCTATTATAGATGTAGAACCACTTCTTCCTATTACTCCAATATTGAATCTATCGGTTCTAATTATAACCATCTTATCAGCATGCATCATTGGGATTCCATTCTAACGGCTCAAAGTCCGCAAGTGGTTCTTTGTTTAGTCGTATGTTTAACATAGAGTTGATGCATTTTGGGTCTTTACGTTGCTGCCACTGTAAAAGAAATTCCTGCATCTTAGCATGAGATTTCTTCTCAAACTCAGCAATAGTTTCTTTCTTCAATTCACCTTCATATTGCAGCACATACTTAGATGAGCCATAATACTTCTCATATAGTTTCTGCGGCTTCCCCGAATAGCCAATATAATAAGAGCCATCGGGGAAGTATGTGCAGTAAACTCGGTGAACCTGTTTTTCTTTAGGTTTCCGTTTTCTAGTCATACACTATTTATTCGGAAACAGCAAACCCCTCTTTCACTAATGTTTCATTCAATGAGACCCAATCCTTCACCTTCGCACTATCGTTTGCTTTGTATTCGAAAAACAATTCAGCTTGCATTGTGCTAGATTTCACTTTATCATTTTTGAATGTTTTGATGCGGCATTTAGAATCTTCTTTGATTCTTGTCTTACAATAATTCAATGCCATCTGACCATTACGTTTCTCAGTTTCATCTTTTGTATTGATTTCTGGTGTGATCAAACCCTGCAATTTTACACGCTGATCACGCAAAACTATACCGAATCCTAAATCGATGTCAACATCACATGTATCCCCAGAAACCCAATATGTAACAGTTGCGTTATACTCATACATCGTATTCCTCCCCATAATCGAGTTTGAGTTCTTCCTCGATATCTAACTCGTCGCCACAAAATGGGCAATTAGAGACAGGGTAAAAGTTCTCATCCATATCATGTTCAACCCAGAACAATGCGTCACAGGATGAACATTCACATCTTTGTTTGTTATTTGGTTTAGCCATTATCGTTTCCTTTATGCGGCTGAACCCCATACATCGCCCCAGTCACCTTCTAATGCACCACGTGCATAGTCAGTTGCTCGGTTCTCAAAGAAGTTGGTGTGTGTAGGAGCATTAATCATTTCCTCCACCCACGGCAATGGGTTCTTTTTAACTTTGAAAATACCTTTAAGACCCAGACTGATCAGTCGACGGTCACAAATGTATCTGATATACTTCTTAACTTCATCTGATGTTAAGTCTTGCATCTCACCCATAGCGAATGCGAGGTCAATAAACTTATCCTCGAGTTCTACCATTTTCTCAGCAATAGTATAGATCTTTCCTTTGAGATCGTCACTCCAGATCTCAAGGTTTTCCTCAACATATGTGCGGAACAGTTTAATCATAGACTCGGCGTGTTGTGTTTCGTCAACGATTGACCAAGTAACAATTTGACCCATGCCCTTCATCTTACCGTGGCGTGGGAAGTTCAGCAACATAATAAACGAGGAGAACAACTGCATACCTTCAGTGAAAGCAGAGAAGGCAGCGATATTGGTTGCTACAGTTTTCTTATCCTGTTCAGCGTTAGACATTTCCATGAAATATTCATGCTTGTCTTTCATGGCTTCGTATTCTAGGAACTCACTATATGTTGACTCAGGCATACCCAGCGTCTCAATCAGATGAGAGTATGCGGCAACGTGTAGTGCTTCACGAGCAGCAAAGCCAGCCAGCATCATACGAACTTCAGGCTGTGGGAAGTGCGGCAGGTAGTTGGTAACATAACCACCAGCAACATCAATGTCGCCCTGCGTAAAGAAACGGAAGATGTTTGTGAGAAATGATTTCTCGTGGTCTTGGAGTTTATTTTTCCAATCCTTAACATCTTCAGCCATTGGCACTTCAGTATGCAACCAGTGTGATTGCTCATGCTTCAGCCATGCTTCGTATGCCCATGGATAATTAAAGGGTTTAAAATAATCGCGATTTTCTTGTAGATTTTGTTTTTTAGCCATTGAAAGTTTTTTCCCATTCGGTCATTGATTGTGATAGTTCTAATAATTCCATATAACCGCCGATGTGCTTTTCGCCAGCATAAATTTGGGGAACTCTACCAGTTGGTTGATGTTCTTCTACATATTCGATCTCAAACCCAGTTAAAAATTCTTTCGCCTGTTGGCAAAAAGTGCAATCATCTCTTGATAAAATTCTAACAACCATTAGTTAGCCCCCTTGTCTTGTTTTCCTATTTTATTAAAAGCCCAATCGCGTTCTTTACACCAAGGGCAATAGCCACACCTTCCCTCATCGAGCTCTGTGCAACTGTGTGTTATGTCCATAATATCTTCGGCGATACCCAAATCGAAAGCCAATTGAACCGTTTGGTCTTTCGTTAAATTATGAAAAGGCTGAAGACAAATATCCTCTGCTCCATATTTACTGGCATGCTGCCTTTCGTGATCAGCTTCCATGCCATCATAATATTTCGTCACCGCAACGTAAACGATGTCGGCATATCCTTTAGTCAGGATCTCAACGACACCACTCGTTACATAGGAGGATGGATTCTCAGCATCTATACTCCCAACAACATTTGTATTCTGGTCGTAACCAGACCACTTCAATACTTTATTAGCATAATTTACTGCCCCGTCGATTTTTGGGACTGTGTAAGGGCGACAACTTTGTCCTCTCTTCTTACACTCATTATAAACTATATGCCAAAGAACAGCACTATCCCAACCACCCGATACACATACAGCGATGCGTTTATCGTGTGGAATACTAGCCCTCACAAGCGATACACTCTTCATCATTTACTAATGCGCTCATATCAATTTCGTTAATCACTTGGCGTTCAATACGTTTGGACACCTTATCAGCTTTACCCAGCTTCTCAGAGCGGCAATAGTAAAGTGTTTTCAGTCCTTGTTTCCAAGCAAGATAATGAATAGCATGGAGATATTTAATGTTCACATCTGGACGGAAAAACAGATTGAGTGATTGTGCTTGGTCGACAAACGCTTGTCTGTCTGCTGCGTGTTCAATAACCCAACGCTGATCAATTTCCATTGAGGTCTTATATATACCTTTTTCAATTTCAGAAAGAAAATTTAGGTGTTGGACAGACCCATCATTGGCTATGATTGACGACCAAATTTCTTCATAATCCAACTTTTTATTTTCTTCACATTTTCCTTTAATGAGGATATCAAGATACTTGTTCTTGTTAAGAAAAGCTCCCGATAGAGTGTCCTGTCGATAGGCATTCGCTCTAAAAGGTTCAATAGAAGGAGAAGTGTTTCCCATAATAATAGAGGAGGAAGCATTAGGAGCGATAGCCATAACATGACTAAATCTCTTGCCTGTTCCTTTAGCGTCGGGTGCTTCTCCTCTTTCTTTGCCGAGGTGAATATTCGCTTCATCTAGTTTACTCCTGATCAATCGGAACATACGCATGTTAGCACCTTTGGCTACAGCACTTTCCCAAGCGATACCCTTTTTCTGCAGGTATGCGTGGAAACCTAATGCACCAATGCCGATCGATCTTTCACGTGCCGCACTGTATTTAGCACGACTTACTGTGTCTGGTGCATTATCAATAAAGAATTGAAGAACATTATCCAGCATTTCTGCCATATCTTGCAAGAACATCGGATCTTTTGACCAAGCGTCATAGTGTTCTAAGTTCACTGATGACAGGCAGCAAACTGCAGTTCGTTCTTCGTTTGTAGGTAGAATAATCTCAGAACAGAGATTTGATTGGTGAATTTTTAGACCAAGTTCTTTTTGAAACTCTGGCATCAGGCGATTACTGGTGTCAATATAATGGATGTATGGCTCACCAGTTTCCATTCGTAGTTCTAGGATTTTCTGCCATAGTGCCTTCGCTGATACTGTCTCACGGATCGCGCCACTATGAGGCTCAATTAGATTCCAACCATCATCAGCATCTGGATCCTGCATACAACGCTCAATAATTTCCATAAAGCGATCGCTGATATTAATACCATGATGCAAATTCAGAGCGCGCATATTCTGGTCGCCTGTTGGCTTGCGCATCTCGAGGAACATCATAATGTCTGGGTGTGAGATATCAAGATATGCAGCATATGAACCACGGCGTGTTTTACCTTGACGATAAGCGAGGGAAGATGCATCATACGTTTTGAGGTGAGGCATAACACCTGTAGATTTATCGTCAGCTGCACGGATACCGAAACCGATACCAACACCGCCGCCTAGCATAGACAACCAAGCTGTCTCGCTGAAGTTTTGAACCAGACCTTCAGCTGTATCCTCAATATAATTCAGGAAACAGGAGATAGGCATACCACGCTTTGAGCGACCGTATGACAAAATCGGCGTAGAATATGAGAGCCAATGCTTTGACGAATATTCATACAATCGTTGAGCGTGTTCAGGATTAGATGCAAACGAACTGCTCACATAAGCAAAACGCTCTTGTGGAGTCGTTTCTTCTTCGCGCATATAACTTTCTTGCAGACGCTGGATACCAAGTTTATCAAATAGTTCGTCACGAGATTCATCAATTTGAATCCCCATATGTTCTCTTTTTGCCATTTATTTCTCGTATTGTGTGGGGGTTGGTTTGCCAGCTTCTGGCTTATAGATTTTGATGCCTTCTGGTGAGTATTCCCATTCTCGTTTATCGGGGTCGATCTCGTTATTGAGATCTTTCTTCTCATCATCGGTCATCTGTTTCTCCTGGAGGTTTTCTATTTAGTGAATCACTGATTTTCGAAACTACCTCAGAGTATTCTAAATCTTTGAATGTGACTTTACACATGATGCGGTCTGTAGCTGGTGTGATGCGGTGTCGAGTAGAAGTATCAAAAATACTGGCTTTGTAACTATAGCTACCCCACCCATCAAACTCGACTTCGTTTTCTTCGCCCTTCAGTAAAATATTGAAGGCACATTTAGTTTCTTTCGTTGTTTGCCCTGTGCTTTGCGAGATGATGTTATCAACATGCCAAGGATATTCCTCACCTGCTCTAATGTAGAGATATAAGAATTTAACCTCTCCCAAGTCGCCATACTCGAGTCTGAAATCATCAGCAAATCTTTGCAATTTAGGTGTCAATTGTGACATTGTGAGCGTCAATCCAGGAACCTTATATTCATATCCCGTATGAGGAACCGTAAATATCGGACTGACAGCATACTCCTGTAATTCAACTGCCTCGTTCAAGAGTGCTTCTGAATCCCAGAATACGGAATCTATATCAGTCAATGGCTCCAATGGGGCAGGAGCAAATCCATCATTCCAACCAAGACCCATTATTCTTCTAATGCCTTTACAATATCAGGGAAGTGGACGCCGATTATTTCCCAACACTTATCAGCAATCAAAGCATGCTCTTTCTGTGTGCCATTACCACGACGAAGATCGCAATAGTGAATCCAACTACGCAAAGAACCAGCCATATATAAAGTTGATTGAGTCAGACCTTCAGGAAGTAATGCTCTTGCTTGCTCTTTCGCAATACCCTTTTCAAGTGCCTCAGTGTAAGCTAGTTCAGCAGTATTTTGCACATGCTTTTGTTGCATCGACCACCACTCATTCAAGTCACGGTCATCAGTTTCCACAGAGTTCTGACGGTTCTTCGTATCTTGCAGGCGAGCCTCACGACCTTCAAATCCTGGAGCCACAGCATAACGCTGACTAAATTCCTGGAACGAGAACGAGCGATGTCGTAAAATCTGACGAGCAATGTCACGAGTTGTTTTGATTTCAAGTGTCATATGCACCATCTCAAATGGAGACCAATGATTTTCTTTGATTAGATAACGCAATAAACGTGGAGCAGTCTCAAGATTACTTTGATTGGCAGGATTACTTACACGTGCGGTATAGGCAATCAAGTCTGCAGCTGTGTCACAATCTGTAATTGCTGATGGCTTACTGAGGGCAATAAGGTTTACTTCGCTCATATTTTTCTCCATAATGAATATTTTGCTTTCGCGGAAAGACCGCGATAGGTGTTATCTCTTATTAATTTATACGCATCAATCCCATCATTTTGCATGTCGTTGATATCTTTACCTGTGACATTATTTGGCCAGATGACAACATTATAATCTAGATTAATATATTTGTCAACCAATTGACAAACCTCTTTATTACGAGGCTGATTATCAAAAACGATAGTGGTAGTTTCCTTGTTCAACCCCAACTCATCAATCTTGTTGAAAGAAGTGCCAGCACAAGCGATAGAGTTGGGGATGAAGAGACTGTCAAGTGGTGCTTCAACAACGATAACTGGCATGTTCTTATCGACTGTATCCATACCGAAGACAGTAGGAGCATCTTCGTCAACCTTGACGAGGATATAGCGAAGAGCCTCTCCGCGCATCCCTCGAAGGGACACAGCTGTTAGCTTACCATTGCCGTCAATAAATGGTATTGCGAGACGAGGTTCTTCTGTTTTGATACTCTCTTTATATTTGTCATTGAGAGTTGTGATATTCTGGATATTATCTACATAATAAAGTCTATTAAGCGAGGACTTGGGGAGTCCACGACCAAGAGCATATTCGACAGCTTCATGGTCATATGGGAGAGTTGACAACCGATCCATCAACTGATCAATGATAGATTTCTCAGGAAACTTCGGTTTGAAGTCTATAACAGCTTCAGGCTTAGAATGACCTTTACCTCGACCTGTCTCACCATCTGCAAATCTCTCAAGAACATACTGCTTATATAGAATAGAGTCAATCTCTTTTAGTAGTTTACCGAATGAGCCAGACCACTGACAGTTATGACACTTGTAGATTAGATCGTTGTTCTTCTTGAACAGATACCCACGCATCTTGCGCTTGTTTTTCTGGGAGTCACCACAGATAGGGCAGCGGACATTGAACAAATAATCGCTTTTCCGCTTGAATAACTCAAAGCGATGAGAAGCCATATTCAAATATTTTACATCAACATAAAGGCTCATAAGAAATGTAGATAACTCCCAATAATATATTTTGGATTTCCGATGGGCTTATCCCCTTTATGTGGGTGAGTCCATAGTGGCGGAAACATTAACATCTTACCTGTTTCTCTCTCAACAGTCAAGTTATTTTTTGTAAAAGTTGTTCCTCCACCCTCGCCATCGTTTAAGTATGTGAAGAAAACGAGGAATCTTTTTGATGACTCTAGATTGGTAGCATCGATATGCTCACGAAACTCACCCTGATCAGCTTCGTATTTTTTCATACGAAACTGTTCCCAAGCATAATTTTCAGGGAATATTTTGATGTCGTAATGCTTTCGATAAGCATCAATAGCTTGAGTGAACACTGAACCGAGAGTTTGAATCTCCTCGTCCCACCCAGCATCATTCAGATTGACTTCGGTGAAGTCCATAATCTCGTTCTTACGGATATCTTTGAGTTGTTCCGCTTCGAACTTATCGATTAAATGTTTACAGTATTCTGAAGGGATAACATTGGGGTATTGAGCGATATACATATGCCCAGTATGCCCCATAAGTTGTAAAATGTCAAGAGGTTTTTAGGAAAAAAATTGGGCAATCCAATCAAAAGCACCAGCCACGAAGCCAAATGCTGCAGCCATACCAGCTACTAGATATTGTTTCTTTTCTAGATTATTGATTCGTTCTTCAAGTTCGGCTTGCTCGCGGCGAACTTCTTTCTCACGGGAAATCATCATATCTTTTAACTCTTCAATTGAATGCATGATTTTTATGACATTAGCATTCATTTCTTGAGCCATCTCTTTGTTCCCTGTCGTTATTCTTGAATGAAGTTCTTTTAAGTTTTCATCATTTTCCATACGACGTTTCTCTATTAAGTGAAAGAGATCTTCAGTATCTTCAGCGTTGGTAGCGATCTTTTGTTCGTGGACAGCGAGCATTTGGTTGATAGAGCTAGAAATATCAGTCATACGGTCGATAGTAGTGTCGAGCTTACTGAAAAGCTCTGACATCTTACCGACTTCAGTTTCTAGAACTGCGACCTTAGTTTCTATTTTGGGAGTTGCCACGCTTCTTCTTTCTTCTTACCATAGGCATGAGGCGCGGATCTCTTCCAGGTTCACCCTGATCACCAACACCGATACCAGCGACATTTCCGCCACCAGCTGAATTTGCTGGTGCTTCTTCGTCCATAAAGTTTCTAAATGATAAGAGGTTAGAACTTTCAAGAAGTTCAGCTTGACGAATTACATCTTCATCTTGCATAAAAACCTCGAGAAGTGCCTCAACATTATCTTCATCATCTTCTGTATATTCTTTTAATATAGCCATCGCAGCTGCAAAAGTCAAGAGCCTTTTTGCATTACGATCTGGTGAGCGTGTCAGTGCTCGTTGAACCTTGAAAACAAAACGCTGAAGGAGAGAGGTGGCGTTAAGTTCTTGTTGGGAAACTGGTTCTTTAATTTTTTTGCCATCTTGATCGACGAGTCCAAGTTTGAACGCATCTGTGCGCTCAATTGGGGTTGCCAACATACGCAAGATTCTATAAGCAACAACTGTATCTATAAATCTCGACATTATAGTTTCCTAAGTGTATCCAAAATGCTGGCATCTAGAGGAATATCTGAATATTCATTTGACCCAATGGCTTCTAGTGGAACTCGATTGAGATAAACTAGAAACGACTTTAAAATGGCGAAGTGTTCTGGTTCAGTTTTGAAGAACAAAAGTTCTGTCGCATTACTACCAAACACATTATAAAGAATGATTAGATGATTAATAATCAACCGTTCACTCAATATACCATTCTTTTCATAACGACGAAAGAGGCGTTTGAGATATTTAAATCTCTTAATATCCTCTTCTAAATCTTCCATTCCCTCGCACTGAGGATTATTATATTTCTTGATGGCATAAATCAAAAAGTTAGAGTCATTCAATTCCATAATATATTATTTTCTTTAGTTAGTGACTGCGGCAGTGCCTCCTACGACCCACCACTTTGACCCAATATATATTAGAGTCGCAGTGTCACCTTTTTCATTGAAGACCACAGTATCATGACCGAGATCTGAATCATCAAGCGTCAAAGTGTTGCCGCCTGTGTTAGATGTCATAACGATGATTTTGATTTGACCTGTGGAACCAGCGGCAATCGTCAGAGTCCCATTGGCTCCAGGATTACTGAGGATTGTAACAGTCTTAGCAACTGAAACTGCCCCAGCACCTGTGAGCGTCTCGGAATCATCGATTGAAATGGTGTCGCCAAACTTCACATCTGTATCAACATCTGCGAAAAGTTTAGCGACTGTGATGCTTTTACTAGCACCGCCCTGCACCAGATAAAGATCGTCGGCAGCGGCGGCACTTGTAGCAGCAGTTAGTTCACTTAGCTTTTGATCAGCCATCGAAGCCCCCTATTAGGCTTCAGTAAGTGTAGCGGCAGTTGAAGTTACACTATCAGCACCTGTAGCTGAGATAACTACACGGTATTGATATGTGTCAAGACCTGTGTTGTCGCTAATTGCAAGTGTATCGGTTGTTGCGTCACTGTAAACGCCACCGTTGGTAATGTTACCAAATCCTGAACCGCTATCCTCTTGCCATTGGTAAGTAAGTGTTCCACCTGTGCCTGTGATTGCGGCAACAACACTAAATGTTACTGCTTCACCTGTAGCTGATTCGTCATCAGCAGGCTGTGTAGTAATAGTGATCAGATAATCTTCGAATTCTGCATCTTCAGCGTCACCAGTAACGCCGTTTTTCGACAGTGCTACGAGTGTTTCTGAAATTTTACGAGAACCGTTAGTGCGAACGTGAACCCAGCCAGCGTGGGCTGCACCGACAGCTTTGTTAGCTGCCATTTCGTTTTCGTCTACACCAAATATTGTTTCAGATGAATATCCACCAACAGAGTTAAAGCCCATCATTGTTGGCTTTTCGCTCAATGTGTAAGACGCACCAGCTGATTGAGCAGCAATAGCTGCACCAGCTGTATCAGCGTCTACTACAGTGGCAGCAGTATCTGAATCGATTGCTGTGATTCTAAAATCAATGGAGTTGGCAGTGAGGATATCACCTACTGCGGCTTCCGTAGTAAAGGCAGTTGATGTGCCTGTTACAGCTCCATCAGTGCCAAGGGCGATAGTGCCCGATGCAGTTTTGTTATCTGCTTTTCCCCAACCTGACATATTTTTCTCTCCTTGTAAGGGTTTTTTGTTAATTACTTGTTATTTATATGGCTTTGGAACGAATCATGTGAGTCGTGCCCAGAGTGCATCTTTTCGCGATCAGCAGGTTTTGACGAGTTATATTTCGACAAGAACTTATGCGCATCAGCCTTGGATACTTTATGCTCTTTACCATCTTTAAATTTGACTGGCTTACCAATTGATACAGCTTTACGAAGCTGCATTACAATATGACCACCGTGGCGTTCTTCACCAGCTTTAGTGCCTTTGTATGTCTTAGTGCCACCAGCTTTTTTAGTAGGAGCCATACCTTTAGAATCTGCTTTCATTGCACGGCGAGCGTCGGCATAGGCACTTGCTTCATCAAAAGTATCCTCTTTAAGACCTTGATGATGGTGAGGTTCAATTTTAGTGCCGACACCAGTTTTGTTATATTCGCGACCACCCATACGAGTATTTTTGAAATGTGTATAACCAGCTTTTTTCATGTGGAGCGCATTATACTTATGGGCAACAGATTGGTCGTTATAGTTTGCACCATCTTTTTTAGCATGCGCCATAGCGTTTTGAGTAGCACCATAATTTTCAGAAACTAAATCTTCTTTGACTCCTGGATCAGTTTCCTTTTCTTGTTTTGCTTTCATCTTCGACATACGAGCCAGTTTGCGTTGTGTTTTAGCACGCATTTCCTCAGAATCATCGACAGTATCTTCGCTAACATTACTGCTCTTCAGTTTATCTTTATGGATGACTCTATCAGCACCGTGTTTGTCGAGCAGTTTATTAAGTCTATTACCTTTTGGCATAGTTTTAACATAGCCATGAACCTTAGATTTGTTAGTAATCATTGAACCATTCGTGGACACTACAGCGTAATCGCCCTCATCGAGCAGTTCGACTTCTTCAGCATATACAGCACCTTTAGCAACCATTTTCTTAGCAGCTGCAGCTGTCGTTCTTTTTACACGCTGTGTCTTAGGGCTGGCAACTAGAGTATCTTTGGCAGCTGGCTTCTTCTTGAATGTTTTAAGACCTGTGCCCTGTTCACCAGACTTTTGCTGATAATCAATACGGCTCATCGCGCCTTCTTCAACTGATTCGTCTTTAGCTTTATGAGAGGCGTCTACATCGTTGAAGAACTTTTTCTTTTCTTCGTCAGACATTTGAGCCAATGACTTACCTGATTTTTTCAGAGCAGCAGCAAATTTTTCTTTATATGATTCAGACATTACTTCCTCGCCAACTGGTGCTTTACCATTATCACCCTCAGACTTCATATAGTCACGAGCAGTGTCGAGGTAATCAACAGCTTTTGTAATTTTAGATTGAACCCACTCAGGCAGATTTTGATCGTCAGAGAGCATACCCATCAGTTCTTGAGCAGCATCGGCGAGTGTAGTCAGCTGTGATTTAGCCATCTCGCCTTCGTTATCATACTCTTCACTTTCTTTCATCTTCGTAATGCTATGTGGAACATTTTTACGATGACGATCGGCAATGCCCATATTTTTAAATGCCTTTTGGCTTGCTTCTTTATCAGAGCGAGCCTTCACAGTAGTTCCACCACTACCCTTAACATTTACTTGATAATTACCATATTCGTCGAGCTGATCAACTTCTTCAGTCTGATACTTAGTTCTTTGAGTATGCTGACGAGCTTTTTGAAAAACCGTGTCATCGCCTGTTACGATATAGAGCATAGACTGCATTACTTTATTCACAGCTTCGCGCTCTTGTGGGTTGAGAACTTGCCCAGCTTGCATTTTATCTAAACCTCTATGAAGGATAGGAAGAGCAGCTGGTGACATCATGCCTTGACGGACTAACTGATCAAGTTTCTTATAGTTTACAGCTGCCTCGCCGAGGACTGAGCGGACTTCTTTTTCGATAGACATTTTTATCTCCTTGTTCATATTATTTATAAAAGGGTCAACTTATAAGTAAATGAACCCTATCTGTAACACCTGCATTATAGACAAAATGTTGTTCTTGGGTGTTTACCAGATAAAAATGCGGCATCACCTTCATATGATAAGGTATTAGCTTCTCTTCTTTATGAAATATGTAACTATCGGGGTTAGTTTGAATCACAAAATGTAATCTTTTATTAGCATCGCTATGCATTTTCAACCCAGTTTGAGTTGCTTGTGTCATGTATCTGACTCGACCAAGAGGAAATCCTGTCAATTCACATATTCTTTCACACACAAATTTCGTATATCTTGGTGTTTGGTCGTTCCAAGTATTGAATGCGGTATCAAATAAACCTCGATGAGTTAATCCACCCTCTGAATCCCACCACTTATTTTCAGTGACAGTATGGCGATGTCTGAGACCTATTTGTTTGTATGACTCTTGCGGAGACCACCCCGAAAGTTCTTTACATATTCGATAGTCATCGACCATTTGGTCAATGTCAACATCTAATTCACTTAACACTTTTAAAAAACTCATAGCGATAACTTCGCCTCTTTATAATTATCTAAAAATTCTTTAATTGGTTCATACTCTGGTAACGGTTGCCCTACTATATCAGATATCTCACCAAAAGATTTTTTAGCAAAGGTCTTCCAATATGGTATATACCAATTCGATACACCCTGATGTGGTATGAATTCATTATTGAACCTCTGAGACCATTCTAATAGATCAAAGAAGTTCATACCGATCCTATCGTTTTTCCAAAAGAATGGGCGACTGGCTCTAAAATTGACATCTTTCATTCTATTAATAGCTTCGATGTTTTCAGGTGTCCTCGGTAAGTGAGAAGGAAACCATTCTTCTAGCGACACGTCAGACTCTATATATCCAAGTTCTTCATAATTGTAAGATAGCGGCGGTAATTTCGACATGCTATCTGATGTATGTCCCTTTGGTTGAATTAGCAATGGATTAATATAAACCGATTGCCCTCTCCAATGATTGAATAACCAATCTTTAGTCTCAATCAGAGACTCCCATGTGTCGTAAGGAAGCCCTGATATGAGTGACATCGTTGTCTTATATATAGGTGCGTTTTTGTTGAAATATTCTCGCATCTCTAATAGACCTTCGCGTAGTCTATTTTTAGCCATACCTTTATGAACCCACTTAGCGGATTTTTCATTGAAGGATTCAATGCCGTAATGGTGAGATGTAAACCCCATGGCAATCATATGTTCCCACTGTTCAGGTTTAGCAACAGCGATATCACCGCGAGCGAAACCTGTTATGAATGGCTTGAATGGCAACTTCTTAGTTACATCTGCATACTTACGCAACTTCTCAGTATAATCGTTTGTAGTCTCATCTCCAGATATGTAATTGGTGACACCGAAATTATCATAGTTATATCTCAACTCGTCTTCCCAGCATTGAGCAGTTCGAGTATAATCTTTTGTCACACCCAATGCAGGGGCAGCACAAAACTTACACTTAAAAACACAACCCCTAGAAAATTCTGCATTCAAAAATTCATCAGGTTGTATGAAGTCTCGCTCTTGATATCTTGTAGGTAATTCTTCTTTTGGATATGCCTTGTAAAAGTGAAGAGCATCGATGACTTTTAATTCCTCACCATGTAAATTGACATGTTTACTAATAATTGGTTTCTTACCAGAGCCATGTAACCAATTCAGTAGTTCAACGATTGCATACTCACCCCAACCTTGGATATAATAATCTGCCTTAAATTCTTCGACAGTTGTTACGATTGGACCACCTGCGATAATTGTGATGTCAGGGTATTTTTCTTTGACCCACTCGAGAAATGGGTTCATGTGTTGTGCCCATAATGCTTGAAACAAAGAACTCACACCCAGAAATTTTGTCCCCTTATTATACCTCATCGTCCAGAGTAGTTTTAATTCCTCAACGGTAAAGTGTGGGACAAAGTCTATAACCTCTACGTCCCACCCAATAGCACGTAAATGTGTAGCGATCTTATGTCCACCATAAGATCTTTTTGGATCTGCTAGGATCGATTCGGGGGTGTAGCCAGTATGTTCATACAACTGACCACTAAAAATCATACCGTGATCCATGACAGCTTCTTCAGTTTGTATTGTTCAATAAAGGCATTTCTTTTCTCGTCATTTTCCTTATAACGAGGGTCGTTCGTCAACTCGTAACCTGTCATATTGATGACATCATCTAAATCATATACACCGAAAGTCGTCCACCTGTGGAAGTTCCAAGACAAACATTTTTGTGAGTGAACAAATCCATTTCTGGTGATATCTGCATAATATTTAGCTTGTATCTTAGTTGCTTCCCAAAAATTCATGATGTCTGTTTCCCACGCCATCGGGACAGCATGTTTCTTTTTATATTCTTCGGGGAATCGACCTACATGTTGGAAGTGAGTTTTGACTTGTTCTCTGATCAATTCAGGTATTTCATTATAATCAATATTCCAATCATCTACATTACCTTCTCTATATAATCCCGAAGATACTGCTGTTCTATCAAACTCGGAACTATTCTCAGCATAGATCGAGTCGTGTGATGTAGAAATAAACAATGGGGTGATTGCTATAGACTCATTAGGCATATTTTTCTGTAGCCAATTGATACCATCATCGAAAGATTCTTCAGTCTCGTTAGGTAATCCAGCGATGAGGCTAGATGTTGACCGATACTTGTTATTATATTTGAGAAATGATTCTCTGCAATCTACTAATCCCTGCTTCAGACGATCTACATTTAATCCTTTACCGATAGATTTAGCAGCATCTTGATGAAATGACTCAATACCATAGAAGTGACCCCAAAGACCCATACGTTGCATATTCTCCCAGTCGTTCTGCCTTGTAACAACCAGATCTGCACGAGTGTATCCTGTCATATTCAAGTCATACCCCAGATTATCAACTACATTCGCAATGCCGAGTAGTTTCTCGGAACTGTCGTTGACGGTCTCATCAGCAATAGTATAACTGACTGTCCCCCACTGCTCATAATTTCGTTTTAGTTCATCATGTATATTGAGCATGTCGCGCTCAAAATTACCCTTCATACCGATCAAATTGTATTGACAGAATTTACATTTAAACTTACAACCTCGAGCGAATTCTAAGTTCAACCATTCTGTTGGTTGTATGAAATCTCTTTCTTGATATCTTACCTGCAAATCTTTACACGGATACGCTGGATGATGTGTGTCCGAGCGTATGAGTTTTTTCATTCCAAGGTCAGTCTCTACTTCTTGGATGACAGGATTACCATTGTTGTTCGTTAGCTTTTTGAGTAATTCTAGCAAACCATACTCACCGTAACCTGTAATATAATAATCAAGGTCAATCGGCATCATGGTGCTGAGGTTCTTTGAACCACCCAATAGTGCTATGTCAGGATAGTTATCTCGTAGCCATTGTATTTTTTTAGAAAGTTTTGCAGCATTCTTTGGAGTGTATGAAAACATAAAACTGACACCGATGAATACAGTATCAGATGTCACCCTAGATTCTATGAATTCTTCAAACTCATCGTCTTGCCATTCATTGATGAAGTCACAAACCTCGATATCCCAACCTTCTTCGCGCAAAAAAGATGCAATACGATACGCACCTGCAGCCCTCTTCATTGAAGTCCGTTCAGGCTCTAGTAGAGTCAGCTCCTCATATCCACCTAGTAATATTCCGTGCATTAAATCAAGTCTCTTAGTGTATCCCTCACTTTTGGATAATATTCATCAAACAGTTGTTTGACTTCTACAGCATTCTCGATATGCTCATATGGGTCATCGGGCAATACCTTAACATTTTTACCTGCACCATCTTTAGGAATATCATCATAATCCATTTTGATATATTCGAATTGTGGTAATTGACTTTCGTAATCTAGTTCAGTATGGACTGTCTGGAAAATATATCTCCTCATACGACTAATGTCAACAAATAATTTGTTTTCGTTTTTACTGTAACGCCAATTATCATTTGTCTTTGCAAAGTAGTAACTGATCAGCCTCTTTTCAAAGTCTCTGTCGAGGCGAATAAACTTGAAATTGTGTTCTTGTAGGATAGAGATGGTTTTTTCTAACCCCAAGAAAATGTATTGCTCGCCATAAAAGAAGCGACATGATAGTGGTTGGAAGTTGTCAGCTTGTGATAGTAAACCTATCTTGCGATAAACCTCTTCCCAAAAATTTACCGACTGAAACTCACCAGCATCATAATCTCTATCGTTAGAAATTATAGTGTCGCCTTCTAAATAGACTTCAGTATCTCTGATTGAAAATGGATGAAACAACTCTCCCAATTTGGCAGAGTCGCCATAGACTTCGTTGAGGTGTTTGTGTATTTGGTATTCTAAGAGGTGACTACCAGTCCTCGGCATACCGAACACACACCATCGATGGTGTTTCAAATTGTCAATCATAATATAGTTATTTAGGTCTAGTTTTCGACCTTTGCTCCACCACGCCATTGTTTACATGACCAATAACGCGCTTTGGTTTTTGGTCCAGGATTATCACAATTATGACGAGCGCGGAAGTTTTTACGGCGATTAGGATCGTCGCGTTTAATTTCCATATTTGGGTCACCGAAACGAACAACTTTGATTTTCTTCGTTGATGGGTCACGAACATACACTTTGAACTTTTTGTTTGGATTCTCAGAGGTGCGGATGATATTGTTCAACTTCACACCCTTCTTTTCACCATCTTCCATGATGGTTACTTCTTCCTGAATTTCTTCTTCGGCACATTCACCACAGCACTGATCAGTGCCACAATTAGGGTGCTGATCAAGATTTTCTAAGAACTTCTCATCATCGTGTTCTGTGTGAGCAAGGTCGGTATCGTGATTCAATCCACCCTTTTTCTTCTTGGCGATAAAGGCATTAACACGAGCATGTCCCCATTGTTGAGGCGTAGTTCCTGGACGGTGTCCAGTCTTCCAAGCGGCAACACCGCGATTATAGACTTTGCGGAGTGTAGCGACAGAGATGCCAGACTTCTTAGCTTTATCAGCCATTGCACCTTCGATGATGTGGTCTGTAAATGTTTTCATGTTACTTCTTCTTTATCTTAAATTTCTTTGCTTTATATTTAGAAGCACTTCCGCCCTTCTTGACAACAAACTTTTTCGCCTTTTGCGATGTCATTGCACCGCGCTTCTTCAGTCGATTCAACTCAGCTTTGCGCATTTGAGGAACCATACGAACA
>Ga0222718_10000741_pt1 | contig 33640 bp, 41 predicted proteins | sample C33_27DmetaG_FD_165045 | JGI IMG/M metagenome (GOLD analysis project Ga0222718, IMG submission 165045) | Estuarine water microbial communities from San Francisco Bay, California, United States - C33_27D | ecosystem: Environmental > Aquatic > Marine > Unclassified | place: USA: California...
GCCCGCCACAACAGCTACAACTGCCACGACCGCTACAACAGCTACAACTGCCACGACCGCCACAACAGCTACAACTGCCACGACCGCCACAACAGCTACAACAGCTACAACAGCTACTGGTTGGTCATGAGTTTAATAAACAGTACTAGACAATAAATATAAAATATGCAGTCATTTACTATAGATGGAATAGTTGTTATGCCACCACTAGTGGCAGAATATCGACTAGACCCAACTATTGAATCAATCTCTGAACTAATAACATATGAGCAAGGACATAGTTTTGAGTATTTTAATTTCTTAAAAGATGTTAATGATCTATCTATAAATAAATCATCAGTATTTTTCTTATCAAAACCAAACCGGTTAACAGATTATTTTAATATAAAAGATATTCCATTTGAGTATCCTATCAATTTAACCTCGTTTATGGCATTCAATTCTTTGACTGCAGATCCTATGAGTGGGTTATCAGCATTATCCGGAGCTTGCTTAACCAGCGTGACTGCAACAACAGCTGTCGAGAGTTTGACTGGGATTTCTGATACACAGACATCTTATGTAACAATACAGCCTAACATTATTGATACTGAAAATGTACTTACTCGGTCTATATCTGCAGAAACGTTTTTACAGGATAGGATAGACAAATCATTACCTCAACGATATTATTTTAATATAATGATAATAGATGCATTGAATTGTTATATATATCACTTAGATGGTGAGGATAGATGGTATTTAACTCATAAAGACGGTCTAGAAGATACTTTTGAATTTACTAAAATATCCCATCCGGAAGGATTAGAAAATATTACAGATCAAATTGATGAAGACGGTGGAGATAAGATCAAGTTTCAATATTTACTAGATCGAAAATCTTTTCATATTAGAATATACAAACAGTTTAACGGTAGTACACACGTCTTAAGATTACTTACAGACGAAGAAAGGCAAATAACCCCACTAGCTGTACCAATCCGGTTAGAAGATACACTTGACCCGGATAATGATACAGATAATTCCACCGGGGCTCCTAACGTTTTAGAACTTACAAACAATACTACTATGAAAATTAGACCACCTCTTAGGAGGCAGCTAACCAATAGTATAGATTCTAAAATATATGATTACGATCACTCTTTAAATGGTAATACATTGACAACATCTAAAGGTTCAAAACTACCTCTTGTCAATTCAAACTTGATAATACACTCTGAATATTATTATCTAACTGGAGAAAGTTTACCTATAAATTTCTTTAATTTAAAAAACTCATCAACACCAGACGGTATCACGACACCTTCAAACATAGACCCTAGGCAAAATCTACACAATCACAGAGATTATTCAAAAATTTATACAGGTTCAAACCAACTAGAAGGTTCTAGTCAAATCTCCATGGAGTATGCATATGGTGAAGCACCTATTGATATTAAACCGGGAATGAATTATTTTAACGCTCCTCAAAACCTATCACCATATACAAAGTTAAATATAAATGATACAACATTAATTGAGTGTGGAGCTGTTGCAGGGTCTAACCCGGCTCAATCTGATAAAATGTACAAAAAACGTTCGGGTTCGGAAAGATATAATACGGTTACCAGATGGGGGCCCGGTTCTACTAATGAAGAAAACTATGGTACTTGGCTATGTACTTGGCTTTCTGGTGGTGATGATCCAACTCAAAAACCTGTATGGATGGACAGATATTATAATCCTCAATCGGTAGGTTATATAGACGCATTAACAGAAACAAAATCCTACTCACATAATGAATATAATTCAAAAGAACTTGAAGAAAATTTTTCTGTAAACAAACCGGAAGTGTTTGATATCAAAAGTAAATTAACATTTGAACCAGGAGGTTTTTATGCATATTACCGTATTAATGGTATTGATGTTAAAAATTGTTTATCCGTATTAGATCCGTTCCATATACAAAAAGATTTTTCTAAATTCAACACTATTACTAATAAACCGGTGGATCCGGTAAACGGTGCTTATGATTTCAATGGTAAGGAAATTGCTGCTACAAATTGTAAAAGTACAACGGTCGATCTTCCCGGGCTAGCAGTAAATTTTGATGTTAATTTAAAAAACTATAAAACTGTTTATAATCATCAAATTTTAGGTAATTACACTACAGACGGGGTTGGTTTTTTCAATAGAAACGATGTAAGTCCGTTCGTATATGTCCTAGCGGCTGACGGTAAATCTATAGGTGGTCAGAGACAAGACACAAGTGTACGTATATATGACAATGAATATAAAATGTACAATTATGTAACTAACGATAGCTTTTTAGATGATGATGAAGTTCCTGGCTTTTTTCAAAGATTAATTATAAGAGAACTTCCAGAAAATATATATGCTGTTATGTCGACAGGTGTTATATTGGAGATGTCACATGACGGTGTTGTTGTTTCTAGCTACAATGCATGGAGTAGTGTCGCAGAAAGCTTAATAACCGAAGACGGTTTCACACCTATAGTTAGCGACTCTTGTTATGACGAAAGATTCATATACATACTAACACATACCGGTACTAAAATTAAAAGCTATAAAGTACATGTTTTCGATACATGGTCAAAATCGTTTGAGGAATATACCGATTCTGATTGTATCTTTCATGTACCGGTACCTAGAGAGTTTGTTAAAAATAATAAAAACTACGGGAGTTATATAAACCCAAAATCTCCCCCTAACCTTATAACTATAAAGTTAGGTAACAAACGTAGATATGGCTACAAAACAATTTATTTAGCGCATGGTAATCAGTTAAAAACTAGTAAAAACTACTTATGGGTCCATGTTACCGGAGCGGCTGATGAAGTTAGCCAATTACAAACAAAACATGATACTATATACATTTTTGACACTCTCAAACTAAGATTACTCAAAGGTCAATTGACAGATAATAACCTGTTTGACTCAACAATACCTTTATCAATAATAGACTATGTCATAGATGATATGGAAAATATTTGGCTAGCTCATAGTACAAATCTCATATCTAAATATAGTTCTTCTCGTCAGTTATTGTTGACTAAACAATTAACAGAACAGCAAATTATAAGTATGGTTGTTACTAGAGATTTTACTGATACTGGTGTAGTTAGTGACACTTTAGTTGTACTTGGTAATACGTCGGGAGAAGAGACGATAGAATTCCAAATAGGCCCAACAAATCACCCTACTAATGACCAGTCATCACCAGATTGGAGAAAAGCATCCCCATGGATACTGGATGGGAATCGATATGATAGGTCTCGTTTTATAGATGAAGATTCTTTAATTTATGATGATCTTTCCGGGTTTGATGATACTCAAGAAATCATATACCCCTTTATGGACGGTTCTAACAGATTTGGTGAACAATCTATAGAGATTGGATTACTATCAACAGACGACCCAGCTGGTAGAGTGTTAGACGGTGATTATGAAATAATCACAGAAGGGTTTGACTATTTTGTAACAGAGACAAATGACGATCTAAAAGGTACATTATTTGATATAAAGTCCGGAAACATTATAGGTACTAAAGATATTGACAACCTATCTGTAGAAGATTTGACACGACTACCCCAGTTAGTTAACCATTTTGAATATACTATGTTGAACTTCAATAGATATTCTAAAAACAATTTAAATTGTAAACTTTCATTAAAACCTCTTTTTAAAGCTATCGATCCTCTATATATTAACTTTAAAGTTAATCTTGATAGTCTAACAACCCAGCCTTATACAGATTATGTAAATATAACTTTAAATCTAAACAATATAGAAGGTTATGTCGAGTTGCTTGTTAACGGTAGATTGTATCCTAATTGTAAGGAATATTTTGAACCTAATAAATATAGATTCTCAACTATATTAAACAGAGATTTAATTGCCGGTGCGACTCCTTACTTGAACGATACCCTGTTATGTGATAAACTTAATTCTCAGTCTAAGTACTTAGTAAAAGATGTATCAATAAAAAATCTTGGTATATATAATAAACATTTAGAATATTATGAAATAATAAATCTTCTTCGGAGAGAAAATGATATATCACCTATGTATTGGAGCCTACCTACTGATAGACGTAATTACATAGAAACTATTGATAGAGTGTTCAATCACTCTATACCTCCTAGAAAATCTAACGTGTTTGATCTAGTCGTAAGAAATTCCTCTATAAGGTCATTACCTTTACAAACATATATATCTGGTAAATTACAGCAATTGTTACCCAAAATAATTCCTGCCGGTACAAAAGTACGTAATATATCTTGGTCTAATGAATTGTTTGATTTCACTCAACCAGGCGCAAACGAAATCGACTATAATCCGGTTGCAGATGAAATTATAGTTGACCCTTCAGGTATAACACTTCCAGCGTATCTTCCATATATCTTACAATAGCATATTGGAAGAAACAACACCTAGTAATAAATACATATACAAATGGCTAACAAACGTATAAAAATTAGTGAGCTTCCGAAAATCGGCTACAACCAGACTGGTCCACAGTCTACAACAAAAAATGACTATCTCCCGATTGCAGTTACTAATAAAACAGACTTAACAGTTAAAACTACCATGGCAATAACTACACGGGAGTTGCAACGATTCGTATTACAGCAATCGGAAAATTTAGCAGATGAAACAAATACATTAACAATTGGACGTTCTAATGCTGGAGAAGCTTTTACCGTCAAAATAGATAATTTACAAATAGACACTCAATTAAAAGTAACAGGGGATTGTATTTTTGATGGTAATGTTAATATGGCTTCAATTACATTAGACACGGGTAATTTCACTGAAGATATTCGGGTTGGTTCATCAACATACCCTTCAATTTTCCGTAATCAGGCGAAAACAGCTGTGATACCATACGGTTTACTTGTTGCTAATGCCCAAGGTAAACTAGACGGTCACTCCACTTCCCTAGCCGGGTTGATAGGACTTTCACCAGCAACTATACCTGCTTATGCCGGTCGAGTAGTTACTGTAGGTCTAGACGGTAAATTGAGTTTTTCATACCAAGTAGATACACTCTTACAAGATGAAGAAAGTTTAACTTCAAACCCTGATTATTATGGTAATGTTGTCGGAGTTTCTAACAATGGTGGATTGAACCCAAACACTGGTGTGTCAATAGCAGCAATAAAAGCTGCAGTTACTGCAACTGGTCAAGTGATTGCAGATGAGGATGATGTTACTAGTGTAAATCATAGATTCGTTACAACTACAACAAACACACCCACAGTAGGTGATTTGAAATTTCACGACAGTGTTGATTTGAATATAAAAACTGTCAATGATACAGTGACTACTGCTAAAGGCCCATTCCAAAATTCAACAGCTGGGGGGAAGATATTAGTCACACGTTCCGGATCTCCCGGTCTATCAGATGTTGAAGTTGCTGACACAAAACATATGAAATTAGTAACTAACGTTACTAGTAGTAGTGATGCAGTTGACTTTAATGATAATGATACTGCTCGTGGAAAAAATCGTGTAGTTTTTGGATCACCGATAGTTTTAGCCGGTAAACATGAAGATGATGTTGACCTAACAGATTACAAAACAAACTATGCTGCACAATTCAAAAGAGGTCCTAGAGATTTTCCTGCGCAGATCGGAGAAATTAGATGGAATATGTACAACGGTGTACCTACTATATATCTAGCTACTAGCAAAATGGGTAGCGAAGTTAACCCGTTTGTAAAGGTACCTAATGCATGTCATTGGTACGGTATACCATTGTTCGGTACTCTTGATTTAGACGCATCTACAGACCCCCTCACAGCTGATAATTCAGCTTTAGACAATCATAGTTACGAAAATTTAGATTGATATGGCCGGGCCAACTGACTTGATTAAAGATAATGTCTTAGGGTCTAGTGCCCGGGACAATCAACAGGACGCATTCCTGGCATATATGCAAAATCAGGGACTAGCGTTTGATGAATATGCTAACGAATCAGCTGATTTAGGTATAGGTGAAGATGACGGAAATGATGAAGAAGCAACAAATTCATTAGGTTTGGATATTGGAAAATATAAAGACAAAAACCCTGCACAAGCAGAAATGGATGAGAAGAGTAAAATCTTAGAAGACCTTACTACCGACAATATCAAAAAAATTCGAAACCCTAGGAACCAAGCACAACAAATAGATAGAACCATTGACCGAGCCGGTGATAAGGTTTGTGATGAAGTCAGTAAATCAATCCAAGCGGTAATAAACGGTGAACTGACCCCTAAACAGTTTGCGAAAATGTTAGGCGGTGTCGGTGCCGGCGCTGCTGAAAGTTTACTCAAGGATGGTATTGGTGCTGGTGATTTGAAAAGTTTAGCAAAAAAAGCAGCCCTTGCCGGAGCCGCGATGGTAGCAGACCGTGCCGGGTTGGATGATCAATTACAAGGTTTATTAGGTAAATTAAAAAATAATAAAAAGAAAATGAAAGACATAGGTAACACTAAAAAGGCCCAGGATAAGGTATTAGATGGTGTTTACAAAAAATTACCACCTGTTGTTAGACGTATTCTGAAAGGTGATAAAAATGCGTTACAGCGATTTATTGATCAACAATGTAACCAAGCCAGACGTGATATGAAAAACGATGCTTTAGGCCGTGCTGGTTTAGCCGGTAAGGTACGTGATTTTGTTGATAACAAATGAAAAAATTTTATGGTAATTATACTGGTATAATAATTCAAAATAACGACCCGGATCGAAGAGGTCGTTGTAAGGTTTATATACCTCATGTATCTGTAACTCTGTACGAAAAATGGAACAAAGTACCCAGGGACAAGAGATTTAAGTTTATTGGTAAAAATATAACAACCAGTTTAAACGAGGTCATGGATGACTTGAAAGATATATTACCATGGGCCGAGTGCGCAGTACCTATCAATGGAGCGGTAGGTAGTGGTAGATACAACGCTCATACACAAGTAGGTAGTATATCAGACAGTAACCGACCAGAAGAACTAGACCCAAAACTGGGACCAGATCAAAAAGTAAAAGATCCGGATACGAAATACGCGCTCAACAAAGATGGTATAGGTGAAAAGCCAGCGCGTATGTATGAGGTAGAAGAGCTCAAATTAACAGACGCATGGAATGATAACGGTGGAGTTGGTAACTATAATAGTGCCGGGAAATTAGGTTTAGGTTTTAGCGAAAAAGGGGGTAGTAATAAACATAACACTACACAATGGCCCGAGTTTAGAATCAACAAATATAGTTATAATTATACCCCTAGTAGCTATAGTAATTGTGCTAAAGGAAGTTTTTCTATTCCAAACGTAGGTGCACATGTATGGGTGTTCTTTAGAGAAGGTAATCCGAACGATCCTGTATTCTGGGCAACAACTCATGGTCAAGAGGAATGGAAAGGTATATATGATACACTAGGTGAAGACAAAGATGTTGGTATAGATTATCCCGGGACATATGAAAATAAATCCCCGGCTGATGATAAAGACTACGACCACAATACTGAACAATATAGGAACAAATACGTACTAAATCAGAAAGGAGGTGTTATAGAAATAATAAACAGTGATAATAAGGAGATTATGAAACTAACACACTACAGCGGCTCTTTTAAAGAGTTTAACAATCATACCACTACAGAGCTAGCTACTCATAATGATCAAAAATTAGTGTTAGAGGATCAATATTTAACTGTCCGAGGTTATCAAAATTTATATGTTGAACATGATGTAGATAGTATTATAAGAGGTGATAGTTACCGGAAGGTCGGTAATATGAAAGAAGAGTATATGAAACAATGGTATGAAATAGGCTCAGTGATTGCAGATTATAAACAGCTATTTGAAATCAAACGGACCGCGGCTGTAAAAGACAACAATAGAAAAATAACAAGTAGTCAACAAACAAAGAGTGGTAGTCACAGCGCCTGTCCGGTATGTTCGGCTGGAGTAACAACAACCGGGGGACATGGTACACAAGAAAAATACTGGCATTTAAATAACAAGTTTAACAGTACAGAAGTTACTCAAATAAGAGCTGGAGACAAAGGACAAACTTGGGGTCCAGGGGAAAGAGCTATGCTCGGTGGTAGTATGAGCTCAACCGGTCAGGATGATGGTGCAGATAAATATCAGGAGTGTAAACCGAAAGGAGAGCAGCAAAAAGCTTCCTTCAAAAAAGCCGGTTCGAGTGGTAAAATTTTTGGAGAAACTTGCCCATGTTGTAAAGGTAGTGGTAAGAGTCCTAGTACAATGGATGGTAGTTGGTCAACTGAAAGTTTAAAAAAGGATTTAGATACATACATAAAAGCAAATATAGAAAAACTTAGTGATGCTGAAGCAAAAATGGGTATAGGTGGTAACGAGATAGTTGATATTACAAAGCATAAGATAGAAACAATTGGTCTGGTTATGAATGATTTCGGCAATATTAGAGTGGATAAGGTCGGTAAGATTCACAACAATGAAATAGTCGTACATAAAGAAGGTGTGTTCACTAATCAAGAAGAAAGCCCTATGATTGAATATGTCCATGTTGATGACCTACCAGGAGGTAATTATACATTAAATGTATGTAACAGATATAATGTACAAGTTGGTGCAGGTGGATTGAGTATGAAAAGCTACGGTCCAGTAGACATAGGAGGTACTATAACGAACATTTCCGGTAACCAAGTTAATATCGGGTCTGAATTTGAAACTAATATTGATGGTGGTAGAAGATTAAATGTAACTGCTGATATACTATGTTTAAGAGCACGTAACTCTAAGGATAAAACCCAAGATGAACAAGTGTTAGTCGATGGTAATCTAGGTGTTAAAACAAACGTTGTGATAGGTGGTGGTATGCACGTTGAAGGTGAAGTGAGCTTGAACCACGTGACTGCACCCTGCGAAATACAACAAACGGAAGAGACAGATGTTACCGGTACTACGCTCGCTAACAGAGTTGTTGCATGGATACCACCTGGTCGCGTATTGATAGGTGCGTGCTGTCCAGTATATAATCCTTTACCTATACCTGTGAAAGCGAATTTCGGACCGGCATTTGCTAGTGATCCTAACTGTGTTGGAGTATGGTCACATAGCCACTTGTTCAGAAATTTACCATTAACACTACACCGAGAACATCATGATGTACGTATCAAAGGTAAAAAGAATAATGACTACAAAAAAGGTCGAGTACCGGCAGAACCGGTTCGCCATGAAAAGAAATGCGGAGATGCAGCTTCTGTAGCTAAAGGTAAGTACGGAAAGCCGCCTAAACGTTAATCTTTTGTATAACCTACTAGGTTTGAAACGATTCTCATCATTTCTTGGTGCTTGAGACGGTCAGATAGCTTATTATTAACTTGCGGAGCGGTCTTAGCAACCTCTAACACATACTCTATAGCTTGTGAAATCTTTTTCCGGTCACTGGGTTTATCAGACCATTCTTTTGCAGCTTGTGCTATATCTTGATAGAACTGCTTATAATTATCATATGTTATAAGCGAGTCTTGACCACTTAAACTCGTGTAGCTAGCGTAACACATATCGTCTTGACTAACTGACTTAGGTATGTCAGGTAACACCGTATAAGGCCATGTTTGATCAGCTAGGTTATATTCTCCCTCTTCAAACTCAAACTCAGTTTGATTCGGGTTCTCTTTTTTGTACATTTCCTCTTCTGTTGAGGTACTATTATGCTCAGCGTAATATGAAACACTGATCCCGCGATCTGTATCTGTTGTTGGTTCAGTTATAGCCCGGAGCTTCTTTAAACCTTCTGTTAATTGTTTGCTAATTTCTGATGATATCATAGTACGATTATTTAGTCTATTGTTTTTTCATATCCAAGGTTGGTAAAGTCTTCACTATATAAATCGTTAACAATTTCAAGTGTTTCATCATCATAGTACAATTCCAAATCGTATACAGGTAGTTTAAATTTTTTCCACATAGTTTCATTACTGTCAATATTTTCAAGCTTATTTATAGTTATATTATAATCACTTTTTTTGAAACCATCCTGGATAAAAAACCATTGTTTAGCAAAATGTACACCACCACCGTCTAGTCTATTGTTGAGTGGGTACTCGAATTTATCAAAGTTTGAGTTAACAAGATTATGTTTCACAAACTCTTGAAACATTTCTACCTGCTTCTCTATTGGTCTCTTATAAATAGCTGGAGCTGTGCCCCACAATCTGTAGTTATAAAAATATGCTGATATCAATCTGTCATACGGGTTTCTCGTATAAACTATGAATTCATCTATATAGCTGCTATAGTATTGTTTAAAAAATTTACCAATCGGTATGTGAGCTCGATCTACAAACAAATTTACATCATATACATTATTCCCCTCTTGGTCATCACCCCAAAATTCTTTTATAACGGTGTAATTTTCTTTTATTACACCTCTAATAAACTTACCGGAACATTTTGGTAAATGTACATAACAACATACCCTGTCTTGATTACTGAAAACCAACATAGGTGTTACGTTGCTTTCTTATTATCAATCTGTTCTTGTGATTGAGATTTTAGCTTAGAGTCAAGCTCTTCCGTCAATTGTTTAGCTTTTAAAGCATCCGGATGTTCCTCATTAACGACATTGTGTTCTAATGCCTGTAACATTTTTTTTGACATGATTTTATTTGTAAGAGCATCATCAATATTGACTATACACATCTCTATACCATTTTGATCAACATATTCTCGCTTAACTACAATCTTTTTTTCTCTCCGCTGTATAGACCCGTCTTTATTTTTAACAGTTATTGCACCGGTATCTGGGTTTATATTTATATCAGCCTGTGCAAGAATATCTTTTTTATCTTTTTTAAATGCTTTATCAAAGTTCTTCCGGAACTTCTTTAAGTTTGTTGGTCTTTGCTTACTACCTTTACCGTTACTACTCATAATACTATATTATATATTATTTACATTTGAAATCAACTTTATAACGTGTTGAAAAATACACAAACATATCATATATATAGTATATGTACAATCTGTCTCGGTTTGTAAAGTTATATAAAGGTAAGTTCAAGAACACTAATGATCTGAACAAAAAAAATTTTTATGAGCACATACTAAACAACCCAGAATTACACCATGCATACAATTGCTATGTTGACATACCTAAGGTAAAAGAAAAATTTCAGATACCTGGTAATTTATTTACAAGCCAAGGGAGTGATCAACCGAAAGGAACTATTATTTTTGAAGATAGAGAATTACCACATTTAGAGTATTTATTAAGAAAAACTATAGCTCTTCTAGGAGAGGAATGGGGCCATACAATAGTGTGTACAGATAAAAATATCAATTATATTACATTAATGTGTGAAAATATTCATCATGATATTAATATAATTAACCTTGAGTCTTTTGAAGCAAACCAAAATACATATAATAATCTATTTTTATCTAATGAGTTATGGGAGCAAATACCTTACGAAAAGGTACTTGTTTATCAACAAGATGCGGATATTTATAACTCTAATATAGAACAATTTTTGAAGTATGATTTTATTGGTGCACCGTGGAGCGATGACCAAGACGATAATGATAATTTAGTTGGTAACGGTGGGCTTGCTCTACGAAGTAAATCTAAAATGATTGAATGTTTAGATAGGATAGATCCGGGTAAAATAAAATTAAATAAAAGCACGATCGAATATATGATGGGTAGATCCTATCTAGGTTTTCCAATGGATCATCCACCTGAGGATGTTTATTATAGTAAAACTATGATTGATTACAACCTAGGAGTAGTAGCTACTAAAGATATTGCTAAAGAATTCGCGAATGAGACATACTATAGTGAAACTGCTTTTGGTTCTCATCAGCACTGGCGATACAATAAATCTCATTTATTTAAAAATATTGGAAATTGTAAACTACTAGACACCTCATGGGTGGATGGAGAAGCACAACACCACGTATCCGGATGGCCAGGTGTTATGGGTCATGCGGAAGCTTCAGGTGTTGTAACACGTGAACATACAGGTGATGATCAACTAACGTTAGTAGATAATTTAGAAAAGTATTTCGTATGGGAGAATAAAGAAGCTATAACACGTCCATGGCTCGGTATAACACACTGTACCCCTAATGCACCTCCGTACTTATCGATTATAGATATAGATACTTTGTTATGTAATCAAAATTTTATCAAGAGTCTACCAATGTGTAAATGTATTATAACATTAACAAAATACATGCAACAGTACTTGTATCGCTATATTAAAAAAACACCAGTAAAATTATTATACCACCCGACACATACTGTGGAATCATCTGATAAATTCTCAACTATTAATTTTAATAATATAAAAAACAACTTTGCATCTGGCCGGCTCAACGTGGTACAGCTGGGGCAACAGCTCAGACATATGACGTCTATATACCGGCTCAAAACAGAGTTCAATAAAATATGGTTGACAGGTACATCAGATCTAAACAAAATGAACAACCTACTGAAAAAAGAAGCAGATTGGATGGAAATCGAGATTGATTATGACTGCGTGGAGATGAAGTTTGTTAAGGATGTGGGTGAGTATAAAGAATTGATATACAACAATATTGTTATCATTGACTTAATTGATGCTTCTGCAAATAATGCCGTCTTAGAACTAGCTTCTGCAGAAATACCTTTCTTTGTAAAAAAATTACCGGCAATTGTCGAGTACCTGGGCTACAATTACCCTATGTATTTTGATGATATAACCGAAGTAGAAGATGTATTAAGTTCTTCCGTGGAATATTTAGAAGAAATAATTGAACGGACAACCATGTATCTATCAAAACTAGATAAAACGTTCATAACACATCAAAGATTTACTAAAGATTTATTAACGGTATGTAATGAATAATTACTTCCTAGGAACATTTTTCCGGTTTTTCCAATGCTGTTTCAAACCAGTCATTGGGTTTTGATCGTAAACAATCTTCTCCACTTCAACAATCTTTTCTACTTCTGTAGGTACTTCAACAATTTTTTCTACTTCAACAATTTTTTCTATCACTTCCGGTTGCTGTTCGTTCATGGCTTTCGCTACCTTGTGAACATTTGACCCGGGGTGTAAATCTTCTTCCGGTTCTTTATCCTCTACAGTGTTCATCATGTCGGTATCGGCATGCCATTGTACGTGCACCTTGTTAGGGTCTCTAGTTGTAGTCGTGGTAGCTGTTGTCGTTGTTGTGGTTGTTGGTTCCGGAGGGCGACTTGTTGTTGTTATTTGATTTGTTATCTCTGTTGTTTTTTTTTCCGTCTCGACCTTTTTAACCTTGTCCCATGTACCGGCGATCATCATGTTCAAAGCAACGATCAACACAACAGCCAATGGGTCAAACACTGCGCATATGATCAAAATGAACCATTTTACAACATCCTCTAAACCCACATCAAAAGACCGGGCTATAAACTTGAAACTACCGATGTCTGTATCACGTATATTCTCACGGAGCTTAAGTATCTCTTGTTCCCCTTCACGTATCTTAACATATATACTGTTCACATCTTCAACGTTGTCTGGTACCTGCTCCGTGGTTTCTCTTAACTTCTCCACCTTGGCTAGGAACTTTTTATATTCTACATCGATGTTTCCGTCGATTTCCGTCAAACTTGCATCGATACTGGCGCGTTCCGGTATCTGTGATTCCTTCAATTTCCTCAATCTACCGGTCTTGTCACTGAAAAAACCACCCTTTTCTGCTTCAATAGCAGCTACTGAATCGTCTAGCTTTTTGATCCTGTCACGTAAACCATCTTGCCTTGCACGCTGACCAGCAACATAATCATCATAAATTTTCTGATACCTCTCGATACTCTCGTTAGCTTTGTCGTCGATACTGTTTGCAGCTCCTTCTATTTTTGCTATCTCTTTCTCGTATGTTTGGTTTTGTTTCTCGAGCTGAGCTATGTTTGATTCATACAAACTAACTTGTGTCATCGTCTTGTCAAACGCATCACTCAAATAACCATACACACCTAACGATGTGATGCCTATCAACAACACAGTTGCTAATGACAAATAGAACTTCATCAAAAACTTACACCGCTTCCATTGCCTGTATAAAAAACTGGCGGTCATCAATTTACCAATCTCCAGACTAGTCGCCATGATAGCGACGGGTATCATGCTACCGGCGAACAACAATGATATACCACGCACACTGAAAAACGCTGCGCAGCCCGCGATAAACAACGCGCTGAACCCTAGAAAAGCTATGAATAGCTTTTGATTTGCATGCTCTAACATATAATTATTTAAATCTTGAGCAAGTTTTCAAACACTTTTGCTAGCCCAATATGATTGAAAATTGCCAAGTATATGGGGTAACCAAGTGTGACAAACGCTATAGCTGCCCATCGTTTCCACTTGGCGGTCTCTTTTTGTCGCTCGTTCCATTTCTCATCTAATTCGAGTTCCATGTTGAGTCTCTGCCTAAAGTGTTCCAATTCAACTACTTTACCATTGATTGTTTTTGTGTAGTTGTATATCTTATACACCATGTCCGTTTGCCACTCGTTCTGTTGTTTCATTACAGAAATTTGTTCCAACAGAAATTTGTTGTGGTTGTCCATGCCTTCCAACATGTACTCTGGTATCTGCGGTTTGAATTTAGGTACGTCTAAACTCTCCGGTAAACCTGGTGATCTTGTTTTTATCTCCTTCACATGTATATTTAGTCTAGTTTTGACACAAAATATGTTCTCCACTCGTCACGATAACTACCGAAAACATGCAAAAATGGTAATTGAGGTAACGGTTCTAAAGGTTCTCCACTATTTGAAAAAAATGGAAAAACATTACCTCTAGCGTGGTTACATGGTTTGCATGTGAGTGTCAGGTTGTAATCATCATTGGTACCGTGCAAGCTTTTGGGTAAAATATGCTCTACACTCATGTCTGATAACGGTTTATGTTCTCCACAAATTTGGCAAATACCACGGTATCTCTTGTACATGTACCGCGCGGTGGGCTTTCTTTTGCAGTTGTATGTCCATTTGGTTGTGGTTAATATGATTGTAGGTACTGGAAATCTGTGATGTTTGGACCTCATGTACGGTTGATTGTCGTACAATTCGTCATGTGATGAACCAACCCATTGTTCCCAGTTCTTGATGTTACAATGTTTATCCAGCACAAACATCGATTGATCTCCGCGCCTCTTATCCGATTCTCTGACTAGCTTACGGACACTGTCTTGAGCTGTAGTTACTCCGATTGGTGTCCAGAATTTAGACAATATCAATGTTATACTGTCTCGTGGTTCACAAACATAACCAATGCTCATATAACTATATACAAAAAAGCCCCGGTATTTCTACCGGGGCTTAACACATTACTATTACTACTAGATCAAAGATTAAAACTTGACCTGCAAGCCAGCATGGAACAATGTGTCGTCCTCTCTATCGTCGGCATCGACATATTCCACTCCAGCAACTAGATCAACATCTTCCACTAGTCCGCGTCGAAGGTCCGCACCTACAACATAGTAAGTACGATCATTGCTGTTGGTAACCTCCGTGTTACCTACTGTAGCACGACCGGTGACGGACACGAGATCCAAGTCGATTGTTTCACTCACACCAATCTCGGTTGTCCACAGCTCATCGTCGAGCTCGTAGTAAACAACACCAGACAGGTTGAGCAGCTTGTCAGCTGTGAGTCTAGCAAACAATTCACCTGTTGCGTCTCCAGGTACTCCTTCGGTGTGCAAATAACCGGTAGCCAAATCCAATCCAAACAACTGGCTAGCGATTCCTGCGGTGATGTAGTATTGATCGGTGTCTCCATCGATCGACTGATCTGTTACTACGCTACCGAATGCGTTCAACCCGGCGACTCCTCCACGAAGTTCTGCACCGACTTTTAGAGTATCATCTCCAAGGTCGGCCCCACGGTAAAAATTTTCTGTGGCATAACCGGTGCTGACGGAACCTGAGATAGGTGCTTTGTCTGCGGCGTTAACACTAAGGGCCAGAGTAGCTGCTGCTACAAAGGCTAACAATTTGACAATATTTGTCTTCATATAGTCATTATATAGTCTACCCACCGGTGTTTTCAACATTAATTTTACCCCAATTTGTATCTACAAACTCTCGCGCTTTTGTAAACGCTTCTGGATGAAATTGTTCTACCCATTTCCACACCCATTGTCGAGTGTAATATTCTTTCAAATCTTCTTCCTCATAATTGATAGTAAATTTCGTAGGTTTATGTGTTTCCATACAACTATAATAAACTGGATCAATTGAAATGTCAATCATAAATAACATATATGGGGTTCACAGACACATCTTGGGGTAGTTTCAACCGTCACATGAAAGGTCGACTGAGAAGCAGGCTCGTAGAAGAAGGCATACTGGATAGTAATGCTAATGGTGACACTAGAATGGGTGACTGGCCTCGATTGGAACGTGTTCTATCAAAAGCATTCGCGGATACATATGCTCCAAATCACGCTGCTGATAGAGGAACTTACCACGGGCCATGTCCACATGGTAAACCATACATACCACAAATACCAATAGCATCACACTTGACTAGTTTTCCACAAACCTCATGGAGTGATTTTTACAACAAGTTGCGTGGTGATTTGTACCGCCGGACTGTTGAAGAGGGTATACTGGATAGTAACCCGAACGGAGACACTAGAAGTGGGGATTGGCCTAGATTATTGAGAGTGATAGCCAAAGCCATGGCTGATTGTTACGGTCGTGCTCACCAAGATGACAGAGGTACCTATCACGGACCTCACGGTGGGCACAGCGGCGGTTATCGATCCAAAGGTTGGAGTAATTTTTGGAAGCACTTGGCCGGAGATTTGAGAAGACGCATGGTTGAGGAGGGTATCTTAGATTCAAACCCGAACGGAGACACTCGAATGGGTGACTGGCCTAGATTGGAGCGTGTTATCGCAAAAGCTGCTGCTGATGTGTATGGTCAAAACCATGCAGATAATAGAGCCACACATCATGGTCCACACGGAGGTCATTAAAAAAATTCCCGCGACCCACCCCTTTGTTACATATATAATGCACCCAGCTACTGGTATTTAGGTAACTCGGGGATATTTTTTTAGAAATCGTCGTCTAAAGCTCCACTATTCTGGTAGTCTGTAACTTTAGTCTCGAAAAAGTTCTTTTGTTTTTGAAGATCAATAGTTTCGCTCAACCATGGGAAAGGATTCTTGTCACTATCGTATCTGAATTTCATATTCAAACCTTCTAATCTTCTATTGGCTATGTGTTGCATGTAATCAACAAACATATCAGCGTTCAATCCAAGTATACCACGTGGTAACACGTCCTTAGCATATTGGATCTCCAACTCAACAGCTGCTTTTAGATTTTCTACTAATTCATTTTCTAAAGAATCGTCCCATGCATCAGGATATTGTTCTTTAATTTTGTTGAGCAATGTTGTACCAAATTTGATATGGATACTCTCGTCCCTCAATGTGTATTGTATCTGTTCACATACCCCCGGGATCTTCTTTGAGAGTGCCAACAACATAGCGAAACCACTGAAAAAGAATGTACCTTCACAAACAATCCAGTATATGAATGCACCTTTGATTAACTCACGTTGACCTTCTGTTGTGGATGTGTCAATTTGTTTACCAAGACCTTTGGTCACTCCCATCAGGAAATCGTCCTTGGCTTTAATGCTTGGTATTGTGTTGTATGCTTCGTATACCTCGTCTATATCAAGATCCAAACTGTCACATATATAAACTATCGTGTCATTGTGCAAACACTCTTCATACATTTGTCTCGCCATGTATTGCCTACATTCTGGATCAGTCACGTATTTGAAAAGTGTGAACAAGTTGTTGCCCACAAGACTCTCACTACCAGCGAAGAAACCAAGACATCTTTTGATCAACAGCTTTTCATCTTCACTGATCACACCGTCTTGTTTCCAGTTTTGAATATCTTTGGTCATGGGAACTTCTTCAGGGGTCCAGTTGTTGTTTTTACCCTGCTTGTATAGGTCCCAAGCCCATTTGTTAACATGCGGGAGAATCTGATTTACACCCGCAGAATCTCCGTCTAATACCTTACCTGTTTTTGTTGACATGTGAGTATTTATTGACAGCTTTCACATTCCCCACCACTATTCAGACTACAAGCTGAAATATTTTCTGGTTCGGGTGTGGCAGGTTCACTCACTTTGGATACTGTACTTTTTTCTATCTTACTGGCTCCCAAGTTTCTCAAGTAATATGTTGTTTTGAGACCTTGGTTCCACGCATGAAAATATAAATCATTTAAAAATTTAAGACTAGTTTCTTTGTTGTATAAATTCAAGCTCTGACCTTGGTCAATCCATCGCTGACGCGCTCCTGCTTGCTCGATCATTTTCATCTGATCTTGTTGAAAAGCAGTTTTGTATTTCTGTTTGATATCATCTGGTACAATGGCTATTTGTGAAACATCTCCATCGGTACGTTTGAGTTCATCAACTAACGACTGATCCCATTTACCAATGGCTTTCATGTCATTCACAAAATGTTCGTTAACCATGGTGAATTCACCACTCAAAGTACTGTAAACATACAGCACAGAAAAGTAAGGTTCGATGCTTGGGCTGCAACCAGTTATGGATGATATAGTAGCAGTAGGTGCAATCGCCATGGTGTTACTATTTCTCATACCATGTTGCTTTATCTTCTCACGTAAAGCTTCCCAGTCTAGATCACCCCGGGTCCGGCTGATGGCTCTTGTATCACGTTTTTTCATCACCTCTTTGTACGTGTCCATGGGTAGTATGTTTTGTGACCATAATGAACCTTCGTACGATTTATACTTACCACGTTCTTTAGCCAACACTGTACTGGCTTCTATAGCGGCATAAGAAATATATTCGTACAAATCACTGCTCAATTTAGCAGCTTCATCACTATCAAATTGTACATTTAATGCATAATACATGTCATGCCATCCCATGCTACCCATTCCTACCGGGCGGTGCGTCAAATTACTCTTTCTAGTCTCTTCTGTAGGATAGAAATTTATGTCTATCACGTTGTCTAACATACGGAGCCCAAGGGAGACAGTGTTCCTGAGTTTTGTATAATCTATTGTAACATTACCATGTTCATCCGTTTTTAAATGGTTTTTTAAATTGACACTACCCAGGTTACACACAGCTGTTTCACCATGTTCTTTAATCTTACGACTATTTTCATGATACTGAGTAGCTTTTGTATGTAACAAAATTTCAGTGCATAGATTGCTACTATGTACCACACCAGCATGCTGATTACTATATCTTATATTGCTTGGGTCTTTGAATGTGATCCATGGATGTCCAGTTTCGAACAAACTCCGTAACATCTTCTTCCACAGGTCTTTGGCACCGATTTCTCTGAATATTCTGAGTTCGCCACGTTTACCTTTCTTCACATACTCCTTGTATTTTTTCTCAAACTCTTTACCGTATAGATCATGTAATTCAGGTACTTCATTAGGGCTGAATAGATACCATGATTCATCATTTTGTACACACTTCATGAACAGATCTGGTATCCAATTAGCGGTGTTCATGTCATGAGTTCTTTTTCTATCATCTCCAGTGTTTTTTCTTAGCTGAATGAAATCTTCAATGTCTGCATGCCACGTTTCCATATAGGCGCAACCAGCACCACGTCGTTTACCGCCTTGATTTACAGCCGTCAACATGTCTCCATACAACTTCCAGAAATATACAGCACCTTGTGTATAACCATTTGTACCGCGTATATAACTGTTACATGCACGGAAGTTGGTCAAATCCATACCCAACCCACCAGCGTATTTGTTTTTGAGAGCTTCTTGATGTAACCCATCAAATATACCATTGATACTATCTTCAAATGTGTTCAAGAAACAGCTGCTCAATTGGTTGAACGTACCACCACTGTTGAACAATGTCGGTGTGCTACACATGAAATCGAAACTGCTTATTTGATTGTAAAATTTAATTGCCCAATCTTCCCGAGTACCAGGAGCTTCTTTCAAGGCTAATCCCATGGCCACTCTCATCCAGAATGCTTGAGGTGTCTCCATTCTCACATCGTTGATATGCATCAGGTATCTATCATAAACAGTTTGTAGACCTAGATATTCAAAATTATGGTCACGCTCAATATCTAATGCGTCAGACAATTTCTGTAAATCAAATTTAGCTAGTTCTTTGTTGACTATCTTCTCTTTGATCAAACGTTTGAGATTCACAATGAATGTCTTTTTGTATTGTAAAACAAACGCATCACTGTCAGCTCCTTCACCAAACACCTCTTTATATACTGTAGCCAACAACAGTTTTGCTGCAACATACTTGCATCTGGGGTCTTTCTCGATCAATGTTCTAGCAGACTTGATGACAGACTCGTCAATCTCTCGAGTCTTGACACCATCATACAAATTGAGCTTCATGTTCCAGTAGATCTTTTGAACAAGATCCTCATCACCGTCACAGGCGCGCCGGACACATGCTAGTATTTTCTCTTCGTTAAATGATTCAGTTTTTCCGTTTCTCTTAGTAACGTTCATTACACAATATATTATACTCAGTTCAGTACCTGTTCAATAACAAATATCAAAAAGTTATTCTTAGATACGAACCCTTCTACGTAAACCACCGTGAGGTACACTATAAATCAACACATAAGTCAAAGAAGGACTTATACGTACCGTTATGCTCATCTCAGTACCAGCTACCACCGGTCCTTGGATCAATGTTCCAGGATACTTTATCATCTTTTTTGTTGCGCCAGTTTTCGCATCTATAATTTTAACATGGCTACCGGTTGTTGCTGCTGTATACATAATTTATTATTTCAATACTCGTTTTAAAAATTTTACTACATCTGGATCAGTTTTAGCTGACGTGTAGTTATTTATGTTGAAACGTGGTATATTACGAAAGCGTAAACGTGAATCATTTTGAATTTGTTCAACTATTTTGTTATCCACGTCTGGTAGGTCTTGAGAATCAACCCCTAACAAGCCTCTAGTTTTTTCAACATCATAACCTCTTTTGATCAAATCTTTAGCCTCTTTACACACATAACTATCATGTAGCAATTGTTCGTCACCACCTGCTTTATCAAGTTTTGATTGATAATAATCTTTAGACAACACAAGAGACCTCCCGGTCACAACACAAGTTAATTTTTTTGTTTTTCTAGCCATACTATATTATATAATTTATCTGCTTAATTTTAAAGCTAAAGATTATAAATAGTTTTGTAAACATAATGAATACATTGAAAGACATTTTAAACAACACGAGGATGGTGGATGGTAGTAGACATAAGTCAGATCGTTTGAATGGACTTGTAGATTTGATCAATCATGCAGGAGGACTTAAAAATAAAAAAGCTCTAGAAGTAGGGTGCTTTAGAGGGGTTTCTTCAGAAGCTTTTCTTATACATGAACCAGCAGAAATGCACTTTGTAGATTGTTGGGGTAAGGATAAGGAGTACACAGAATCTAACTGGGCTTTAAAAGAATCATCTAAAGATTGGGATATGATAAAATCTGAGTTTTTAGAAAGAATCAACCCCTACAAAGAAAGAACGGAAATAACTGTAATTCATGATTTTTCAGCAGAAGCTTCAAAAAATGTAGAAGATAATTATTTTGACTTCATCTATATAGACGGGGATCATAGACTCGCAGGAGTTGAAGCAGACTTATCATGTTGGTTTCCAAAACTAGCGAAAGGTGGTTATTTTGGTGGTCATGACTACACTAATGATCGTGTACATTTGGTTGTTAATAAATTTTTTGATGAAAGTGAAATTACTACGTTTGATGACAAAAGTTGGGTAATTCAAAAATAGCTAAAATAGAATAAATAACTATATATGACAATTGATTATACTAATGATGATTCTGACATGTTCAGATTATATAAAGAAGGAACCGGTAGAATGAGCACCGGGATGGATCAGTTCACACCAAAATTACAACGACGTGGCAACCCTAACACCAGATTGTCATATGCTAGTTATTTTGAAGAGGATGGCTCTACACTTGAAGTGGGTACACAAGCAACATACCAGCAAACCGCTGAGATTGTCAATATTGTGGGTATAGATGATAAAACTCAGGAAGCCACAATAGAACTCCCAGATGAGACAAGACTATATCATGTACCGTTGACCGAGCTTGATCCTATTTAAAAGATACCTTCTAGCAAAGTTTTATCAATCACAACTGGTTCATAAACAGATTTAAATATCTCGGATAATCGAATATTGTAAGTGTGTTGCTCCCCGGTGTTTTCATCAACAATCCAGGTCACAATGTCTTCTGGGTCAACACCTTCATCGACTACCAATCTTCTCAAACGCTTCATCAATTGCACCGGTGGGCAAATCTCCATCGTGTTGATGAATCTATCAATGTTGTTGTATCTTGTACTAGGGGCGCGGCCGTTGATCTCGGCCCAAGTGTTCATTTGATCTAGTGTGATGTGTAATTGTGTTGTGCTCATACAATAATAGTATGAGAAGTTACCATTTTAGGCAACATTAAAGTCGATCGATCAATTGTTTTAGAATGTCTTTGGCTGTTTCACGAGCTTCTCGACGACTCATGGTACCACCTTCATCGTCCATCACTGCACGTGTCTCATCATCTAACAACCGTTCAAGCGCTTCTACATCTCCCATCAAACCATCTTCTGGTCCGTTGGATGGTCTGTCATGATTAGCAAGTTCAACTGTATCGTCTTTAGCATACTGAACACCGCTTTGATTAGCTGGTGCGAATCGTCCGGTGGCTTCATCTCTTTCCGTACGATCCATTGCCGCTTGGTCTGGATCCTCATGTTCAAAATCTTCCGGTTCATACCCTAGAACGTCTCTAAGATAATTAGGATCAGCAGAAAAATCTTCTTCGTCATCTTTCTCGAGATTGATCCGATCTTTATCTAATCTACCTCTTCCACGGAATTTAAAAGGATCTTTATATTCTTCAGGATCAACCTCATGCGGGCGATTCTGTACAGCATCAGAAAAATCTCCCATTCCATCACCAATAGGCTTAGCAGCATCAGGCTTCTTGCGACCAGGGAATTTGCCAAATATTTTAGGGTCAATAGACCCTTCTAGTAACATTTGTTTAACTTGCATGCGTTGGTTCAAACTGGCTCCGTCTTTACCAGGTACCAAATTACGTGCGTACCATCCGGCATGTTCTTTCAACAATCCAATACAACGTTTGAGGTTCTCGGTCAACATGCTGGTATCAACACCTGCTTGTTGAGCTGGACCGGCCAACGTTTGAGCCATTTGCATGATGCTGGTCATCTTGTCATTCAACTGTTGAAGCTGTGATTGAGCTACAGAAACTCCAGGATTTTCTCCAGACATGTCTATGGGATTACCTTGTGCAGCATTTGCTTCATCTCGATCTATTTGCAAATTGAGTTGCTCCACTTGTGAGTTTATAGCGTCTTGTGCAGCTTGTACCGCTTGTACCTGTTGCTGCAACATGGCTGCATCTTGTCCAGGGCCATTGGCCATCAGTTGCTCTGCTTGTGCAATGGCCTGCCCAGCATCCACAGCAGGTGGTGCTGCTGGTGCCATTTGTTCATTCAAAATTTGTTTATACCCATCGAAAATGTTGTGTTGATCTTGATTCATACTATGTATATTTATGATAAATTATGATAATTTACGTATGGCGCAGCTCGAATCATTAAAACTTGTTATTTCAAGACCAGTAAAGTACTCATCAAACGCATCTTTCACTTGGGCTAGATGAGAATAATCATGACCACAAAACCAACCTCCCGGCTTCAATTTAGGGTACCATGATTTTATATCTGTTAGAACAGGATCGTAATCATGGTCACCGTCGATATATATAAAATCAAATGATTCATCCGGAGTATTTCTAGCCGCATTGACTGATAAATCATGTATAATACGAATTTTTGTTTGGTATGTATATGGTTCTATCCTTGTTTCAAATTCCTTTTTTATAGTAACCCAGTCCGTCTTATCTTTCTTTATAAACTTGTTAGCTTGAGTGTAATCTTCATTAAGACCCCAACAATCTACAAAATGCATTTCCGCAGGTTTATGTAATAAAAATGTTTCTGATGATATACCTCTATAGCAACCAACTTCTAGAGCTTTTTTATTTTCCAAACCACCTACATAGTCTATTAATTCAACCAACCCGTGAACACCATTTACACCATCTGGTTGATCACATATTTTATGACTCATTCTAGATTGTTTTTTTAATTCGTCAAGCTTATCTTTCATAACATTATTTATACACACCCACAACCGTCTTCACATTCTTTTTCCTTTTGAACCTCTCGTTGATCTGTTTCTCCCATGGTTATGTCATGATGCTGTTCGTTCATGGTGTCTAACAAGCTGTTGTATTTGTCAATCTCCTCATACTTCTTTTTGATGTCTTCACATATGTTAGCATGGTCTCCGACGCCCACAGTCTGTTGCAACAACACTTCTAAATCAGCAATTGCTTGCATGCGTTTACCACAAAATTCATAATACACTCCTTTGATCGCAGTTTTTATAGCTTCATTCATACCATTATTATAATATAAATTTGATTTATGTTCCAGTGTAAGTTATAATATATGTATGAATCTTTTAATCTGGTTGTTCTTAGTGCTACCGTTTGTAACCATGGTCTGGTTGTATGATATAGTGACTGAAGGTGTCAAAATATTGTATGCTAGGTACTATTGCTTTGCTCTCATGAGAAGTCAGTATTTACGTGAGCGTATAGTGGTTGATGCACTTGTTGAATCCAGCAGACCAGAACAATACTTTACCGACTGGCAAAGCAAAAACTAAATATTACATTGAAAATTACACATACAATCAAGCCTGTAGATATCAACCCTCGGCACTATCCTAGCTATTTACATGTAGCTCAGCCAATAACATTAGACAGCATGGTCCGTGCAAAACAAGTAGCGGAAGAAGCAATACCTGAACTAGAGATAGATTTACATGCAGTTTTACATGTAGATGAAAACATATCTCTCCCACGTGAGTTTCGCCTAGACCCACGTATAACTAGATACATACACGATGTAGTCAATGTACCAGATACTACAGACTTAGTTTTCCTCAAAGATATATTGCAATGCTCATTAATTTCACATTATTATGGTACGGAAATTAAAAATGATGCAGATTGGATAATTTATACTAATGTAGATATCGGTTTGTATCCAAACTTTTACAAATTTATATACAACAGAATAAAAGACAACCGGGCACCATTTTGTATCAACAAACGTATATTACCAAAACAGATAGAAGGTCATGGTATTATAACTGTAGATAATTACAAAGAACTAGTACCTGGTTTGAAAAGCGATAAACATCCAGGTTTAGATTGTTTTGTTTTTCCTACACCTAAAAAACCTATCACTGCTTTAAGAAATATATATGGACCTGGTCCGTTCATTGGAACTGGTTACATAGGGCAAGTTTTCTACCATTGGATGAAAAGACAATTTTCATACAAACAAGATAAACCGGATATACTTAAAAACGAACATGTAACGTTTCATTTAGGAGAAGACCTAGCGTGGGCTCAGAAAAAAAATTCTAAATTTGAAGAAATGAATAAAATACTATCAGATGGTATGATTCCAGATTCAAAAAGTTTTCTGCGCCAAAAGAAACTCGCTAATCGATAAAAACATTCATTAGCCATCTAATTATATCATAAATATAATAATGAACATGTTAAAAAAGCTAGTTAATATTTTCAAAAAACAATCCATTGAAAAGGTTGTACCTGTCCATACAGAGTTTACCATAGAACATAAACAGTTGAACCGCTTCAACAAAGGCATCAAACTCGAGTATCATGAAAATGGAGAACGTTTAGGCAGAGCAACTATTTACATATTACATAATGAATTACAGGATAGACCGTTCGGTTTACTAGAAGATGTATTTGTTGAACCTGGTCATAGAAGAAGGGGGATAGGTTCTATATTAACAAATGAAGCGGTACAATATGGTAATCATTTAGGTTGTTACAAACTCATATGCACCAGTCGTTACACTAGCAAAAAAATATACTCAATGTATACAGAGGCTGGTTTCAAAGACCATGGTCGAGAGTTCAGAATAGATTATCCCCGGAAATAGCTACTACGACTTGCGACAACCATTGTTCCACAGAACCATCTGTCAATACCATGTCTGCATTTGTCGGTTGCTTGAACGCTTTGTTTGTATCTTCAAATCTACCCTGACTGATACGATCGATCCAGATCATGTAGTCTGGTGCGAATATGTCTCTTGTTTGTTGGGTAGGACATACAAAATCTGCTACACACCGTCTACCAGCTTTGACAATACCATCTGCTAGATATTTCATTCTATATGCTTGGTTCAATCTACCTTCGTCGCTGAAATCCCAGTCATCGTATTCCTCTCTGATTTGATCTGCATTGATGTGCACCGCTCCAAGCTTTGCCGCCAGTGGTTCAGCCAAAGCTGTTTTACCAGAACCTGGTAAACCTACTATCAAAATTTTATTCAACATACATGTTATTTATAAATATAATGAGATGAGCAAGGTGTTGTTGATAGATGGTAATTTGGTTTTCCCTCCTTCTAGTACCAGCTGCTTTCGTGATGTGACATTGTATGCAAGTGTGTTCAAAGAGATTGATGTGGTTGTACGAATAGAATCACAATTCAAAGACACATGTTATGATTATTTGAGACAACATGGCGCGTTTGATTTCGTTGAGGATATAATCGAGCCACGAGAACCAGAAACTGGTATAATAATCAGCGACTCAGAACCGTATCATATACGAGCCAGAAAATTTTGGGCGGGTAATCTGAACAGAATAGTCAGCGAGATCATGTGGCGTTTCTAGCACGTCGTTTGCGCTTCTTTTTAGGCTTCATGTAGTTACGACGTTTCTCGATCAACTCGCTCACGAACGGTGCCAGTTTGTCTATTTTGTTTTGGGTGTAATACTTCTTGAAATTTGGACCCACGCCCAGCTGACCACGATACACCAGCTCTTCTCCTGGAGGTTTCCGGTACATCAGCACTATGCCTGTTGGTTCGTGCCACACGTTGTAATGATGATCCTCTCCACCCAACAGCTCTTCGAGCCGTTGTGATTGATAGCTCACACTGGCTTGCTTGATCCAAGTGTCACTCACCAGCTAGATTGTACCATTTGACCGCCACCAGGCGCGTTTTTGGGTTGCTTATACAATTACCAATAGCAAAGCAGCATGGTATCAAATCTCTACTGATGTCGGTCAACGGATCAGCAGACTTGAGCAGGCTCACGATCACACGCTTGGTTGTGTTTTGTACCGGTTCCAGATACACCATGCCTTCATGATCCGGATCCACCATTTGTCTCATGCTCTCTTCACGTATGTCAGGACCCACATACACATCAGGAGTGTAGCTTTTGAGCACATCAACAGCATAGGCTTCATGTTGTTCAGAGTTCATGTGTATATTATAATCAACTCACACACGAGTTTCAACTATAGTTTGTCTGGAGTGAGCAACAGTTCCAAATAATGCTTCAAACGTACCATCAGATCTCGACGATTCTCATAGTATTTCACATCCTCTTCACCTCGATACTTTTGACAATGAAAACATGCACGTGCATGTTCCTGTTCCATCCACTCCAACAACTCGTCACGGTCCTCACGTAGATGTTCAACCGCGTCATTCAATCGTTCCAGATAGTCGACAGACTCAACATGTTGGAATCCAGCCAGACTTCTCAACCGGTTCAACAACTTGACCAGTCGTTTCATCAGACTATCTTCCGAATCCCATGCGCAGCATTTGAGTTTCTAGCCGCTGCATGGCTATCGCCTTTTCTTGTTGTTCGATCGTGTCCTGTTGCTTGAGTATGATGTCTTCTAGACGCTCGATTCTGTTCACAGCCATGATGGTCGCAGTGACAATCACGCATCCTAACAAGAAAAAGCCTATGGTTAGTTTTTCATTCACATGAGTATTTAGGCAAACGGTCGTGACTAAGCTTCAAAATCTCTCATCAAAACCTTGTTGATATTCTCATACATCCTCTCTGCCGGTGTTTTGTCCCCTCCACCAGTTCGGATCGATTCTAAAACATGATCAGCAAATCTGTTACCTATAGGATAACCATTGGCCGGTTGGGTGAACGATTTGAAAGCCTGATCTCCCCAGCTTTCACAACCCGGGTACAGATGATGGAAGTATCGGAAACGTCGCGGATCCTCACATATGAAACCAGGCACCCATGGGTCCATCTGTCTATCCTCGTGTATCTTGTCAACCACATCCGGGCTCAGAGGCAATCCCATCAACTCTAGTCGGTACAACAACATCCGATAGTAGTACCAGCTCGGATGGTGACTAGCAAACGACAACAATCGATGCTGGTCCTCTGCCAAGTACACACGTGGGAAATTTGAAACAGCGTCTGGTTGGTTCTCCCATGGTTTCAAACAGTTGAGCCATTTCCGGTTTCTATCACCATACACCTGTTCTATTGTTGTTTCATGACCCTCGATCCACGACCGCTGTGCATAGTCTTTCAGTTTGTACAAATGGCTCAACAACTCCGAATCCGGTTCATGTTGTTTCATGTGTTTGCAGATGGCCGCCGGGCCCATGAAAGCCAGATCTGGTCGATTGTGAGCATACCACAAGTACACGTGACTCACCATGGTCTGATCGTACCGGTATTGTGGCATGGGCACCATCATCTGGCTCGAGCCACTGTCATGTTGACCACACCATCTTTTGAGCTGCATGGTGCTGTAGTTGCCCCAGCTCATCGAGTGATGCTGAAACAACACCACATCCGCGTTTCTCCACAAGTACCTCATCATTTGCCATTGACTTTCCCACTTGTGAACACCGTCAGGATGTTTACCAGCATGAACTCGTCTTTTGTTGTATTTGACAAACATGCTACATGCTGGGTAGTCCATGAATCTCCTGAAACCAAGACCCCGTTGCTCTGGAACCACCAGCTCGTACCTAGGGTCCATCGAGTACCACCGAGCCAGCACACCCAGCTGACAATTACCGTAGAACAACAATTTACGTTTGCGCATATGTGTCAATATTTATTTAACCGGTCATGAAAAAGCGCGTGGTCGTCGGTAATGTTGCGTAGCAACTTCAAGCCTGACGCCTGTCACGTGTTATTCCCATTGCATCCAGCCGTTAGGGTCTAGCTTGTCCGGGTTGTTTTTGATATGTGCCCGGTGTTTTTTCTCACAATCGGTCAATTCTGGTACCGGATAACCCACGTGAGACTCAACAACATGCTGCATCACCCGCCCGGTGTTGTGTTCTTCGCGTCTCAGCTGACGTGCTCTGTATATGATGCTGAGCACCATCATGCCACTGATCCAGTTGCTGCACATCACCGGCCAGCTGTTGATCAGATAGCCATACACACTCCATAACAATATGGCCGCGGCAACGAATCCGCACGTTCTCAAGTCGAGTCCCTGGTGCAATCGTTTGAACCACACGGTCTGAAACTGTGGCATCCACGCGATCAGACCCAGGAATCCAGCGATGTATCCAATTGTATCGATAGTCTGCATATGTTATTATTATAGTATATAGAACTCTGAAATGCAATAGAACAATTCGCTACGCTCAGGTCACAGGAGAGGCAAAACGCTATATACAAAAGCTCAAAAAATTTGCGCAAAAAATTTTCCCATGCACGTTTTCGCACACACCAAACCCTCCGCTCATATCACATAGTTTGATACCCGTGGTCTGAGAGAGGGTCGTGTCTCTGAGCCAGTGTCGGCTCTAGAGCGGTGTTGTTAGCTGAGCGACTTGCGCGTTCTGAAAATGAAACCGCTTGCTGCCAAACCTGCTAACAATCCTCCAACTCCGATGCCAGCTTTGGCAAGAGTTGAATCAGTCAACGATTCAGTTGCAGCTTGTTTGTTGGCTTGAGCAGCTGCGTCCACTTTGGCTTGTAAAGCTTTGATCAGATTGATCAGTTCATCTTCTGTACGCTCGTTGTCAGCCACATGCTGTTCATATTGTGACTCGTACTCGCCTAACAGTTTGGCCACACGAGCCTTTCGACGAGCTTCTTCTGCAGCATGTAGTTCAGCTCTGGTGTCATCTGTCAATGGAGCTTGAGCTCGAGTGTAGTCGAACTCACTAGCATCCTCACCTGCTCTTAATGCTTCAAATCGAAGCTTGGCTGCCACAGCATGTGATGGAACAAATTGTTGATCAGCATGCGCACTCAATCCTAAAACGATTGCCGTAACTAGTAGTGTGATTGTCTTCATAATATATATTGTACGAACTGTTGTGGTGAATGTCGACTATAAAAGTTAAAAAAAAGAGAGGCTGGCTACTTCAATTTCACCAGCCTCTGGTTAGGATCAGTTATGGAAGAAAGTTATTTGTTTGTGAGTTGGAGAGTTTCTAGTGACTCTTTCTCAGCAATCAATTGATCCAGCTGAGCATACAATTTGTTGATTCTGTTCTGGATCTGACTCTTGCGTCTTTCCTGTTTGCTAGGAGCGCCAGCTCTGCTCACATATGTGTTTCTGAACACATCAATGTTGCTGTGATATTTGTCTACTATGAGCTTGTGAAGGTACTTGTGATAGAACTGTTTGCGGTTTCCAGTTGCTGTACAAATCACTTTGTAATTGTTCAAGTCGATGTTGACTGGCTTCTGGTTCTTGTCGAACAGTTGATAAAATGTTTTTGCTTTGCGAGACTTCTTCATAACTTTCCTTTGGTTTGATTGTGGCTTGATTGCCTGATTGTTTCTTATTGTATGCTCTGTTGCGTTAACGGTCAACTTTTATTTGTTTGATCTCGATCGTGTGTCCGACTCCGATGATCTGTTTCAAGCTGTTGACCAGTTGAGTTGCTGTGATCATGAATCGGCATTGATGAATCACATGTCCGTCTGCTACTATGCCGTACATCATTTTCTGACTATCGGTTGTACATATCTCGTTTGCTGATTGTCGCGTCAGCTTCGCCAGCAGCTGGTGTCATGTTGCTCTCCTTTACAATGGTGTATGGTGAGTGACTCTTGAGTCGATCCAATCCACTCTCCAGACTCTGAACGAACCTGATTGCTGTTTGTAAATCGTCGCAGTTTATGACTGCGGTTCCATTGTTCAATATCGTGTACATAACTGTGTCCTTTTGTTTGTGGGTTATAGCAACTCTCTCAACTCGTACAATCCAGCCTCAACTGGTGCGGTTGACTCTTCAGAGTCGTCGTTCAAGTGTGCGATCAGCAATCTGATCGCTTGTAGTAATTGTTGTTCTTCCATATTAGTATTGTCGTGTATTCTCTTCAATCGTGCAACTTATTGTTCAAAATTTCCTTGCCCATCACAAGCCTCAATCAACTCATCCAACACCACATCTTTCTCTTCAGTATACAATTTGAGATAATTTATACAATCATCTCCATACCCTCTACTCATTCTGTAATAGTCTTTCTCATAATTGAGTTCAACATAATCCTGCACTTGCAAGACATTCTCTACGTCATATCCAAATGTGTATTCCATAACTTTCCTTTCTTTCCTTATTGTAACTCTTGCAGCTCTTGCTTGAGTCTGTTGAGTCTTTTCAAGTTGAAGATTGCTGGTCTGAACAATCTCAAGTTCTCTTCTCTCCAGATCAAATGTTGTAATGCTGTCTTTCTGTCCATAATTGTATGATAGTGTCTGTTGCAAAATGCTGCAACTTATTTGATCTGTTATCTAGTTGCTGCAATCAGGTCAAGATGATGTGATTCAAATCCCAATATCACACCATTGGCAAACTGCACATAATATTTGGTGAATTGTCTCATCGGAGCTCCTTTTCTGCGTCCGTTGTCTCCGTTGTTGCGTATTCTGCCATCTGCCAAACAACTCACCGCAATCACAGTTCCAACGCTGCCGCACTTGCGCTGCTTCTTGCCGCTCACCCAAGCATCGCACCTGAGCACCTTCTCATTCACCTGTGCTCTGTCTCCTCTTTGAAATTTGCATCGCGGATTGTTCCATCTTGCTGTGACCCGTGCTCTGATATCATGTAATGTTTTGTATTCCATTTTGTAACTTGTCCTTTCGTTATCTGATTATTCCTAATTGTATGCTCATATGATCTAACCTGCAACTTTTATTCCTTCTCCACAATCTCACTCAAAATCTCATCTATCTCTCCCACCACAAACTCACTCACACTCCATTTACACTCCTCATCACTCTCATCACTACACTCCTTATACTTCTCCAATTCACTATTATAAAACTTCTCAACTATCTTTTTCAATTCTTCTCTCATATTTTAAACTCCTTCTACAAATTTAACATCATCCCATTTATAACTAATCCCATCATTATTCTCTTCATATACACTCAATTTAACCATATCCCAATTCAAAATATACTCTCTAAACATCCAAAAATCTCCTATATCAAAACAATCCAGATCTCCTCTATCAATCTTATCTCCTATAAACTCTACCAATTTATCAAATCTCTCTTTCATAACTATCCTTTCTTTACTAATTTAAAATCTTATTATAATCTGTCCCTGCAAAAAGGACAACTTTTAGTCCTCTCTAATTTCTAAATCCCAATCCACAACAACTCTATTACCATCTACATCATCATAACATAAACAATAACATCCTTCTCCAGCAACTTCCATTATGTAATATTCTCTTTCCATATTAACATAATAGTGAAATCTGATCAAACCTGCAACTTTTTAGGGCCTCGAGCAACTTGAAATTTTGTTGGGAGAAAAGTTGTCCATTTCATCAGCTCTTCATATAATCATATTATGATAATTGATACTAATAAAGAGATAAGTTTTGAGCAGTTTGAACATTTCATCAAAACATTCTATCTCCAATCTCTAAAAGAGTTGAGAGAGATGAATGAGGAAGATGGTGAGTATGATTCATCCAATTCTGATGATAAGGAAGGTGTGATGTTGAATACTGAAGAGAATGTGATGACAAATACTAATATGGCTATTGAGGATATAGATAAATCTGAAATAGATAAAGTGTTAAGTTAATAGAAAGAAAAGTTATGGATAGGTTGAAAGAATTGATAGAGTATATGATGGATCAGATGAGAGCTGATTTGAAGAAGAGTGGGGATTATGAGAGTTATGGGGAAGAAGGAATCAGAATAGCTGTTTATGAGGATTTGAAAGACTCACTCAATATTGAGTTTAGTGATATTCTGTACAAATAAGTTGTCCTTTAATCAAAATTTACAGATAATACTATTATGGATCATTTAAAAGAGTTAGTTAAGGAGTTAGTTGAGTACCAAAAATCAGAATTTGATTGTTCAGATCAATCTGAAAAGGAGGTGTTTGATAATGTTATGGAGAATGTTGTGAGTATGGTAGAAGATTACTCATTTACAGATTACAATAAAGGAGAATAAGAGATGGAGATAGAGACAGTTAAGGATTTAGTAGATCATTTGGAAACTCACTTTCAAGATCATGACAAATTGAAGTTTCATGTGAGTCTGGATGGGGGTCACCGAACAACCTATTATGGAAATGAAAGTGTGTTCATCAATTTTCTAGAGTATAGTGGATTAGGTGAAG
>Ga0222718_10000742_pt1 | contig 33606 bp, 42 predicted proteins | sample C33_27DmetaG_FD_165045 | JGI IMG/M metagenome (GOLD analysis project Ga0222718, IMG submission 165045) | Estuarine water microbial communities from San Francisco Bay, California, United States - C33_27D | ecosystem: Environmental > Aquatic > Marine > Unclassified | place: USA: California...
AGTTTGGTGTAGTAAAAAAAAAAAATGCGGCAAAATTTTCCCACCATGACATTAGTGACATTTTCATGACGTTATTTTTTTCAAAACGTCATGGTTTAACTATTTGTTTTTATAGTTATTTATATACTTCCATGACGTTATGACAACAATATATAGGTGTATGTATAAGAAAAAAGAGGTATAAGGGATATAGCGTTATATATACAAAAATAGGGAAATTTGTTGTCATAAACGTCATGGCAACATCTATCTATTTATTAATAATCGACTTAAGGGCATGACATTAGTGAAATAATACGTCATTTTAACGTCATATTTTGTCACCTAATGTCATGGCAAATGGTAGGTTATCGGGAAATCCGACAAAAACCAACACCACGACGAGACGTAGGCGTCGCACACTCCCCCACTACTGGCGGGACCGCGGACCGCTGGCTGATGTGTATAGGTTATGCAGATTTATAGAAATAGATATTGCAGAAGTGTTGCGTATTTTATAAAGTAGTATGGCAACACGGCGCGAGCAGCAGCTGCACCACGCGATACCAACGCCGAGCTACAACACGCGATACCAACGCCGAGCTACAACACGCGATACCAACGCCGAGCTGCACCACGCGCCCAGGGCGGGCGACGATCTCTACAGCCCGCCGGCTTAGGCGTGAATGTCTGGCTCGGGATCGGGAGGGCCGGGGGAATCTGGCTCATCTGGCCTCCATTCAATTATATGCTCAATGGGGCAATTGAGGGCCGTGCATAACTTATCTAAAGTCGTCAACGTGGGGACTAATTGGTTTTTGAGAATGCGCGTCATGTGCGACGGCGCAATTTGAAGCGCCTCGGCTAAGTCTTTTTTGCGCTTAAAGCCGCGAAGTTGCATCAATGTCTCGATGTTATATGTTCGTATCATAATCATAATCTACCTTATATTTAACTCGAATGCAATTTATTTTTTAAATTTAAAGAGAAAACACTTGACTTTAATTACAATAGATTGTAATTTATATGACATAACAAAGACGTATTAAAAAAAGACCCCGTCACTCTATAGCTTGCCGGCTGAAGTGACGAGGCCCACCAGATAACACACAAAAGACCAGGAGCCTCTTGTATGTTGCCACGAAAGATAGTAAAAAACCAACCAGAATACAACCGCGCAGATACGGTCGCCGTCGCCCTGACGGCATTGGCCGCCGCTTATCTATTATATAGGGCGTTTATCCCCTTTTTGGTTGAGGTGCTGTAATGGCAACCTTAACCCACACCGCGCGCACGATCCACACCAAACATTGCCCCCATTGCAACACGCCGATGGCGCTGGTCAAAGCGCGCTGGATATGCGGCGATAGCGCAGCCTGCGCCACCATCGCCAGTGCGACCGGCGACGAGCTGCGCGACGAGCTCACCCGCATACAGACGCGCCGCGACTACCTGCTCGACGGCGCCAACACGCCAACACGCCGCCGGCGCCTGGACGCACTGAATCGGCGCGCCAACGAAGTGTTCGACGCACTGAACTACGCCGACGCACCCAACTCAATTATTTACACCGAATAGATATGCCGTGCCGCGCGCAAGGCTTGGAACGGAGTCATGGATCGACCAAGACTCGGGGAGCGTATCCAAGTTTTCGCGGCACGGTGCCACCGGCGTCGCTGCTTTCGGGCAGCGGCGTCAGCGACTACGGTCCCGGCGAAGATGAGCAGTAAAAATCGGCCTGGGGAGGTCGCGGCGAGCGGGGCGAAACCGGAGAGGAATCGTTTCTGCAATGACCCAACGGACAAAACGCCGGGACCGTAGTTGAAATAATCCAACAGACACTAATCAACCAACCAACGGTCAACGACACCGACGAAACGCGTCACAGTCACAGACCACACTAAGGAGCACACACCATGGGATTTATTCCGTTATCTGCACCCTCATTTCTGCCGCGCCTCGATATCGACGTGCGGGCCGGGCGCTTTTTCGCCATCGAGCGCACCCAGGACGCCGCCGGCGATTGGAAGTCGGAGAAAATTGAGGTTGAAAAGCCCAAATTTATCGCCGACATCGCCAACTGCGGCATCGGCTGGACCGCTTTTATTGACCGCAAACCCAACAGCGTGATACAGCATTGCGCCGATGGTATGCCGATCATACCGACACCCGACCACAAAGAAGGGTTCGAGCTCGTGATCCAGATGGTCGGCGGCGACTTCGATGGCTCGATCCGCAAGTTTGGCAAGCAAGGCATCGTGATCGTGCGAGCGTTCAACGACCTCGTTGATGCGTGGCTGGCCTGCCCCGAGCACGAAGATCCGACCAAGTCGCCGGTCGTGCAGGTCACAGGCTCGGCGGGCATGAAGTCGGGCCAGTCGACGAACTACGCGCCGACCTGGGAGATCGTAGGCTTTGTCGATCGCCCTGCGGTTTTCGACCAGCACTTGCCCCCGCGCGCGGCCGACCTGCCGCAGCCGGATCGCTCGGCATACCTGCCCGAGAACGACGTCGTATTTACGTAAAAAAAGCGCCGGCGGGCGATTAATAACTAAAAGGAGAAGCGCAGATAATAGGGATTGCCCGCCGGCCCTTCTTGCTTTTCCGACCACATGCTACTGGACAGATAAACGCGATGAATACGAAAAAATCTAAGATCGAGCGGAGCGAACTCCTGGTCGCTTTGCTCGGCGCCCGTGGCCGCGACAATGCGGTCACGGGTCAACAGCTTGAGATCGAGTTGTTGGGGCGCCCAACGCGCCGGCAGCTCGGCCTGCGCGCCGCGATCCGTCGCCTTATTGACGACGGTCATGCCATCGGGTCGCATCCGTCCGTCGGCTATTTCATGATCGACGACGACGCCGACCTCTCGATGGCGACGGCCCACCTGGCGACGCGCATCAATTCGATGGCGCAGCGCATGATACGCATAGTTGAGAACGCGCGATGAATCAAACCTTGACCCTACCGGGCGAGTTGCCGGCGCTCAACGAGATATTAGCGGCATCAAAGAGCCACTGGCGACGCTACGCCGCTAATAAGCGCGCTAACACTCGCTTGGTATGGGCCGAAGCGCGCGCGCAACGGTTACAACAGATCACCGGGGCGGTCGATGTCACGTTTAGGCATTACCGCCCCAATCGCCGCAAAGATCCCGATAATGTCGCAGCGGGCGCCAGTAAGTGCATCCTCGATGGACTGCAAGAGGCTGGCGTCCTACCCGGCGACGGTATGAAGTGGATCGGATCACTGCACCACCTATTTGAGATCGACAAAGATAACCCGCGCATTGTAGTGGAATTGACGGAGACGAACCAAGCCACGGAGCCTAACCAGATCACGGAGACGGAGACACACCAGACCGATGAATAATATCGACCACGCATTAGAGTACATCGCCCGCGGCTGGCACGTATTCCCCGTGCATTTTGTCCCAACGACCTGCGCCTGCTCTTGCCGGCGCCCCGATTGCGACTCCCCTGGTAAGCATCCCGTTACCCACGACGGCTTGACCGCGGCAACGACCGACGAGGCGCAGGTGCGCGCATGGTGGAAAGAGCGCCCGCACGCCAATATCGGCATCGCTACCGGCGAGAAATCGGGTTTTGATGTGATCGACATTGACCCCCGGCACGGCGGCGATGATACCTGGCGCGACATCGAGCGCACGCACGGCGACCTCGTCAGTCAAGAGGCGCTAACGGGCGGCGGCGGTCGCCATATCCTCATTGCATATAGCGGCGAGCTCTACAGCCGGGCCGACGTGTTCGCCGGCGTTGATGTCAAGTCAGATGGGGGCTATATCGTCGCGCCGCCGTCGAACCACGCCAGCGGTCGGCGCTATAGTTGGGACGTCGGCACGCTCGACAACGCGTTGGCCGACGCACGCACTTGGGGCGGTTGGCCGACGATGCTTGAGCAGTTTTCTGCGCCGATTATGGCAGCAGAAAACGGCGTGACGTCGCCGGTCAACGTGTCGGGCGAACCGATCCCCGAGGGATCGCGCAATATGACCTTGATCCGGGTCGCCGGACGTTTGCGGGCGCAAGGCTTGGATCTGGAACCAATGGCCGCGTCGCTGCGCATCTATAACGACCAATACTGCCGGCCACCGCTCGACGAATCCGAGATATTAGCCGTCGCCAAGTCTGCCTGCCGATACGAGCGCGGCACACCGCTTGCAGAGATGTTTGCGGGCTTGCCAACAGCCGTCGACGTAGTGACCGCGACCACCGCCGCCCCTGTTGATACCACTGAGACAGATGCCGGATCTGACGCGAACCCTGCCACCCCCGACCCAGTCGAAGATCCAACAACAACGCCCCCGCCGGAAACGACCCAAGTCCACCCCTATACCGACGTCGGCAACCGGGACCGACTGATTGAGCGGTTTGGCTCGTCGATCATGCACATATCACAGCACGGTTGGTATTGCTGGACGGGCGGCCGCTGGCGTATCGACGACGCTGGCCTGCTCCAAGAAATGATGATAACGACCGCGCGCAAGATCCGCACCGACGAGGCTGGCATTGTTTTTGACTCCAAAGGCGTCGATAAATCCCTGAACTGGTCGCTGCAATCGGAAAATAAGTCCCGCATCAAGAACGCGATCGACTTGGCATCGAGCGCCTACGGCATCCCCCATTCCGTCGATGATCTCGATAGCCACCCATACCTCTTTAACGCCACCAACGCGACCATCGACCTGCGCACGGGCAAACCTATGCCACATAACTCGGCGCACCGACTAACGCAGATGTCGCGCATGGAATATATCGAGTTTGCGGAGTGCGAACGGTGGCGCCGCTTCATATCAGAGATTATGGCCGGCAAGGTAGCGGTCGCGCGCCACCTGCAGAAGATCCTCGGCTATGCGATGTCGGGCGATATGTCGGCCGAGATGATGGCGATACTGTTTGGCGATGGCGCCAACGGCAAGTCGGTCATGCTCGAAGTGCTGCAGCATCTGCTCGGCGACTACGCCAAGACGGCGCCGGCCCACACGTTTCTCGAATCGCGCAACGGCGGCGGCGGCGATATCCGCAACGACCTGGCGATGCTACGCGGCGCGCGCACGGTCAGCGTCAGCGAAACCAATAAAGGCCAATACCTCGATGAATCTCTAATAAAGCGTCTTTCGAGCGGCGACCGCGAGACGGCGCGATTTCTCCACAAAGAATATTTCGAGTTTTCGCCGCAATACAAGGTGTTGATGGCGACGAACAACAAGCCCGAGATCAAAGGCGCATCGCATGGCACGTGGCGCCGCATCCACCTTATAGAGTTCGCCGTGAAATTCGGCGAACCAGGCCACCCGCCGGCCGAGAATAAGGCCGCGCTCGTTGCCGAGCTAAAATCGGAGGCGTCGGGCATTCTGCTCTGGTTGCTCGATGGGTTTCGCATGTATCAAAAAGAAGGGTTGACCCCACCGCCCGAAGTCGCCAACGCAACCCGGTCCTACCGCGAGGATATGGACCCCGTTCTTGAGTTTTTTGAAGATTGCTGCATGGTCGGCGACGACATAACCTGCAAAGTATCAGACGCAGCCGAGGCATACAACGCCTACTCAAACACCGACCTATCCACCCGAGGTTTCGGCCGCAAGATGGCCGACCACGGATATCGCTCGCGCCGCTCCGGCGGCGGCACTATCCGCGTTTACGACGGCTTTGACCTCAATCAACACGGCAAATCGTTTCTCAACCGCAACAACAGGGGTTTCGGATCATGATGCAACACACCGACTATCTGCGCCAACTCGACCGTAAGGGGGTCAACCTACACATCAACGACGCCGGGCAGCTGGCAGCCGGTCCCCCGTCGGCGTTGATGCCGGCCGACCGCGCCTATATCGCCGCTAACAAGGACGCGCTGCTCGCGGATCTGGTTGAGCGCAACGACAAGCTGACCGTCGCCTACGAAACCATCGGCAAAGCCAGCCAGTGGGAATCGCTGGAAACGATCATTGCGCGCGGGCTGGAAGCGTGGAGCGATGGCGTAATCTCGACGGTCGACTACGAGGCGATGGCCACGGCCTGCATCGAGCAGGCCCGCTCTATCCCCTGCTCCTGGACCGGTGATGTGCCGGACGATATGAGAGTAATGCCGGCCGAGATTACGAAAGCGCAGAAAGTGTCGCTCGCGTTCGACGGGGCCGTTGATATGACTGTTGCGCGACGCGCCATCGCGCCCACCGCTTAATGATAAAACGAGGCGGCGACAACGACGGCAGACGACGCGGCAAGCACACTTCGGGCGTATATGGGCGAGCGCAGACCCCGCCGCCGAAAAGCGGTCCCAGAACCGCCTATATAGACCATCGGCGCGATGCTGCCCGGAGCAAGCCATCACACGCAGCATATCGTGCCTGGGGCGAGAGCCTGGGCAAGAGCGCCGACGATATCATGCGGATGAACCTCGGGAAATCCGAGACATCCTACGAAGGAGAGCCCGATGAATGATACAATCCTCACATCAGACAATGGCATCTGCGTCTCGCAGACTACGACCAGCATAGACACCAGTTGGGTCACGGACGAGATGATGGAGCGATGGAGTCGAGAGGCTGTGGAGCATATAGCGCAGAGGCAACAGCGCGAGGCCGAGGAAGCGCAGCAGGCCGAATTAGATTTGATCGCAGATAAACGATAATGCCACTACTAATCCCAATCGCATTAGTAGCAAATTAGGAGATCAGGATGGACTACGATGATATGGCGCACATGGACGGCGAGTGGGTGCGATGGGAGGATCACGCGGCAGAGGTGGAGAGGCTAAAAGAAAAGATAGCTGAACAGGATATAGAGTGGATCAGTGCGGGGTTAGGACTTGCTGACTCAGGGCTAAAGCAGGATCTACAAGCGGCGTATGCGGCGTTGCGGTATATAGAGAAGGTTGTAGCGGATATACGGTGGGAAAATCCCGAAGAGTGGCACACGCACGAACCGACACTGGAGAAAGCGAGGAAGAGTGATGATCGTAACGAATAGGCAGGAGGCGATTGAGGAAGCAAATGGCAAAGACTAAGCGATGGTATAACGCCGCCGAAGCAGCCGACTACCTGGGGCTGCACGTCGATTCGGTGCGCCGACTCGCTCGCAACGGCCAGATCCCCCATCGCCGGTTAAAAGGCTACCAGTTTAGCAAGGATATGCTCGACGCCTTTTTAAATTCGCGTACTAAATGGCAGGCCGACTTCCCCGACCCGATGAAGGTGCAACAACGGAAAGGCCGGCCACTGGATTCCGACCGCGGAATTGGCGACGCTATCACCCGCGGGCTCGACCAATAGATATCGCCTCAATTACCGACATAAGTAGCGATAATATGACATCTGTAATACCTGTTATAGTTATATAAGTATCAGTTTTTATTAAACTTATTAAACAATAAGAACTCTATAATTATAATGAGTTTATTGCTGTTTATACGATCGTATAAATCAAACGATTGTATAATAACGATAACACCAAAAAAATAGATCCGCACGCCAAAGGAAAAAAATGAATAAAATTAGACGATTTTATGCTCGGATTTTGCGCGCAATTGGTGCGCATCTACTCGCCGATATACTGCAAGAAAGAGCACAAGAATCGGAAGCAATGACCTACGCAGAAGATGCCGCGCCTTATCCGTGGGGGTTGCCCGCCGACTCAGGCGAATGATTGAAGCGGTTGACCAGGTCGGCAATCAGACGGTTTTGGTTGTCGATCTTATCGTTGAGGCGGTCCAGCTTCTCGGCTATGAGCATCTGCACATGACCTTGCCGCTCCGTCATTACCGCGATCTCGCGGTCTATATTGCCCAACCGAGCACTATGGGCATCAATAGTTGATTCGGTCGTATCTAATCGTTGATTAATAGATTGCAATGTCGTCTTTATGGCCCATCCCAACACGCCGACGATAATCGTCATAACAAGCTGTATTAATGCGATCTGCTCTGGCGTCAATGTTATCCCCCCCCGAATCCGAGCATCTGCCCAAGTGTTTGCCACGCATCTACTACCCACGATTTAAACTCAAACCATGTCCACCAACCAATCGCAGACCCAAAGCCGCCAATGACAAAGAGCAGCGCCAACCCTACTTTGGGGTAGTCGCTGCGCTCTAATGTCAAACCGCGCTGGCCGTTAGCCGCGACAGAGTGCGGAATACTCCCCGAAATGGCGCTCAACAGCCCCTCGATCTCCGCAATCTTGGCGTCTTGACGGGCATCAACCTCTTCTCGCTCGTCGGCCTTTTTCCACAGGTCACGGATCTGGTTGCGGAATGATTCTAAGGTTCCCTCCACTTTGCCAATGTCTTTCCATACCTCTTTATCTTCATCCATTAAGGCGCTGGCCTATAACGCCTCGTCAACGATAACGTCGGCCGCCTGCTCACTAAAATTTTTAGCGAGCTCACCCGAGAAGCCCACATAACTCAACCCGGCCGCCAGTGCCAGTGCGATCACCCGTTTGACGACCCGTTTTTTGAGCTTGCCTTTCAACCAATCCATTATAGCCTCGTTTTCGTTTTTTGGAAGCGGAGCCGGGAATCGAACCCGGATCTGCGGGAAATGAACCCGCCGTGCTGCCGTTACACCACCCCGCGAAGTGTTGGCCTGCCGTTATTCCCCTGGTCCGACCAGCGCATACTCGATGCCCTTGATCGCGCCGGCGATCTCGCGCAGCAAGGGGTCGCCGGCCGACAACGCCTGCAGCCGCTCCGACTGCTGGCGGCCCAAGTCGGCCTGCAGCGCCTCAAGCTCTGCGCGCGTTGCGCCGCGATCCGTCGTTTTGTTTATGTCTACGACTTTGTCGCCGTCGTTTTTCTGTGTGTTCTGTGTGTTCTGCTGCTTGTTTCCACTCATGTCTGCGCTCTACCTCTGGTTATTGATGTAATTGGTCAACTGCTCGATCTTATTCGGCCAATCTCGGCCGTTTGCGCGCTTCGCCTGCCACCATATGACCTGCGATGCCCCCGCTACCACCATGTAATGCCACCACGCCGCCTCAGACGCCCATAACAGCGCGAGGATGATCGGGTAGTGCGATAACGCTGACGCGACATGGAACGCGTCAGACGCGGGTATCGATGCGATCAGTGGGCGCTTGGCCCAATGCGTATGATCTACTCCCACCCACAGATGCTCACGCACCTTCGCGGCCTCCGTGATGAGGATAACAAGGATAGCGAGGTAGATCATGCCGCTTCCAATGCCTCTACTCGCGCCTCTGAGGGTTTGCGTTGAGGAGTTGCGTTGAGGAGTTGCGCTGCGATCTTGTTCTGCTCTGCGCGGATGCCTTCTATGAGTTTCTCGTTATCCATCTATTATACCTCTTCCGCTTCTCGGGTAGCCCGATCTTGGTAGTTTTCCCCATCTAAGGCGAGGGCAGCGTCGTATTCTCCCTGCCAGCGGATCACCTTCTGCGCTAATGCCACCTCGGGGTCGGCTATATTGCCGGCTGCACAAGCGTTCTCCCACCAAGCGGCAGGGTCAATTACGCAGTGTGCGAGGACTGCTTGCTCATTGCTTGTCAATGCTCTTGGCATGATATACCTATGCTATCATCTGCACGGACAGGTAGGTCCGAACATTGGTGGAGGATGTGTTATTGATGTTGATGGTCTTTGTTCCACCAGAGACTACCAGTGATAGGTGTAGTGTGTCACTGGCATCCATATCCGTTATAACGGAGAATGGTATGGGGGTGGCTGTTCCGGACTCGTAACCGTATGGATTCAACTGCTGGTAATAGGTCCGATTGGATGTCACAATCTGAAGCGAGGCGAAGGTATGAGAGGAGCCAATACCATCAACCAGGATTTGACCACTTACCGCATACTGCCCCGCTACGGGGGCCGTGAAAGTAGTAGAGGAAAAATCGGCTCCTTGGTCTATAATTTCCGAGCCAAATACAACAGTGTAAGCCGTTCCATCTCCTGTGACATTGGCTACCCCTCCATTAGCAGCACAGACGGTAATGGAGGGGATATTTGCCATCCTTACACTGGAACTATCCACGGCCAACCCCTGACCACTATCGCCAATACTATCTACGTAGAGGTTGGCCCACCGCACGCCTGTGGTGCCGAGATCGTCGGTGCTGTCGGTGTCGCTGATGACATTGCCGCCCACCGTCACGCCTGCCGCAAACGTGGCCAACTGCGCGCTCGATAAGGTCAGTGCTGTGGCCGCGTTGGTCGTAAACGTCATCGCATTCGTCGAATGGGAGTAACTGACTTTGCCTATGTCGTTATCCCCATCATCACCGAAGAACAAATTGCCGGCGCTTGTATTGCCCGAGAGGATCGAGATGCCCGCCGCCGCGCTATTCTCGATAACCGCCTCGTCGGCATCGGCATGGGCCGCGATCGTCCCGGCACTGGCGGTATGGACGTGGAGCTGCCCACCGTCGGCCGACGTAATGCCCGAGCCAATAACCAACTCACCCATCACATAACTGGCGGTTGACTGGATATTATCGTTGTCGAGTTGGGTCGTATTGAAGAAGGTGACAAGCCCCCCCTCGATTCCATTCAGGTCGGTCGCCGTTAGTGTCTCGCTGGCGTTCCACGTTTTTGATCTGCTATAGGTCGGCATTCAAACCGGCATCCTTTCGTTTATTCCACGGTCATTGTAAGAGCGCCGGCGGGCCGTGTGCCGCGCGGCGTTGGTTGTCTACTACTCGCTAACGGCCAAAACTGTCTTGCGCGGTATGCGCCCCGACCTGTCCAGCCGCTCGCCCAAGCGTGCGTATAAAGTTTTGTGAGGTCGCATCTTGCAAAACCCCTTCGGTCAGATACTTGCGGCCGCCGGGCGTTATCACCGCCGCCCCTAACGCCCCTTGACTGGCGATACTGCCCGCGGCAAATAGTGGACGCCGCACCGCATCTTTTAAATCGTTATAGAGCGACATAAAGCGCCCGGTATTCGACGTGTTTTGTAACCGTTCCCCCGCATCGGCGTGCTTTATCATCGCAGCAAAATCAAAAACCCGTTGCCCCATCTCATCGCCGAAAATCGCTTTGAGCTTTGGCAATCCCCCCATGCGCTCGATCTTGCTCAACATCTTGGCGCCCGATAGGGCGTCGGTGATACCTTCCCGGCCTGCCTTGCGCGACGTGCCGGCGATCTCGTCGAGGATCTGCGACTGGACCAGCCCCCAAGCGTGTGTCCCTTCTTCCGTTGCGCCAACCCCCATCGGCGTCGGGTCGGCCAGCATTAACTGTTTCATGCGCTGGACCTGCTTGACTTGATACCCCGACCCCAACATATCGGTCGCTAACTTTTCGACCTGGTCGGGATCTCGGAATCGCCGCGCAGATCCCGAGCGCGCCAAATCAAAACCCTCGCGCGCCAATCCGGTCGCCCGCTTCGCTTTGGCCGGTATTTCTCGATGCAACCCGGCGGCGCGCTCTTGCGCCTCGCCGCTAATGGCATCCACCGTAGCACGATCATCGCCGGCCACATCTACGAGGCGTTGGCGTATTCTCGACCCCAGGCGGTCGGCATTCACGCGACTCAAATCGCCGCGGTCGACCGCCTCGTCGAGCCGATCCCGCAGCCCTATTAAGCGTTCAGTATCTCCCGACTCAATCTGCATCTCTAATTGGTCTAAATTCCTAAAATCCACATCTATCTGGCGCGCTGCCATCTGCTCGACGGCATCTTGCTCAAAGTCGATAATTTGCTTGGTAAAAAACCGATCATCGCGGCGCAATACTTCCAACAAATCGTTCGATGTTTCAATGCCGAGCTCGGGAAACTCTTGCCCTAATCGCTCAGCCATCAGATCCACCCCGACCGGCTTGGCGCCCTGCCTATTGTATTTTGTCTCGACCCCTTTGACGCGCCGGCGCACCTTCTCCGACATCTCACCCAAGCTAATACCCCGCGTATTAAGTCCACCCAGGCGGTCGATGGCCTGCGATACACTGATCTTCTCGGCCCTGGCCGATGATTGCGCGCCCTGCTGCAGCGCCTCATTCACCGCGACCCGGTTCCCCTGCTCCATCATCTGGTCGTCGGTCAATCGAGCGCCCTGCATGAAGAAATTTTCGGCATCCTTCGCCAACGCGCCGTATAGGTCGGCAACGTGCGCATCGAGCCCGGCTCGCTCAATATCTTCTGACATGCCCCTGCTTTTGAGCTTATTGCCGACACTCCGGCGCAAATTATCGAGCCCGCCAAAATCAGTGATCTTCTCCACGTCCCGACGCCAACTCTCGATAGCTTCCCGCGTCGCTGCTGTCATTTCAAAATCGGGACCAACTGCCCCCGTGCGCTCGGCGATGCGGTCGATCGCCTCGTTCGTCGCCGGCGTCACGATAGGCGCGTTCGGTGCTACTAATGCCCTCAATTCGTCGTACGCCTCATCGACAGCACGGCCATGCGTCTCGATGGCAACATTGCGCGCATCAAACGCAGCTTCTCCCGTCGTCAGTCGACTTGGCGTAGACCCTAACTTGCCCCGCAGCTTATCGAATGCGTCGACCACCTCGCGCTCGTATGGGTTTAATACCTCGCGCTCAAAGCGGTCCATCGTGACGGGCATCTGCGCCACTTGCTGCTCGATCTGCTGCAAGCCTCGGTGCTCTGTTTGTGCCGAGATCGGCAACTTGCCAGCGATATCAGTACCCAATAGCTTATCGAACTTTCCAGCCGCGCCGACCACCGTCTTATTTAAACGATCCGACAATGCCCCCTTAAACGGAGCTAATGCCTTATTGGCGACAATGCCTGCGCCTCGACCCAAGACATCACCCCCCAGGCTATAGAGGGGTTCGGTCGCCAGATCCATCTCGTTGATACCTTCCTTGCTCCCGAGCGCGTTCCCTATCGCCTGCTCGATCCCTGCCCCCACCAGTCCACCACCAGCTGCGCCGAGCATCGCACTCCCGGCAGGCTGCGGTAACGTCCCAATGCCCCCCAAGACGCTCAGGACCGTACGCGGCACGCGCCCGACCATGTCGGCAAAGTCGCCCATGTCAAACCCTTCCGGATCGACGGGCATGGTCCCGGCGCCTGTTCTGACCATCGGCGTGCCGTTGTCGAGATAGGCGTCGTGGCCTCGATCGCGCAGAATATTAACCTCGCCCGTCGGCGTAGTAGCAAAACCCGACGCCGCTCGGTCGATAAAGCCCGGCGGTTCTAATTGCTCCATCAACGCTTTTATATCGGCGGGCGAGTATTGGGCTGCGACCTGCTGCGGCGTCAACCCCTGGATATCTTCTAATCGTATTGCCATTGATACATCCCCGTCTCAGCGTTTGAGTTCCTCTGGTTTTCGCCAATATTCAGCGCCTCTTCCAGCCCGCCCAAGAGGCTGCGTTTGTTTTGTATGTCGATAGCGGCACTCGGATCAGTGTCGCCCCCCTGGCCCGCACCTTGTAGGTTGTCTCTAATCAATATCGGGGCGGAAAACTCTTCTAATGGACGCAACTTATACGGCTCTAAATAGGCATCAACTTTCCCCAGGTCCGCACCGGGCGGCATCATGCTCACTCCAAATTTTTTATACATCGGCATTTTATAGGCAACCTGCTTTTCGGTATTGCGATATAAGTCTTGCCCGAGAGCTAAAAATCTATCCCGTGCCGGCTGCAACATCCGACCACCTTCGCCCCATATCTTTTCGCCGCCTATCATTACGCCGTAATTCTCTAAAACAGTCAGCGCCTTTTCCTCTGTGTCTATATCACCCTCGCGCACGGTTGCCGTCGGGTCTTTCATTCGGACAATACCCGTTATTATTGCGAGATCGCCCTGCCCGTCGTTTGCGTTATATCCCTCGGCCATCGACCCATAGCCAAACACAACGCCCGGTATCAGTGTAAAATCCTTATCCTGTTTTATACGGCCGCCCAGGTGGGTGGTAAGTGCCTCACCCTCGGCATCGCGTATGCCTGCCAACCTCGACTCTTGTTTGGTTATATACAGCGATTGCAACTGCCCAACCTCGACGGGCGTCGCAGATATTAGATGGCTTGAAACAGCGGGTTGAGCAGAAAACTCTGCCCAACTCATCGTCGGATTACCGGCGATAGACGCATCGAAACCGTCGCCAATAGCTTTTATTAGATCACCGCGCGCTTCTATTGCCTGTTTTGGCGTCATACCTGCCGCTGGCGCTGGCGGCTTCGGTTGATTCGCCCTATTAGCCGACCCTATCTGCGCTTGTCGGAGCGCGGCATCGAGCGCGTCTTGCTCCGCTTTCCTAATCGCATTGGTGTCGACCAAACTGGCAGCCTGGTTGGCGGCACTAAACCCGCCGGCCTGCGCGGCATTCAGCGGATTAAAAAGCTCTGGTATTTCCTCTTTAAACCCACCCGCCAAACTGGTCGGCGGTTTGAGATTGCCCAACGTCGGCCCATTCTTGACCGTGTCCATCATGCGCGCGCGCTCGGCTTGGCGGCCCATATCGCCGAGCGAGAACTTCTGCCCGCCAATCTGCGTGTCGAGCGCCATCTGCGCGGCATCGTTCTGGATGCTCGCCGTCTGCATCTGCGTGTTGCGCAGATCGCGCATCTGTGAGGCGTCTTTTAGGCCGCTATATATGCCCATCGCCTGCGAGCCGATACCAGCCCCCTGCCCGATGGCGCGCAGTAAACTGGTACCCGCCCCCTGCTTGAGCTTGGGCTGCACTAAGTCGACCCCTGGATTACCACCAAAGGCGCGCGAGAGATTCGCCTGGGCGATACGCTTCTTGTTTTCTTCCTCGGCTTTACGCATCGCGTCGCGGGCATCATTGCGGCCAAAATAATTGGCGCCTAAGTTGCCGACTAAGCTCACGCCCTGCAGTATTAGCGCGCCTGTAGCTGGATCAATCATTCTATTTTGCCCTTATCCTAAGTTTATCCATTCGCCATCATAAAAGACTAACCGTTCGCCTGCGGCGTTTATCACTGACCCGTCTGGTTGCGGCGTTGTGCCGGGGGGAGGGGCGGGCTCTTCACTTGGTGGCGGATCATCTTGCCCGCCCGGCAATCCGAACGACTCCAAGATGGCGCTACGCGCCGTTCCAAATGGGATCATACCCGCATCGGCCGCCGCTATGAGTTGGACGATCCGCTCGTTGCTCATGTTGTTATCCACTTGACTGCCCGCTAAAGTGCGACCGTCCTCAAAATTGCCTGTCAAGCCTGCGCGGGTTGCGTCACGACCCAAGATTGCCGTCAACAGATCATCCTCAAAGCCTCGATCCCTGCGATCCGCTTCTTGGCCGCCCAACGTCGTGCGCGCCGGGCCGTTCGCGTTCTCTTGTACCTGCCCGAATAGTATATCTTCGAGTGTTAGTCGCGCGCGGTTGTCAGCATTGCCTGCCCGTCGGTCGGCGTTAGTCGCATTCGTGCGGTTGATATCGTTGGTCAAACCCGATTCGGTGCGCTGGCCGTCGATCTCACCAAATAGCGCATCGAGTAGCGCCCGCTCGGAGCGTGTATCGGCATTGCCGGCCAGTAGACGGTTAAACTCGTCCATCCGTGCCGACTGCGTTTTGGCCAACGGCTGATTCGCCGCACCGGTATCGTACAGCCCCGTCACGCCTGCCTCGGCCAAACGCCGCTGCAGGTCAGAGCTAAGAAGCTGATCTTCTAATGCATCGCCGGCGCGCGTATCGGCGTTTCCGGCGCGTGTATCGGCATTACCTGCCATTAGGCGGTTAAACGCATCCATTCGCGCTGCTTGCGTCTGTATCGGCGCTTGATTCGCTGCTCCGGTATCAAACAGCCCCGTCACGCCTGCCTCGGCCAAGCGGCGTTGCAGGTCAGACCCCGTCAACTGGTCGTCGAGACTTTCGCGCGCCATCGTGTCGGCACCGTCATATTGCCCCGTCAAACCCGCTTCGCTCAGTGCTTTCGACAAGTCAAAACCCTCGCGCGCCATCGTATCGGCACCGTTATATTGTCCCGTCAAACCCGCTTCGCTCAGTGCTTTCGATAGATCGAACTGCTGCCCCGATAGCGTGCGCGTCGGCGCGCGATTCGCGCCCTGCTGCACCTGCCCAAATAGGTCTGATTCCAGCGCCATGCCGGCGCGATCCGATGCCTGGCCGGCGCGCAGATCGTTGCCCTGCGCCAAGACGTTGCCGATCTGGTTTTGCCGCACACTCTCGGCGAAAAGCTCGCGCTGCGTCGGCGCCGTCTGCGTCAAAGAGCGATTCAGCTCGCGGTCGCTAATGTCTTGCCCTAAACGCTGCGCATCCATGCGTTGTCCCGCCTGCGCGAGATCGCGGTTGTCGCGCATCCCCTGGTAGTTGAGGCCATCCCCCAATGCCGCGCGCTGCAGGTCTTGCTCTGCCATCCCGATCGTATCGCGGCGTCCCTGCAGCGCCAGTGCGTCCGAGATCGCCGCGCGCTGTAAGTCCTGGTTAGCAAGTGCAAGGTTGTCGGTGCGCCCCTGTATGCCCATTGCGTCGCCAATAGCGCCACTCCGCAACTGCTGTTCGAGCGCCGTGCGACTGTCCATTTGTCCCTGTAGGCCGGCGACATCATTGATTGACGCGCGACGCAGGTCTTGGTTAGCGAGCGCAAGGTTGTCGCGCCGCCCCTGAAAACCGAGCGCGTCGGCGAGCGCCTGCGATTGCATCTGGTACCCAAGTGAGTTGATATCATTGACGCCACGGCCTCGCTGTCCGTAGAAGTCGCCCAACACTTCGGCACTATCACCCGACCGCAGCACCCCCATCCGGTTGAGGTTTTCCCGCAGCTGCGCCTCGTCCTTATCGGCCTGCGCCAGATATTCGGCGCGCTGCGCCTCGATCATCGGGTTGGTGCCGCCCTTGAGGCGATCCAACAAGACCTGCTCGGCGCTCGTCATGTAGTCCTGGCCAGTGGCGTCGATATAGTCGCCTTCTTGGGTTAGGCGTTTGCGCGCCACGCCCATTGCCTCCGATAAGCCCGAGCCTGCCCCTAATAACCCGTTAGCGCCAAGCGCGCCTTGTAGGTTCTTCATAGCGACGCGCTGGCTCATGGTCGCCAGATCGTCGTCGATGCCGCTCAAGAAGTTGTCTTGCCCGAGTCGCGTCTTGGCCTTTTCTTCAGCCGCCACGGCCAACGAGTCGTCGATATTGAGCAGATCGTCGCTATTGACGCGCGCCATCAGCTTGTCTTGCAACGCCTGCTCCAATGGGCTGATTTGCGACGAGTCGGGCAGGTTGAGCCCCGATATCGTATCGTCGCCGGCCTGGTTGGCCGCACTCACCATATTCGAGACGACCTGCTGCTGATTTGCCTGCAGGTCATTATCGCGATTGATTAGGTCGGTCAAGAAATCGTCGCGCGTGGAACCGGCGGGCCGTTCTTGCTGCCCACCAAGATTTGCACTCTCCGACGTAGCCCTCGACGTCAGTCGCCCCGAAAACCCTGCCAACGCATCCCGTATAGCCTGGTTGGTGGCCGCATTCGACCCGCCGCCGCTCGCCCTGAAACCGCCGCCCAGGCTCTCGGGGTCATAGTTTCCGCTGGCGATCGACTTGTCGAAGTCCGTCTGAAAAGATTGAGTGAAGCGATTAAGCTCGTCTTGATTGACGTCGCCCTGCGCCGCGGCCGTTGGGTTTTGCCCAAGATCCACGCCACCGACTGGCGCGGCGATATCGACCGCAGGCCCGTTGTCGCGTTCGCGCGTCGTGCCGTCGCTTAACGTCTCGATGAGGATGTTGCGGCCGCCGCGGTTTGTAGTTTCGTTTTTAATGACATACGCACCGCCGCCAAGCCCTGGCTGCTGTGTGCCGTCACCACCGCCCGGTTGCTGTGTGCCACCGCCGCCGCCGCCAAGCCCTGGCTGCTGTGTGCCGTCACCTATAACCGCCGTTGCTGATGCCCCCGACGTGTCCGTTGCGCTACCGTCGCCGCCTGTCGAAGATACACCACTCTTGACTCTACCATTAGTCATAGTCAGGTCATTGTCACCAATGCCTAAATTTTCATTCTGTAGCTTGTTCACCTTCATCAGAGTATCGCCAGAAATACTCCCACCAACGGAATGCACAGCATTGAATATGTCGCCGACCTTACGCCAATCACCTCCACCCTCGTCCCATTCATCAATGGCTGAAAAAAAGGTGTCAAACACTCCTGGCTTTTTCTTTGGAGCAGTGCCACCACCTGCCGTTGTGTTGCTTGTTATTAATGCCATTAAGAAACACCTGCCTTTGGTTTTCTGTGTCGGCCAATCACCTTGTACTGCAGGTGCGTGCGCCTAATGCGGAACGGCTCGCCGGCCGTGTTGTTGGTAAACTTGAGCGACGAGTGTGGGTCATACCCTTTTAGGTCGAGATCCTTACTGACCATTCGCACCGTGCCGAGCACGTCGGCATCGAGCTCAAAGGCGCCCAGTGCCTCGCCGCCGCCCGTCGTCGTTAGCGTGCCGGTATTGACGCCAACCCCCTGCGACTCTTGCGCAACGCTCAACGAGTAGTTGCCGAGCGCGTCGTAGTAGGTGCGCGTATAGAGCCAGCGCAGGTCAACGTCCGATCCCATCGGCGCCGGTGCGCCCGTCTCAAAGTTGGCCTCGTAGGCTGCACCTTCTTGCGCGAAGATGTTGGCCGGCCGATGATCTATCAGCTTGCCGTCGAACGTGCCGGCGTGCGGTTTATTGTCGATGATGGCCGCGCAGTTGCGGTCGAAGGTCGTTGTGGCGCCGTTTAGTGGCCCATACCACGCAAAATGCGTGTCGCCGGTCGCCTCATGCACATAGCGATGGCGCAAACTCATAACCATGACGTGGTTGCAATTTGTTTGCCCGTCGCCATATGGCAGCCAGAACCACACTTCATTTTCTGCTGCATAGTAGACGGCGAAGGACTGCTGCAAGCGCGCGCGGTTGACCTCGTCCCAATACCCGAGATCGAGCGCATAGGAAACCTTCTCAATACGCTCGCCACCGGCCCACATATAGACCCCGTCGTCTAAGACAAAGACCTGGGCGTTGCCCGGGATCGTCACAATCGCGCGCCCCGAATGCGTGCCGCCCTGCTGCGGGTTGCGCGGGTCCGACGACGTGCGCTGCTGTAATTGATAGGGGACGGTCCCGTTGCCGGTCGGTATGAGCACCGAGATAAAATCTTCGGTATGGACAGCCAGCGCATTCTGTAGGGGCTGCAGGCCGGTGATCGGCGAGCCTAAGTTGTAGAAGCTCGTCGCCCCATATGTTTCCGGGTCGCCGGCGTCCGAGTACCACAAACGATCCTCGTTGGCGTTGGTGTTGCCGAACCAGGTGCGGTTATCGAAGAAAGCGACGTGATCGGCGGTCGTGAATCGAGACGATACCCCCAACGCCGCGGCATTGCCGGCGCCGGTCCACTTGATAGGCCCGTTGACGCCGTTGGTCAGCACCAGCGTATCAAAGGAGCGGGTCCACTCAAATGTGTTGTCGTCTCCGGCCGTGATCGTCGCCGCCCCGGTAATATCAGACCACCCGCTGCTATAGTAGTACATCTTCGCACCGGCAATAATGAAGTCGTATTCGGTCCCGGTTGACGGCACGCGAAACTCGCCGCAGGCCGTGACCGTTGGGTTGCCAGCAATAGCCGACAAGGATTGATACGATACCGTGCCAAGCGCCTTTTCGACGGCCGCCGCCTGCGTCAATCGCGTGTTCTGCATCGTGCGAATGCCGCCCGGCGGGATATCTTCGGCCGGCAGGTCGTAGCGCACCCCCATCGGCCACGGCCCGTATTGGATAGTCTCGGCTGCAATAGGCATTAGGCGCTATCCACAACCAACGAGTTGTCGGTCCGAACGAGGAAACTCTGCGACTGCGACGACGCCGGATAACGGCGATTGCCCTGCTGTAATAGGTTCTGCTTCTTCATCAACTGGACCGTGCGCGCGAGCTCGCCCGCTTCGCGCTGCGCCCCCGACTCATCGCCCTTTTCCTGCAGATAGAGCTTGGTCGCGCCATAGATCAACGCCGACTCGGCAATCTGCGGAATGCCCAACGCTAAGAACGAGGTCGAATCGTTGGACGAGGTCCACGAATCTATGCCGATCTGGTACCGCGACCGGATAACCTGGTTGGTTGTCGCCGGCGTATAGTAGAGCTCGACCGTCGGATAGCCCGTGGTCGCATCCACGCCACCCAAGAACGCTTTATAGACTGAGCCCGTTAAACTGCGATCCTCGTCCCAGAGGTCGTATTCATCCGGCCCGATGATCTCAATAGGCCATTCGTCCGTCTCGTTCATGAACGACCACCACGCCGTTACAGCCCCCGACACTGGCGTATAGACGCGCGTGTTGACGCTCGACGCATAGGTTGCCGTCACCGACGATGTACCACCCGTGATAGTTTCGGACGCCGTAAAGGCCGCACTCTCGGAGTAGACATAAAGCAGGCTGTTGGTCGTGTCGTGCGAATCAACGACCGCCGTCGCGCTCGATGTGCCGCCCGTCACCGTCTCGCCCACCGTGAACGTCCCCGACGCGCCGGTGATGGTAAACGTCTTGGTCGTGCGGAAAGTCGTCGTGCGATCGAGCCACCACCACTTGAGCAGGTTGGCGATCTCGATGGCCGTCAGGTTTAGGTAGCGGCGCGTCTGGTCTTTGAAGCTCGTATTGGTCGAATCCAGCCCAACCCGATCTAAAACCAGTGTGATACCGTCAGATAATAACATTTATATCAATTCCTCAAATGAGGTTCGCCCAGGCGCCATTCTCATACGCCTGCATCTTGTTGTCGGTCGTGTTGTAGATGATCCACCCATTGGTCGCTGTAAGGGCGTTGCGCTCGGTTGTCGTTAATTGTGGGACCGACAACGCCGTCCCGACCTGAACGACGTCATACAGCGCCACAGCGCCGAATGTGGTCGCCTGCTTTACCTGCCCCGCAACAACAGGGTCGGCGCGGTCGATAGGCGTGTTGCCGTTCATCCGATGGCCACTCCCGTATCGCCGGGCGTGAAGTTGTCGGCAGCGATATCAAACCGCACTTTGCCGTCCATCTTGGTACCGGCCAAGTGATGGTCGATAAACACTTTGTATTCGGGCGTTTTGATCGGCTTGCCCGTCTCGTCCCACGTTGCCAGGGCAGGGTCGTCGGTCTTGCCGCCGGCATCGGCGACATATCGCTGAATAAAGCTCGGAGGCAATGGCTCAAAGCCCGCCTCATGCGCCACTTCGACGCCGCCAAAAACGCGCAGCGCAGGCTCGGCCGCGTAGTTGCGGCGATAGTCGCCTTGCGGCTGCCCTTGCCCCGCCTTGAGCCCCATCTGCTTGCGGATCGTCGGATCTTTCGCCAATTCCTCGAACACATCCTTGCGCCCGGCCGGGTTGGCCTGCATCTCGCCAATCAACTGCCCTAAGAGGCTGCTATTGGCCTCGGCCGGCGTTGCCTCTTCCATGCTCGGCGTCGGGTCCGGCTCAATTAGTGGCTCCAAGTCGCCCAGGTCGTCTTTTTCGGCCTGCGCTGCGTCAAATAGCGCCTGGGTCGTCATATCCAACTCGCTCTGGTTATCGGTCTTCTCGTCCTTCTTGCTTGCCATGTTAACCCCTATAGGTTGATTTCTGCCAGTTGGTCGTCGTGGAAGGACATCCAATCTGGTGTGATAAACGTCATATACTTGTTTGCGGCCGCGTCGACGTTGTGGTGACGCGTGGCGCGCGCGCGACCAAACCCCGTGTGGATGGACGGGTCGAACGCGTAGAGTGCCGCCTCTATGTCTTCTATACTCCATACCTGGCCGTTAGCCCGACCGGAGAAGTTGAACTGCGAGAGATGCGCCACGTTGTCGGCCGTGATGAACCCGTCGGCCCGTGGCTCTTGCCGGCGCGCGTCAAACACGATAACCGCCTTGTCACAGGCCATCGCCTCTACCGCACCGCGGCCATAACTGACGACGATGTCGGCCTGTTTTACTTCGTCGGATATGTCCCATGTAGGATTGCGGTCCCACTGGATACTGGTGTAGGTTAATTCCTGCCGTTCACACGCCTGGGCCACCATCGACGTGCCGAACTGGTTCTTGCATAGGATCAGTACGTGCGGCCGCTCGTTGCCCGTGGGCGCCGGTTGGAACCGCTCCAGATCCACTGCGTTGCGTATGAGGTTGGGCATCTCACGCCCGGCCATTGCCAGCGTAGCGACGACCTCTTCCGACACCCCCACATACACGTCCGCACCGGCGCTGGCGATCTCTAACCGATGCGACGGGCCGTGCTGAGTGTAGACCTTGCGACAGTCGAGGCGACCCAACGCCGCCAGGCAGGTGTTGTGGTTGACGATGGCCAGGTCGAAGTCGGTCCGCATGGGTGGCACCTGCGTGATCTCGACGTCGAGGTGAGCTTCCATCGCGTCGGCAAACGCGCCCCGCAGATAGCAGAAGATGGTGACCTCATGCCCTTGCGATACCAACACGCGCGCGATCTCATACAGCCAGGTCTGGGTGCCGCCGTAGTTGACCAGTTCGTGGTTGGTCATCAATACTTTCATGCGGCCACCTCGCGGTTGGCGTGGAACTGGTTGACCATCTGCGCGATCTCGTCGGCAGAGGGCAACTCGTCGGCCATCTGCGTCATAGTCTTGAACGGACGGCACTGGCGTTGCTTACGCACCTCAATGCGTTGGTATGCCTCCCTCAGTATGTCAAGGTCGTCTGGGTCGTGGTCGCCGTGGGCGATGGTCCACCCGAAATGCACGAACCGCTCGATGCCGAGATCCTCGCAATACTGGTTGAAGAACGAGTCGGTAGGCACCGGACCCCACTGATTGAACGGCACCTTGCCGGCCTTGTGGAGACGCTCGAACACCGACGTCTTGACCAGCGTGAACGCCCAGGTCAGCACGTCGGTCGGTTGTATCTCCGGGCCGTCGCCGCGTTCGTGCGGGTCGAGGTTGCGGTGCCGCTCGATCATCGACAAAGACGGGTCGCGCTTCTTCATGGCCAACGAGCGAAACGGAGGCGAACGTCGGACCGTCTGGAACCCGATGACGTCCTTGTCCTGGGACAGGAGTTCGTCTAACCCGTCCACCGGAAACTTCCAGTGGTCGTCCTCGATAAAGAGGATATGAGAGGCACCGATGCCCTGCGCGGCCAGCACGGCCTGCGATTGCACCTCATGGAGCGCCTTATACATCTTGAAGTGCAGGCGCAAATTGTGGCGTGCCTTGTTGGCGGCATACCACTCGATAAAGTGCGGCAGAAACTGGATGTGAGGGCGCAAAAACGGCACACACACCAAGATGGGTGGTGACGCGGGAGGCGCCACGTCTGGCGCCCCCCCGTCGATTTTTTCCAGGTCGACCATGCTACGGAGCAATCTGCAACATGGTGGCCACATACTCCGTGTCCACCGCGGCCGTCATAAAGAATCCTATGATCGGCTCGGTTGCATACGAGTGGTCGTCCTCGGAGTTGGTCGCACCGCCGCCAAAGGGCTGAGCGGCGCCGTTGACGCCGTCGCTACCCTGGGCAATGGTGCCGGCCGCGATGGTGCCGGCCGACTCATCAGCCAGGACCGTCGCCGGTCCCCACGTCTGGAACCACGCATAACTGGTGGCCGGAACATCTACCAGAGGCACACCGACGGTGACGTCGTCCGTGCCGTTGTTGTAGATGGCCAGGTTGTTATACATGGAACCCGTGATGGAGACCGAGTCCTCGGAGTCGAGCGCCGTCTGCGTTGGATCGTAGAGGTCCAGGCGCATGACGTTGGTGGCCGTGGCCGAACCCACACCGTTGCCGCGCAGGCGGTAGGTGTAACCCTCGCCGCCCTCGTCGGTGATGTGCAGGTAGCCACCGGCAAACACGTCCGCGGCATCGGCCGTCGTGATGTCGCCCGTCTTGACATACAGCGTCGTCTGACCGCTGGTGTAGTCGGCGGCCGTGCCGGCCGAGTTGGTGAACGCCGCGTTGAACGACGTCTGGACCGCGACCGAGGCGTCGAGTGCCGCCAACTGACCCGCACCCACCGCACTCACAGCGTAACCGTAGCGAAAGACGCGGCCATCGGCCATCTCACGCTTGGCGCCCAACGAGCCGTTCTGGACCGTCGAGGTTGCATATAGGCCCTGCCGCACGCCATCAGATGGCGAGTTGACTTGGCCGTTGGAGATTATATCAGTCATTCAAAATTACCTTCCTACCCCCTATGGGCAGAGTTAAAGGGCGCATTGGCTTGCGCCCCGAAAGGATTAGATACCGGTGATAGCCGTCGCAACACCCAAACGGCGACGGTTGTTGGTGATCTGCTGCACGCCGGCGACCATATAGGCCAACTGCGCCAACTGGCCGTTGCTCTGAAGCGAGACGAACGGCGTTTTCTTGAAGTTGGCCTGCTTCATCACGCGCAGCTGATGCGCGCGCGAATCGCAGAAATAGGCGTGAGACGCGGCGATATCGTTGTCGGCGATAACCTTCGCGCCCATGTAACCGGGGAACTCTTCGCCGTTCAGGCCGTTGATGCTCGACCCGCGCAACTCGACATAACCCTGCGACGTCAGCGCGACGCGATACGCGCCGGCGATCGAGTAGGTCGTGAAGATCGTGTCGACCTTGCCGCCCTGGATCCGGATAAGGTCCATCACCGCGTTGAACCGCTCGATACCGTCGAACAGGTTGGTCACAGTCTGCGTGGTGAAGGTCGTCGCCGTCGTGTCTTTCTGGTTCTGCCAGAACGTGGACGTCGAGCTATTGATACCGCCCACCGTGCCTGTACCGGCATCGGCGATGATGTCCTGAAAACCCAACATCGACTTGCCCGACTGAGCGCCGGCCGCATCTTCGTTGATAGTTTTGAGCAGGCTGTTCATGCCGTTGTCGCCAAGCGCGTTCAGCAAGTCAAAGACCTGCTCCGGTCCCTGGTTCTCCCAATCCTCGGTGTCGCTGAGAATGACGGGGTAGGCATAGTAACGGCGCTTGTAGTGGGCCGTCTCAAACGGATCACTCGGCGCTTTGCTGAGCGGATCGTATTTGTCGAAAGACTCGGCCGTGCCGGCGCTCGATTCGAGAATGACGGAAATCTCTTTCCCGCCGCCGTCGACCATCTGCATACCCTTCTTGCGAAGCGCGTTAATGATGTTGTACGGCTCGAAAATGTTGTTGACCACCTTTGGGTCGATGGTGCGCCGGGTACTGGACCAGCGGCTATCCCATACTTCTGACGTTGTTTGTGCCATTCGGCTCAATTGCTCCTATTAGTGCTATCCGTAGGTCTTTGCGATTTCGGCAATAGCCGCTCCACGCGAGATAGGACCGCCGCCTGCCCTCGTTGGGGCGGTCGTCGATCCACGCGGCGCAGCGCCCTGCTTGGCGCTGGTCCGTTGGTTGCGTTGTTGTTGCCGCAACGCCGCAGCCTCTTGGGCCGTGCGCCCGCTGGCTTGCCCAACCAACTCGGCCAGTGTGTAGTTCTTGCCCGTAGCTGGATTGGTTTCCGACAACGCCGCGCGATTGCGCGAGATAAACTTGAGCACATGCGGATCTTTCACCGTGTCCTCGCCGAATATCTCGATGGCCTCGCGTGCTTGAGCGGTCACGGCCTCGGTCGCCTGCGTCTGCTGCTGCTCACGTAGGTATTGCACCGCCTCGCGCAACTGGCCCAGGTCACTGACCCCGGCTTGCTGCAGCTCTTGGTTGACCATCTGCCGCACATAGTCGATGCCGGCCGCCTGTTCCATCAGTGCTTTCTGCACCTGCGGATCATTCGTCTGCATCGCCTGTTGTCGTAGCGCCTCTGCATCGCCAATAGCCTGCTCGGAAACACTCCGCGCCTGCTGTTCGGTCTGCTGCTGCGCTGCCGCGCGCTCTTGCTCAAATGCCCGCCGCTCCGCTAAAAACTCTTCGTTTTTTTGCTGGAAATAGCGGTCGGCCTCTCGCCTGCCTCGCTCAAACTCGGATAGCTGTTCTGTGGTTGAATTGCTATCGGTATTGGTGCTATCTGCTGCGCTCGATTCGCTGTCGGTCTGCTCTGCGCCTGGTGCGGGGTCGTCTGCCGATTCTGCTACTTCAAACATCCCCAGGCCCATCTCTGGCATATCATCCATTGATAAGTTATCTGCAGATTCATCTGTAGCGGCGTCAGACGGCTGCCCCTCGTCGGCAACAAAGTCCGTTGCTATCTCACTCATGCGTGCTATACTCCTAAATGCAAAAACGCCGACCGTCACAGGTTGGAAGGGAGAGGTCACGGCTCTCCCGCCAGTCCCGTGACGGCCGGCGTTTATTGTGGTGTGCTGCTGTCGTACTGCGTATTGCGTCCTACCTACATATTAAAAGCTCGCCCCGTCCTCGACGTCTCGGCTGAGATCGCCCGACGCGCCTCGGTCTACCTTGTCCCACTCCACCTTGCCCATCAATTCGTCGATACTATCGGCCGCCAACACTTCGGCACCGGTGCGGCGCTCAACCTGCCGGTTGCGTGCGTCCCACGTCTCGGCCTCGACTTGGCCGGCCGTCTTGCGGTCGCCCTCTTCCAGCCCGAGCGCCTTGAGCTTGACCTTCTTGTCGGTCGCGTTCTCGTAGTACATGCCCGTCTGCGGATCGGGTACAACCTGGTTGTGGCCCTGCGTCGTCATGAGGCGATTAAACGAGCCCATCGCCCCGAAGTGGATGTGCGACGACTCGCCACACTCCGGGCATTGCCGCACCGGGTCGGCGCCCCCGCGCGCCTGCGTAAAGTAGACGTCGAGCTCGATGTGGCCGGCGTTACAGATGTAATTATGAATGGGCATAGCTCAAAACACCTTCCTTATATCTTCAATCAACTGGCGCCAGAACGGCGCGCACTCCCGACGATCCTGGCGCAACTGCTCGATCTCGCTCCGCAACTGCATGAGCTCGGCACGGCACTCGGACACGTCCCGCTGCAGCGACGCAATCGACGATTGCAGGCTGCTGGTGTGCGCAATAACCCGCTCGGACCATTTAATGATGTGTCTATCATTCAAATTTCTTCAATCCACCCGAACGACGTGATCGCGGTCGACGTCTGCGATGATTGTGCCGATACCGTCAACGTGTCGCCCGGCGCCATGTGGAATCCCGTGTCGAGCTGGACCACCTGCGACGCCGTGCCGCCCACCGTTATGACCTCAAGTAACTCAAACCCACCCGTCACCGTTGTTGCCGACGTGTCGACCTCGACGACCGACGTATTGGTGTCTATATCGCTATACGATGGCGTGCCGCCCAACGTCGCATTGTAGAGCAGGCGGAAGTTGATCGTCTTGCCGCCCGAATTTTCGCCGCCACCACTCCATAGGTCCGGGAAGATGTGCGTACGATTGATGCGCGATTGATACACCTCTTTGACGCGGATCGTCAGCACCGCAACCTCCGTTGTGACGCTCGCCTTACTGGCATCTGCGCCGAACCGCTCGCCGTGCTCGACCTCTTTGCCCTGCACCATGCCGACCATCGACGCAGTCTTGAGCGTCATATTCGTCGTGTTTGCGTGATTTATCGCCGACACGTACAGCGGAAACGTCGGGTTGTAGACACTCGGCACCGTGTTTTGGTTTGCATATACAATTCGATGCACCTCAACAAACGATCCCGTCGCCGGCTCTTCGATATAAAAACGGATAGCGCCAAACCCTAACCACTGGTAAGCAATGCGATAGACATTCCCTTTGGTTGGGTCGAGCGTAACCCCCGAGACGCCGGTCCCGTCAAACGTATCAAACCCGTTCCAACTCGACTGCGGCGTCCAATCATCGGTCGGCGCAACGCCCGTGACCGTATTGGCGAACGTCGCCGTCACTCCCTGCCCTGAAACGCTATAACTGCCGCCATGTGCCGCCGCGTCGAAACTCAGAAACTCTACAGTCTCCCCGCTGACATCAACCTGCCACCCGGTACCTATATTGGCGAAACTCACGGCCGCGATCTTCCGCGCCACGACCGCCGCGGCGTCGCCCGATGTCACGGCGACGGTCTGCGTGTCGCCGTCGAGCGTTATCGTAATGTTTCCCGTTCCGGTGGCCGCAGCCGTCACCGTCATTTTCGCCAGGTGCGGGTTGCCGGCGCGCCTGCGACAAACATTGAAATCCGTGCCGTCATACCCGAAAAAGAACCCATCCCCGACATCGCCAACGCCGATCACTTGCTGGCTGCCGGCCACACCCTCCGTAAAGATCGCCGTAAAACGAACCTCGGCGCCCTGCCCTGGGTTATAGTGCAAAACGCGGCGACTGATTAGACGCGCCGACGAATTGGCCGACGTGCCACTCTGCACAATGGCCATCGAGTCGGCCTGCGTGATCGTCGCCCCGTTGTTTATCTCAGATTTAGCGACGCGGCTGTTGATGTTGTACGGAAATTGCATATTGACGCGCGCAGTCGGCTCGGCAACAGCCAACTCCCCAAACGCCGTCTCGATCGACGATCCGCCGCTTTTTAGCGCCACATAGGGCGTCTTTACCCGCCAGTTAAATTCCGTCAATGCTTAATATCCGACCGATTCTTGCGCGACTTCTGACGTCCGTTGTGCGTTCGACTGCACCTGGCCCATCAAGTCTTGCGCGTTCGTGTTTGCGCGCGCCCGTGGCGCTCGACCACTGTCGGCGCCACTCTCGCCCTGCTTGGATTGCTCTACCGCCTGCGCGTGCTCTTGGAGATGCGCCTGCATTTGCTGTTCATACTGCTGCAACTGCGCGGCCGCCTGCGGATTCGCCGGGTTGCCGGCCATATCCCGCATCTGCGCCGCCTGCTGCAGCTGCATATACTTCGGATGCTCGCGGAACTTCTGATGCACGCCTGCGTGCGCCATGTGGTCTTGTTCGGGCAGCACCGCGATCCCCTCGCCATTAAAGAGGCGGTCATTCTCATACTGCGCAGCGCGCTCGGCCTCGGGGTTGGTCTCGTCCTTCATGATTGACGTGACATCGCTAACGCCGTTGGCCTGCGCCGCCAACTTGTCGACCTCGGTCTGGTCGTAGCTCGGGCGACCGCCGGCCCACTGGACGAAATTCATCGTGCGGTCGCGTTCCAACTGCGCGAACAAGGGCTGCGTCGACCCCGTCTTGGTCTCGATGCGGAAACTCCACAAGAAATCCGACGCCTTGAGCGCGCGGATCACACGCGCCTCGCCGTCGGGGGCAATATTTTGCGCGAAATTCTCCGGCGTATAGCGCGGGTCGCCCATAATCTGGAACGCATTGCGAACAATCCCCTCGTAAAAGCGATTCACAGCCGCTTCCATCCAGTTGCCATTTATCTGTGCCGCGGCAGCGACTACCGCCGCCTCGGTCGCCGAACCCGCAGACCCGGCCGTCGGGGGCGACAACGCAGCGATCTCGCGCTCGTACGCCAACATCATATTGTTGTAGTTGTAGACGTCGGGCGGCACGCTGCCCCACTGTAATTCGCGGATATTGTTGATATTTTCTAACCCAACATGCTCGCCATCGCGGCCCGTGCGCAGCGTCTCGCCGATCTCTGGGTTGTTTTCGAGCTCGCTATTCTGGACGGCCGTCATGCGCGACGTGCGCTTGAGCATATCCGAGATGCGCGACGTCTGCTCTATAATCGCGTTTTGGATATCTTCGACATACGCCAGATGTCCTTTTGGGTAGTAGTTTTCGGCGCTCAAGTCGAACTTGATCGGCACGAACGGAAATCCCTGCTCGACCAACCACCCCTGCGCCTCGATGCCGCCGTCGAGATCGAGCACTGGCTCGGTCGGCTCGCCCGTGTCGGCATCCAAGTCGAACACCGGCTGCCCGAGTGTGTCGAGCACCTGGGGAAAAGACATCTTGCGGAACGGATGCGGCCGGTCGTATATAGGCTCTTCGCACCCCGCCACGAACATGACCTGTCGGCGCTCCATTCGATTGTGCCACCGCTCGACCTGCACGAACTCGCCGTTCTCAATGGCGCGACGCATTGCCTGATGCTCGGGAGAGTCGTATTGCGCGCCGGCGACCTCGCCGTACCCCACCTCGTCCTCTTTGCCCATCGGCGTCGGCTTGATCTTCTTCTTGTTCTCGATGGTCGGATCGTCGAGCAGATATTTAATCGGAACCCAAAACTTTTCGCGGATATACCGCTTGTCACCCAACCGATGCGGCGATCCAACCGGGTCAACATGGACATACCCCGGCGCGACGCGCTGGCATACTACCAGATCCTCGGCGAAGTCGTCGTTGGTCGTATAAGGCGCGATGATCTCACCCTTGCTATCGCCCGGCGGGTTGTAGTCGAGACGCACCCAACCAACACCCGTAAAGAGCGCGTCGAAGATGGCTTGATGAACGTGCGACCGCAGCTCGGTGACCTGCATCCACGCGGCCGACGTGCGCTCTAATATTTCAGCGACGCCCTCGTTGGCCTCGTCCTCAACCGAAAACTCCTGCACCGGGTAGTTGTGGGCAACGGTCCCGAGGATCTGGCGCACAATCGGATAGAACCGAGATATCTTGACGACGTCTTGCTGTTCCAGGTCGCGGATCTTCGTCTTAAACTTGAGCTCATAGCTATCGTATAGGCGCTGCCATTCTTCCATGCGCTCCCTATACAGGTCGTCGAGCATCTGGCCTTCGTTCTTATACCATTTTATTTCGTGTCGGTTCATTAACTATAGCGGCCCTTCGGCTTGCTGCCCTGCGTTATCTGGGCGATAAGTTTGTTGCCGTCGGCCCTATTGACCGGCACCATGCGCCTCGGCTTATATACGTGATTAATCCCATACCGCAGCGAGTCGGCGCCATGATCGTCGCCCCCCTTTGCCACGTCCTCGGGGTTGCGCGGATCGCGCTGGACGCTCAACATCGAGTCCATAATCGGGTCGGCGTAGCCGCGGAAGAATTTGAGGCGACCAGACAAGAGCAGGTTGCCGACGTTGCGCCAACCATTCACGCGGTCCATATTCGCGCGCGTCAAATGGATTCCCGCAGCAACGAACGTATCGGCCGCGCTGCGCGCCTGCGTCGCCTCGCCTGGGCTGCGCTTGGTCCACATATCCGCCGGCGCTAAGACCAACCTGGGGGAGCGCCCTTCGACACGTTTGTCGCCGCGTGTCCACGGGCAATGTTGGATCATCGCCTTGATGCCGGCGGCGTGTTCAGCGCCAGCCCCGCGCGAATAATAGCTATTGACGACCCAAACGTCGTCGTCGTGATCGACCGCCAGCAGCGTGCCGACCGTTGGATTGGCCTCGCCATAATCCAATGAGGCGAACAGGCTCCAATTGTCGGGGATCGGGAACGGATCGACGAGCAGGTCGTCTCGATGCGCCTCATAGTAGGCGTTGAGTGATACATTCCAGTCGCCGTCGAGATACGCGCGGGTCAACGCCGGATCGCCCATCGACATCATGCGGCTGGGATAGTCGGGGTCGACCGAGAGTAATTCGCGGTTGTCTGTGACCAGGCTCGGGATGAACGCGCGCACCATGCCTGACTTCTTATCGCGCATCGGCATATAGCCGGCGGGATATTTGGTGATGCCGAAATACTCTTTGACCTCGGCGTGGCATCGGCCGCCCGGATTGCCCGTGGCGCGCATTCGCTTGCCCTCGGCAGCGCCGCGCAGGCGGGATTTCATCATATTCCACGGCGTTAAGCTGTCCCACGTCGGCAACTCGTCGAACGCGATCCAGCTATATGAGTGTCCCATGTACTTGATAAAGTCGGCGTCGGTGTCCATGTGCCGCAGGCGAAGCTCCGCGCCCCCTGGGAAACGCCACGTCTTGATGCCTACCTTATACTCGGCACCCATCGCCCCATATATCTGCATCGAGCGATGGACCAGCTCGTCCATGTCAGTGCTATGACGCCGAAACAAGACGCCAACCCACTTGTCGCCCTGGTCAATGTCTTGCGCGAAATCCCCGAGAAGGAAGTCGCTCTTGCCGCCACCGGCTGCGCCGCCAAAAAACAGCTCGTCGATCACCCGGCGCGCGGTTATCGCCATCGTCTGCGGGCCAAGCTGCGGCGACCATGCGTATTGCGCGAGCTCAGACATAGGAACCCGATTTTCTCATTTTACGCTTCTTCCACGATATTACCGGCGTATCATGCTTGACCAATTTCGCATGATTAGCATCTATGTGATACGTCACATCGCTCGAACATACATCAACAATAGTTGACGCTACCCGGTTTAACTTTTCGGCAGTCAAAACCTCGCCATCGCAAAAAAGCTCTATGGTCCGTTGCTCAGACATCGCGGCTCCATTTGACCAGATACGCCGCTACGACCAAAACGCCGACAAGCGGCAACACCCAAATGGTGTGCGCCGCTGTGATGTACCACGGGTTTCTATTACCGTGATGGTCAAACGATTCGATCATTGCGTTGCCTTGATAATATTTTAACTATTCATAAGGGACATTATCACTACACTAAATAGATAAGTTTTAGGCATTTTCTGTAACTTCTGCGCGTGCTGCCTGCACCTTCTTTTTGATCTCGACCCATTCCTCGATTGAGCCGGCCGCCGGCGGCGTGTCGATCGCCAGCTTTATCTCGCCAGTGTGCTCGAGCTCGGTCTTTTCCTTCCATCGAGCATGTTGTGTCGTTAAGACCAGGCGCGCGGCGCCAAAGTGGTTCTCGCCAAGCAGGTTGTCGATCACATTCTCGGCGATGTCGATGCGGCGTTTGCGGCACTCGATCAGCAAATCTTCCAGACCCTCGCGCTTTATTATTGAGGATATGGCCTGCCGACTGCACCCCAACGCCTCGGCCACGCTCGTTTTGACGCCATTATAATGCCGCAGCATATCTATGACATCCTGTACCGGTATTTTTTGACCTCTGACTGCCATTGACAAAAAAGGAGTTAAACGCCGCCTAAACGGGCGTAGTCTGTTTCTGTTATAATGAACGCGCGAGCGCCGCGGTAATTCGTTTCGACGCCCAGCAGAGGCTCTTTTGCCCCGCTGCTGGCCTGCTTCGATAGCTTAGCGATCTGCTCTTTGAGCTCGATCACTTCCTTCTCTAACTCTGATTTGGTTGGCATCTTCTCAGTAGCTCCATATCGTCGGACGCGGAAACCCGCCCCCATTCGGTAATGTGTCAAGATGTATGAATCGAGCGGCGTACTCGCCGGCCTGCTGGATGCCCAGGCCCGTAAAATCGAGTAACATAGCCTCATGGACTACGGCCCACGCCTTGTCGCCACGCACAGCAATATCCACGGCCTGCCCGGTATTGTGGGCGCCTGGGCGCTTGCCTGCGTCAATCTTTGCTTTTTCGATGGGATGTTGGGGCGAACGATACCCCGATGTGACCTTGAGAGGAAACCCGACGCCATTGCGCAGGCGTTGGAGTTTATCCATAAATGCGACGTCGACCCAAATCTCGCCGGACGTCGAGCAGGTAAACTCGCGCGGGCTAAAGTTGGGCCATCGGTCTCTCGGCCAATTCTCGGGTGCGAACTGCTGCATTATCTGGTGGACCCTTTGCGCTGCAAACCCCTCGCCGGCAAGAGAGGGAGATTGGTCGATGATCGGCGATTAGAGGTCTACGACCTGGCATCGGTGATTGCTCGGCAAAGCAACCGTCGATCTACTTAACCAATTAGGATTAACCTGTTGTGTCTCCAATGTAGTTAATTCATCTACGAATGTCCAGTAATTTACATAATTAATTTTATATGGCATAGTGTCGCCTATATCTTGGCGCAATGTATAATGTATTCCGAGGCTAACCAGCTTAATCGAGTTTGGTGTAGTAAAAAAAAAAAATGCGGCAAAATTTTCCCACCA
>Ga0222718_10000744_pt1 | contig 33510 bp, 49 predicted proteins | sample C33_27DmetaG_FD_165045 | JGI IMG/M metagenome (GOLD analysis project Ga0222718, IMG submission 165045) | Estuarine water microbial communities from San Francisco Bay, California, United States - C33_27D | ecosystem: Environmental > Aquatic > Marine > Unclassified | place: USA: California...
CGCTTGCCGCCAGCAACCGATCACGTTCTGCACGAAGCGCAGCCCATTCCTCGCTGTCGTAGCGAGCGGAGAGCCACCTGTGTGTGCGTAGATCGACAGCATCAATGTCTACTTCCTCATAAACAGTAGCAGCATCAGGGTAAGTCTTAGGTGTTAGTTCAACTCCACCAGCATCATAAGTCGCTGGGGTTGCCTTGGCTTCCATTAGCTTTGCGATGGTGGCCGATGGATTGAGGGAGTGAATGACCGCTCCATCAGCGGTGACGATGCGACTATTCATTTTCTAGTTCTCCAAAGCAGATTACCGAAACCCAAGACGGGTCTGTGTAGCTGCCACTGTCATTGCGAACATAAACCAGCACGCGATCCTTGTAGAGGCCAGCGGGTTCGCAGTTGTAAGTGGACGCAATCGAGGACGCCACAGCAACGTAATGCGTCCGGTTAGTTGTATCTCTGTGTTTGAATGGCACAGAAAAATAAATGTTGGTCTTACCGGTCGCAGTTCGCACGGCAGATTCAACATTGTAACTGGATTGAATGACTGCCGAGCCGCCGCTCATGTCCCAAATGCACCAAGCCTTCGCCTTGCTGAGATCAACGCCCGCCGGAAGTTCCGCCGCCATCGACCGGACCATCTCGTTGACTTGCCGCTGATTGGTTGCGGGCATCGACGCATACAGGTTCGCATCGTTTATTTCGGCAACACCATCGCCCCAGAGCAAGCCATGCTCGAACGTGGTGCCGCCAGTCGCGATGGTGCGCTCGCTTTCGATAGCAAGCCCGTCGAAGATGTCTTGCGTATCGGACTGAGTGACGATGTACTTGCCGGTCAGCGGATCGATTCGGGCGTCGAGAACAGCGTCGCTCGCGCCTTGCAGGAGGCACTTCGCATTATCAGCAAACATGCCGACCTCGGCTTCGTACATCTTCTTGAATTGATCGCCGGTAATCTCGGAGCCCTTCGTTATCCGCGCAAGCGACAACCAGTTGTTTGTGTTGTCAAACTCGTTGCCGCCCTCTGGTGACGCGCCGATACCACATGCAAACGAAGCCCCGCCAGATACGTTGCCAATGCTGGCGTTCGTTGCACTCGCAACCTCATTGCCATCAACGAAAAGCGTGACCGTCTTGGATGTGCCGTTGAAGCTAAACCCGACAAGGTGTGGATTTCCGTCCGCAATAAAGGTGTGCCCACCGGTCCACGTTGCCGTAGCAGAATTTGAGCCATCATTCACACCCGCCTGTAAATCGGTGGTTGATGTGTTTATGCCCCATTGCGGGACCGCGCCGGTCGAGGCATTGCGATATTGCATAATCGCTACGCTATCCGCACCAGCTTCGGCGTAAACCCAAATACAGACAGAAAACGACCCGGTGCCCATTTCAAAGTCGGCATCGCCGGTCGGGGTGTTGTTCGTCGCCCCGGCAGAGATTCGGTATGCCTTAATCTCTGCGCCAGTGTACGGCGTAATCTCTGTGGTGGTGCCGCCAGCGGTTAGCGTGTTGGCTCCTCCAGACCTATCGGCTGTCGCGCTGTTCGCAAAAGCAGTAAGAACCGATCCTTGGCTGTTATAACCAGTGTTATAGGTGGTTGTGATATTTGCCCAAATAGAGTCGCTTGACCCTAGAGAACCATCAAAGAGGAAACCATAGGCCAAAGAAAGACCGTCAGTATCCGCTCCGACCGAAAACCTTTCTATAATATCAAGCGATGTGTCTACTTGGACTGGTTGATTATATTGGCTCCCGCTTAAGTTTGTCACACTCCAATCGTCCGCTGTGATTTGGTCTATCGGTGCGCGGGATTTATAAATAATATCTGCAACGGATTCTCTAACTGCAAAAAACTGGCCGCCAGATATGCTAATTGGAGCCCCACTCGTTATCGTTTCAGCGCGGTCCCATACGTTGCCGTCATGCTTGACTAGAGAATACCCGTCAGCACCGGCGCCATAAGAAACACCAAAAGAAGGCATCGGACCACCAGTGCGCGGGTCGAATGGCGGCTGTTGAGCAAGCCCAGCGCAAACGAACTGCACATTGTCATTGGTCAAGGCGGGCGTCGTCGTAGATGAAAGCGAATAGGGCCAACCATCGGTGCGTTCTGCCCACGACCCACCGTGCGGATCGACAATGTGCATTCCTTGATCGCTGGTGCCAACAATCACATAGCCCATGCTTGCGGCAATGCTTGTCGGTGTTGCGCCGGTCAAGGTGACAGTCGCAAGTGGCGTTGCGCTCGCAAGCGTACCAGCCGTCAAATCCCAAATGTTGACTTCGGCGTCAGAGCCACTGGTTTCTACCGTGGCAAGCATCAGGCTTGACCAAACTGATCCGTTCTCAAACTTACCGGCCCACGCCTTGCCATCGACTGATGGTCCGACGAGACAGGCATCAATGAAGTTTGCGTTGCTCTCGACGATGCCAGCGATGGCGGGATAGTTGACGCCCGCGAATCGCGCATCGGCGGTGGGCGACAGTTCTCCCGCGATGTCAGCCATTAACTCGCGAATAGCGTTGTTGATGCCGGACGGCGCGCAGCCCTCGTCGATGTTTACGCTTTGAATGTCGGTGTTGCTCGCGGCGGTGGCCGAGTAGTCCGCGATCGAGTTTTTCGCCATTGGTATCCTCGCACAAATAAGCCCGCGCTAGGCGGGCTGGTCGGTTAGTGTTTTCTGTTGGTTAGAGAGTGCCGAGTAGGCCCGTCACCTGCGGCCCAAGTATCGTCTGTGCTGGCGGGCCACCCTGCTGTCCGCCAATTAGTCCGAGTGCGGCAGGGTTGAATACCGGGCGAGCAAGCATTGACGTGATGCCTGGAAGTACTGCCGATAAGCGTCGCTTTTCGAGAGAAGCAAGAATACGCTCCACTTTGTTAGGGTCAGCCTCGGTCAGCATCTTTGCCAACTGCTGTGCAACCGCTCTTTCTCGGCTCTCAGCAACACCGGAGATATCGCTGCGGATGATGCGCGTAACTGCGTCAAAAATACTGCTTGGCGGCGTCGAGCCTTCTGCTACGGCCTCGCGAATGCGAGCGACAGCTTCTTGCCTTGCGGCAGTTCGACTGTTCCCAAGCACACCGCCGAAGGTGTCAGCCATGTCGATTTCTTTTTGCAGGTTTCGCGTGAACTCTGCGAATTGTTTGTCGCCCGCTTCCCCCGGCTCAAAAGTAAGGCGTAGAAGTTTTTTCTTATTCTCAGTCTTTAGTAGATTGCGTGCGATGTTGGCATCTTCGACCGAATTTTCGACGGCGTCTATGATCGCGCTCATCGCTCCATTGCGGTACGCCTCTGCTTCAGACTTACTCCATTTTTGCATCTGCAAAGACAGGTCTTCTGGGTTCTGTCGTAAGATTGACCGACCCTGTTCCATTGCATCAATGACTGATGATTCACCGGCCCAGAAGTCTCGCGCTCTCTTGTACGCTTTGTTCTGTCCGTCGATTTCATCGAGAAACCTGTTCTTCAGAGCAGTCAACCCTCGACGTTCAGTCGCGCCTATTCCAGTGGTGAAGACATCGCCTATCTCATCATCAAGGCCCATCTTGATGTAATGCAGGAAGCGTGTGTTGACTGCCTTCACCTCGTCACCGTCAAGCAATAGCTTGCCTTCTCTGACGATAATGTTGGGCAACTTCAGACCGTCTAGTTCAGCCAAGCGGGCCGCACGGGCTACAGCATTTTGAGCGCTTGTAGTCCCAAGCACATTGATGATGCCTGGCGTGACTTCGATGTCTTGCTTATGCGCAATTTTGTACAGCTTGTCGCCGACCTGATTTCGCGCAGCAAACATAGCCGCGTAGTCTTCAAAGAACGCGCCGCGCTTGCCCAAGATTTTTCTGATAGACCCGGTAATCCTGCCTGCCTTGCCTTTGCTGCGATCACGCAAGAATTTCATGGCTTCTGACTTACCCGGCCCCGGCATGACACCGGCAGCGTCAAGTAGTGCACGAGGGTTTTCGCCGAGGTCTGCCAGCGTGTAGGGCAATCCAGACGCTTCTAAGAATTTCTCCATCGCGTCGTCGGTCGTGCCCAGCCCATCGTCCTGCAACGCTTCGCGCAGCATTTTCTGAGCGGTGCGGCGACCAAATCTTTGAGGCGTATCGATTGCAGCAGAGACGCCTCGCGCCACGCTGCCAATGCCACGCCTTGCGAGTTCGCCAGCCGGGGCCAAAACGCCACCCACGACACCACCCCCGACTGCACTCGTAGCACGATTGCCAAGACCACCCTCACCTGCGCCGAAGCCTTCCGCAGCGCCTGCCGCCGTACCAACGCCGACTGCTCTGCCGATTGTGGGGACTTGGCGCACAACCTGTCCGCCAGTGCGCCCCAGAGCCGACTGGCCCAAGCCAGGGATGAGTGCGGTTGTGAGGGCGCCCGCGGCTTGGGCGCCCATAGACTTGAGCGGGTTTTCGGCAGCGTAGTTCTGCATGCCGCGGCGCTCTTGCGCGAGGTTCATTTCGTAGGGCGAGACATCTTCTGAGATGCCAGCTTTGCCAGCAAGCGACTGTATCGGGTTGTTGCTGAAATACCTGCCGATCCACGAGTCAAACGCCGCAGCAACTTCGTCGCTAAATGAAGCGGTAGCGCCTTGCGCGTATTGCTGCGCGAGCGTGCCGGTTTCGGTGCTTTGCAGCGCTGTGAGCATCTCCTTACCTTTTGAGTTCAAGGTTGGCGCTTGCTCTAGTTGGCGTTGCAGATCATTCATCGCCGCGACGATGTCTTTAATCTCTGCCATCAAGGCTATCCTTAATCGTGGGCTTTAATCGGTAAACTCGCCGATATCTCTACCATTTGGGTTGGCGGCACTCATCGCTGCGCTCGCCTCTGCGCGCAGTTTCGCAACGACATCATCGCCAAACAAATCTGGTCTTTGCGCCCGCACAGCGGCTCTTGCTTTTGCAGCCCCCATACGAACCTTGTATGGATCTTCCGACAGGTAGTTTTTGCTAATGTAGTCTTGCTCGGCCTGATCGAGCGCCATTTTTCTTTGCTCTTGCAGCACAACCATTTTCAGCAACACCATATTGCCTTGAGGCGTTTTGCTAAGGTCTGCCATTCCGCCTTTGACAAATCTGAGATCGGCGTCTGTTGGATTAACGCCCAGCATCTTGACTTGAGGCAGAATGATCGTGTTGAGGGTCGCTGCAAATTCTTCACTGTTGGCGATGGTGTTCAACATTTCTTGGCTTGCTTCTGGGTTGATCCGCGCTAAAAGGCGCTGCACCCCAACAACCACTGGCTGCCCAAAACCTGTCGCCAAACCATCTTCAAGCAAATTGATTAACGGGTTGACCTTTGAAATCAGATCGTTTGAGGCGTCGATGCCAGTTACCGTTTTTTCAAAAGCGTCGACAAGACCCTGCTCCCCTTTAGCACCAGTGCTTAAATTGACAGTAGTGCCGGTCGACGACATGGCGTTTTTGTAAGCGTCTTCGTAAGACAGGCCCGCTCGTATGCCAGCGGCGATCTTTGCGTCAATCGCCGATGGCGTGGCGGGCTTGATCGACGCGATAGAAATAGCGTTGGTAATGGCTTGCTGCCGCCGCGCATCCTGCAACGCCTGCTGCCGCGCCATTTCTTTAGAACGTAATTGCAGCGCTGCGCCAAGCCCCTGCCCAAGCGTGGTCGGCGTGGCGCTGTAGCCGCCCTGCTGGAGCAGCGCGCCAGCCGCTGCCAGATTTGCCTGCGTGCGCGGATCGTTGAACGATGTGCCCAGCAGCCCCGTTGGCTGTGGCGTGGGCGCGGCAAGCATCTGCATCAACGGCGCCAGGTTCATGCCGCCCATCTGCACGCCAGCGGGTGCGACTGCGGCGGGGGCAGGCGCAGCCGGAACAGGCGCGACCGGCGTCGGACGCCGCATAGCCGCGCTTTGGATCGTGTTGCTGATTGCCGAGACCGGCACGCCGCGGGGGAAACTCATGCGAAACCTCCCAGCAGGCCGCCGCCGATTGCGCCAAACAGCGGCCCGATGCCTGGCACCAGGCTACCAAGCTGCGCGCCGCCAAGCGCGCCACCCAGGAAGCCTGCGCCGGTGTTGCGAAAAACAGGCTGCGTGTTGGTCGAGCCGAACGTGCCACCGCGCACCGCGGTCAGATAGTCCGCGAGCTTCTGTTGCGGCCTCATCTGCTCATATTGATATCGAGCGACCTGGTCTTGCAGCTCTGCGCCCGCCTGCGCTTCGCGCGCAGCGCCGACGCCCTGTAGCCTCGCGAGATCGGCGAAATCGAGATCGGCCATTTGCGGCGCAGCCCGAGACGCCGCATCCTGTCGCGCCCGCTCTTGCTGGTAGTTCTGATAGGCAAGCTGCCCGGCAGTGTCGGCGAGGTTGCGCGACAGCACGTCAGTGTATGCGCCGCTCCCCAGCCGTCCGCTGCGCGCAAACTGCGAGTTGACCTGGTCGGTCACCGCGCGGAACGCGGGGTCGAGCGCCTGCTGAAGAAACGGGTTTTGCCCAAGGAACTGCCCGCCCAGAACATTCTGCGTGTAGCCCTGCGCAGCCTGTGTCAGCGGCGATCCGGCAAGCGCGCGGTCGCGCGCCATGCTCAACGCTTGCTGCGTCTCAGGTGCCATGCCCACGACTGTCGAGCCGGGATAGTAATCTGGCCCCTGCGCATCGTACAGGCGCCCGGCTTCCTCCAAGCCACGCGTGTAAAACGGCTTGATAAACTCAGGCACAGACGATTGCGTCTGCACTGTCTTGGTGCCGCCCTTACTCATCTTGCAATCTCCTTCGTCAGCAGCACGGCTGCCGGTCGATAATCAGTCAATTTCCTCACCCAGCCTTTACGCCCGATCACCTCGGCGCGCGTGCATCCGTAATTCTCTTTCGCCCACCGCGTCACGAGCGGCTCGGCCTCAAGCAGTTCATCGAGGTTGCCGCCAGCCAGCCAGAACCGCACGCTGCGGCCAGCCGGATAGCTGACGATCTCTGTCACGATGACCGAGTTGTGCAGCGGCCAGAACTGCGCGTCTCTCCGCTCGATCGCGGCCCACACGTCCGCTGGCGTGTGCGTGTTGCCCGCGTGCGCCAGCGCCGCCTCGATGTGCGGCGTCAGGCGCTCGAACTCATCCGACCACGATGTATGCAAAGTCGCGATCCGTCTGCGCGTTGTTCGCGTGCGTCAGCGTGAACGACTGCTTCGCCCGCGCGGAGATGTACATGCCGCCGGCACCAACCTCTGCCGCGGCGTTGGAGGTGAGCGGCGTCAGCAGGATCACGCTTTGCGGCCCCGCCCGGTAATCAGTCACGCTCGTCGTCGCCTGGTTAGCGGTCAGCGTGACCGTGCCGGTGTTGTTGGCCCGCCCGTCAAGCAGCCCGTTTACCACTTCCGCAACCTCGCGCGGGCTAGGCGCGGGTTGCAGCCTGCGAAAGTTGAAGTCGGTCATCGCGAGCCGCGCTGCTGCACCACCGCGTCGTAGCCCTGAAAGGTGCCGAAGTCGCTCGCGCTAAACTTGACCTGATGGAGCCGACCGCTCGATCGCAACGGAATGAAGTTGTCGCTGTTGACCGACACCGCCGACCCATAAGTCTGCGCGTCAAACGGCCGCGCACGGCTCGCGACCTGCGCGGTCACAGTCGGAGCAGTCGCCGCTGCTTGGCGATCGAGGTAGGGCTGCACCTGCGTCAGCAACGAGGCGCGGCCCGGCGTAAACTCGAACTCGCCAGTTTCGATTGTCGCTGTCAGGTTGCTGCCGCTATATATCTGGATCTTGTTGTTGCGCCCGCCACCAAAAAGGTACTCGCCACCGACCCACACGACGTCATCGAGCGACGGCGTCAGCGCATCAAGCGATGAGTTGACGTTGTCCAGCCCCTCAAGCGTGTAGCTTGGCGAGAAAAATGTAGCGACTAAGTCGTGGGTCTGGTCGATGCTCGACCAGCGTCCGAGCTGGTAGTTGTAGACTAGGAACTTGGTCGGCGTGCCGCTGCCGCTCTTGACCGGGTAGCCCCAGACGACGAGCTTGTTTGCCGGGTCAACCGCTGCCGACAGTCGATGAGCCTTATCGCGATCAAACTCGTCGAAAAATGTGCGGTCAACTTTCTCGCTGCCGATCGCCTTCGACGAGCTGCCGTCGAACAGATAGAAGCCATCGCCCGCGAGATAGAATACAAACGGCCCGACGTTTGTGACGCTGCCCGGGTACGGACAGCCGCGCGATGTTTCGACTTTGTCGAACTGGAAGATCAGCGGAGAGCCAACGTAACTCATCCGCACGATGCCGCGCTCGCACAGCACCGCGCCATACTCGCCGCCAACCACGCCCGTCACATTGCCGAGGTCACTGATGTCCTGCACATCGGCCTGGCTTGTTCCGACCGTCCACGCAGTCGCGTCGTCTATGCCACTCCAGCGGATACGGCGCGGGTAAGTCGTCGCGCCATAGGTGACGTAGCCGGTGACCACGAAATCACGCACGACCGCGAGATAGCGTGCAGCGGGAGAGCCCGTGAGGTCGGCGAACAGCGACGAGGTGCCGATCTCGTAGCTTTGCAGGATGTCGCTGGTGCCGTGCGCCGCAATAACGCGGTCGCCAAATTGCACGAACCTCCAACGATCAGTGGAGCCTAGCGTGTAGTTGCCCGCCTTCGACTTATTGTCCAGCGCAGTTGTTGCGCTGTTGTAGAGGTAGAGCTTGGTTTCATCGCCCGCGAACAGGTTGTTCGTTGCGTCCGATCCCTTCGCGGCATAGATGCCGCGCAGGTATGCGTCAGCCGCGCCGCTGTAATCCGACATAGCTTTGAACGACTTATAGCCCGCAGCCACGGGCACCACGTTGGTCGCGAGCGTGACGCCGGGGTTGTTGTAGCTTGGCTGGTCTGGCAGCCACTCGCCAAACTTATTCATTGCAAAGCCCAAGTCTGAGCGCCCGCTGTCTGCTCGGTCCATGTGTCGCTACCCGTCGCGATCACGGCCCAACTTTCGCCAAGCGCATAGCTTGTTGTAGTCGTCGTCAATGTAATGCTTGCCGAGCCAGCCGCATCCATGACTGCAAATGCATCGCCAGTTGTCGTCGAGAGAACAGACGCGGCGTCTCCAGAAATCGCAACAAGCGAAAACGCCTGGCCGGTTCCTGTGAACGTCGCGCTTGCCGAACCGCTCGGCAGTTGGATGCGCAGTGCCGCGCCGCTCGTTGCAAACGCTGGGGAGATGCTGCCAGATGCCAGCGCGACCCTATTCGCAGAACCCGTCGTCGTCGTCGAAAGTGCGGCGGTCCCCGCGACGTCGAAAACACCAAAGGCCGAACCGCTCGGCGTGAACGCGCTGCTGTCGCTCGCCCCTGCGTAGCGCAGCGCGCTTGTCGTCCATATTGCGTTGTCGAGACTGTAAGCGAGGCTGTCGAGCGTGCCCCAAGCGTCTAGGTCGTCGAGGCTCGGACCAACAATATCGGCGGGCATTTATTAGTCGAGGCTAATCGTGATCGAGCCAGACGCGACCTTCAAGATATCGTTGGTCGCAATAGTCTTCGACGCCGTAAACGATCCATGAAACAGCAAGTTGCCGCTCGTGGACGCATCGTAGATACCCCAGTGACTGACTGTGCCCCACGAGCCTGTCGCGGCGTCAAACTCCACCGCAGCGTTCGTTGCAGCGGAGCCGCTACTGGCGGCAGCGAACGTCATTGCTTTGCGGCTGTAGTTAGACCCACTGAGTTCCGTGCCGCTATTGTCGTCGGCGAAAGACCCCGTCGATAGAGCGAGATAGAGCCCAGACGGCTGCGTGAACGCGGTCCCGCCAAGCGTGTGATCGAGGAGCTTGTCCTCCAGATAGTTCGATGCGCTCATCGCGTAAATTCTCCGTAAAATGTAGCCTTCATCTCAAGCCCGCCCGATGGATGCCGTGCGGCTTCCTCGCTGCGGTTGATTTCGTCCATCGCGACAGTCGTCAGGCCGTCAAAATATGACGCGCGCTGCTCGTCCATCAGGTAGCGATAGGCGGCGGCGAGCGTCGAGTACAGATAGGCATCTGGATATCGCGTCAGCACGGTGTTCGTCGTGTTGCTGCCCGAAAGCGCAGCGAGGCCCTCGGCGTACACGAGTTCGATCGTGTAGGTCGTGTCAGGAATCGGGCGCACCGCGATTTCGCTACCCATGACCGTGTACGCGCGCGGCTTCGCCTGCCCGCTGTTTGGATATGCGCTGTAGAGGTCGCCTGGCGTCATAAACTCCAGCACAACCCGCGGGTCGGTGTTGAGGCGCACGAGGCGGATGCTGCGCAGATCAGTCGGCAGCGTCACATACTCGTCGCCCGCGCTGGTGGTGGCGGTGGCGCGCTTGTGCGTCGAGCGAGGACTTAGCTCGCGAGACAAGCGAGCCTCTGCGAGATCGATAAAGTCATCGATCGCGGACGTGAGGTCGTCGCGCGCGAGGTGGTTCGCCACCGCCGTCTTGAGGTCGCTGTAGGTTGCGAGTGCCATTGGCTACACACGCCCGCCTGTGGTGCGGAACGCCCTGTTGTCGGGATCATTAAGCCACCGCTTCCACGCCTTCATGTTGTCGCGGGGCTGACCGAATTTCTTGAGGAGGTCGTAGTAGATCACGCTCGGAATTTCGGCGATCTTCTGCTGGTGCCGCTGCGTGTTGCCGATCATGTCGCCGCGACGCCATTCTTTTTCTTGCGCCTTTGCGCCCTCGACGATGGGCGTCGTGTCCTGCTCAGTGAGAATAGACAGACCATCTACATCGTCCGTCAGCCATGTCTTTTTCTTGGTGATCGGATCGAGCGAAATCAGCTTCTTGTGCATTTGTTCTCCAAGCAAAAAGGGGCGACCGAAGTCGCCCCTTTCCGTCGTCAGGCTCTGCTAGCTGGACTAGCTGGTCGAAAGATCAAGCACGGCGCCGTGAGCCTTGGGCGCCTTGTTGATGAGCGTGTACTCGGACACGACCGCGAACTGCGTGTTGTCGCCGGTCGGCGCAACGTCGCTCACCGAGAACATGCGACCCGGCAGGTGACCGATCGAGTAGTAGTCACTGTCGAGCAGGAAGATGCGATCGTTCGCGATGAAGCGATCGATGACGACGTTCAACTGACCGAAGTCGGTCAGGTAAAGCGACACGCCACCGATGATCGCAATCTCGCGCGGTGCGGTGTACTGCAACTGCGCAGTCGCCACCGATCCGGACGACAGGTCCGAGAACGCAACCTTGTTCGCCGGCGATACGACCATCATGTCAGGCTGCCCACCATCGGTGTAGCAATCCTCCATGACCGAGTCGATCTTCGCGAGCGTGAGCGCGGCGTTGGTGCCAGCACCGTCAGAGGTGTCGGTGCCATCGCCGGTCGCCGTAGTGGACGGGGACACAAGGGACACGTTCGTCATCCACGCCGGGAACGCCGCAATCTTGCGCGGGTCGCTCGCCGCACGGGCCTGGTCAAGCGTCAGCGACCGTTCAATGTCGCGGCGCTGCTCGATGCCCTTGATGACCTTAACGTATGCAGTCTCACGATCGCGGCCCGCCTTATCGACCGAGTCGAGAGTGTTCGACACGCTCGCAGCCTGCACGGCGATCTGGTGGTAGTTCCCGAGCCGCGTCGTCGCTGTCGGGTTGACATACGAGTATGACGCACCTTCCGCAGCGTAGTTAGTTGCGGATGCGGCAGCGAGTTCCTGCACCTGGTACTCATGGAAAACGCCCCGCGTGACTTCCTTCTTGGCGTTGGAGAAAATCGGCGTCTCGTCGGGGTCGATGCGTGTGATGACGTCGGAGAGGTCTTCTTTCTCGCCCACCGCGTCTGAAGTTTTGAACACAGCCATTTAGTCTGCTCCTAGGTTTTGTTGAGTAAGTATTCGACAGCGCTATCGACGCTGCCTTTCTTTGCGAAACGCTCAAAAGCCCTTCGCTGATTGTCGGAGGCGACTTGCTTTCGTGTCTTCGGCTGCCCGCCCTTGACCATCTTTTTGGCCGCGGCGACTTTTTTCTTCACAGCAGGAACCTGTGTCTTCAGCAGCTCATCGTACAGATGAGCCTTGCGCAGTATCTCGATCGCTCGGCTGTCGCTGGCCTGCGACAACTCGGCATCCGAGAACCCCACACGTTTTGCGTAGGTAACAATGGCCTCTTGTTCCTTGCGCCGAACATCGGGATCTCGCCATTCAGGGATGCGGTCAAGCAACCGCACGTTTTCCTCTTGCACCTTCTGCGAAAACAACTGCTGCTGCTCGGCGGCTATCCGCCGCATCGCTTCAGCACGTTCAAGCTGTGCAAGTTTCTCCTGCTGGTATGCAAAAGGGTCTTCCTCTTGCATCTTCTGAAGATCAGCCTCAGACATTTGCTGCGCCGACAAGGTGGCAGCAATCTGTTGCAAGCCATGAGCGTAGCGTTCACGCTCTTGCGCAACCGCCGTCTGCTCGGCCTCGACCTGCTTTCGCTGGTCGGCGGCCTCAGATAGGCGCTTCTGCGCGGCAGATTCAAGCTGGTAGGATTTCACCAGGTCGTCGAGAGTAACGTCCTGCTCAAGCCCGTCCACCTTGACTGTGTAGAGAGTTTCGGCCTCCTCGGCCTCGACTTCCTCTACGGCGTCGTCATCATCCGCAGCGTCGTCGGCTTGGGCGACATCGTCATCGTCACCGGCCTCATCTTCCACGGCGTCATCCGACGCAACTGCTTCGACCTCGTCGGTTTCAGCTTCCGGCTCCTCGGTCGCTTCGCTTGCCTGCTCGACAGGGGCTACCGCTTTTCCCAGGAGAGCCTCGACAGCGTCAGCCGTCGAGAACCTGCCAGTGCCCGAAGGCATCCCGGCTTCGTTCATGTGTCACCTTTATTTGCTTGTTTGATGCAACTGGCGCTCGGCCAGCTTGCCTGTCTCCACGACAGTCGTGAGGTGCTGCTTCACCGCGCGAAGCGACTTCAGCAGCACAAACAGATGCTCGCGCCCGTCGACGTCACGCGCCGGGCTTTCAGCCCAAGCGGTCGTGTACTGGGCTTCGAGAGTGTCAAATGCCTCGATCAACAGATCGTTGCGCAGGAGCGCCGCAGCCTTTGCGCCGCGATCAGCCTCCTCCCGCAGTTTGCCAGGGGTCATGCGAGCGGCACGAACCCTTGCCGGCCAAGCAGGTCAACCGCTGGCGGCGTCTGGTAGATCGCGGGCCGCATCGCGTAAGAGCGGTTGAACGCATCGTTCAACGTAGCGAAATCTGCGAAACCCGCAGGCGCTGCGTCCAGCAGCGTGCGGCGATAGTACGGCTGCGCCGTAGCGTAGACCTGGCTGGCGGTCGGCGCGGGCACAACGACAGGCACAGGATCTGGCACTGGCATGACTGGCTGCATCTGCCGCTGCGCCGCGGCAATCTCTTCCTCGGACGGCGGGCTAACCGCGTCGCCAGGGAAGTCGCCAAAGGTGTTGTCTGGATACCCCGAGGTCATGGCGCCCGAAAGCAAGCCGCCGACGTATGGAAGGTTTGCTAACACCGTCTGCGCCGGCATCGTTCTGCCGATCGCATTTTTGATGGTGCGCGGGCCAAGAAGCGACAACACCGGAAGATCAAACAACGGTTCGGCGTAGAGCTTTCCGCCCTCTGCCTCCCGCAGCGTGTTGAACTCAGCATCCTGTTGGCTGCGTATCGCTTCTTCTATCGCTTCTTCTGCCATCGCGGCATCGGGTGAGAACGACGCGCCAATCGTCGCTTGATCCGCCTGGTTTGCAGCTTCGTTGTAACCGAGTGGCGCAAGGCTGTCGTAGGTCACCATGCCCTGCACGGTCGGATCGACAGATACGTCGGTGCCCGGCACCGTAATCCCGCCGTAAGCATCAAAGCTCGCCGGATCAACGCCCAGGCCGATACCAAGCGACGCAACGTCGCCGCCACCAAAACTCATCTCTATGCCCTCGGTAAATTGGCGCTCACGGGATTGCCAAGCTGCACGCTCTGCGCCCGCAGCGCCAACTCAGCTTCCAACTCCTGCTTGCGCAGTTCGAAATCGAGCCGCATTTCCTCCTGCTTCAGCGCAATCTCGGCCTGCATCTTCTCGCGCTTCAGCGCGATCTCGGCCTCGGCCTGCTGCCGCGCCGGGTCAGGCGCCTGCTCTTGCTGCTGCGCCTGCTGCGCCATCGCCATTTCCAACTGCGGCCCGCTGTTGAAGAACTGCGACGTGTCTCTGAACCCGGCCATCTCGGCGATACGCTTCAGCGTGTTGACATATTGACCCACGCTGACGACCGGGTTGGTGACGCCAAGCTGCTGAAGCAACTGCTCCTGCTTGCCCGCGATCTGCACAAGCATCGCAAGACGCTCCTCGTCACGCCCGTTGCCGAGCCCAACTTCGACCTCGATGTCGTAGTCGGTCGCCCAGGTCGATGGGTCCATCTCGACGAACTGATTGCGCAAACGCACGATCTGCGCCTGCGGCATATACTTCACGATGCACTTGAGAATGAGCGACGCGAGGTCTTTCATGCCCGTCTCTGCCATCACGCGCGCGATCATCTCGACCTTCGCCTGCGAGGCTTGCATCGTCGCGGACACAGCCGCAGCGGTGGTCGACTGCAGCACATCAGGATCAAGCCCCATGCTGGCGGCGGACATGCCCGTGCGCTGATCGCGCACCGCGTCCATGTACTCCAGCATCGCAAACGCCTGCTGGCCGACCTGCGGCACATTCAGCGGCGCAACCATGCCCGGCGCGCGGGTGCGCACGATGCCGCCAGGCCGCGCCTGCAACAGGTCATCGAGATTGACTTGGCCCTCGACCGCCACGACGCGGGAGTTGTTTTGCAGATACAGATTGTCCAAGAGCTGCCGCATGATCGTGGACTTGATTAGCTGCACGTCCATGACCTGCTCGGCTACGCTGCGCCCGACCAGGCGGTGCGGCATCAGAATCGGCGACAGGACCGCGAACGGCACCTTGTCCCACTCCTCGTTTTCCAGAATGTGCGTGCCTTCGCCGATCGACACGACGCGGCGCAGTTCGGCGATGCCGTCGCCGTCGTAGTCGGAGTAGATGTAACCCTCGACGACCATGACTTCGCGCAGCGCCGGGTCTTTGCTCTCCAGGTTGGTGCCGCTCTCGATCTCCTCGAAGCGCTGCTGCCGCTCCTGCTCCTGGTCAAGCTCGTGATAGCCCGCGTAGCGCTCGACCTCGTCCTGGTCGTAGCCCATCGCCACAAGGTCGCTGACCGTCATCTGCGTGCGCTGGCCGACGAACGTCGCGCTCTCCATGTCGGTCGCGCGGCGATTAAACAGGAACTCCTCTGGCGGGATGTTGTTGATACGGATCGAGCCGTCAGGCACGCGGCGCTTGATCTTGACGTTGTAGACGACGACGGGCTCGCCCTCGTCATCTACGCCGACCTCGATGCTCTCCTGCTCGGCAATCTCGATGGCGTCGTCGTCGGTCAAGACGGCAAGCTGCGCAGGCGTCACGCCCTCGAACTCATCCTCGACGATCTTCTCGTCTTCCTCGTAGTAGACCTTGACGACGCCGATCTTGAACAGCAGGGCATCCTTGATCCAGTTGTGCAGGATGCGGAACCCAGGGTTCTGCGTCGACAGCACAAAATTAAGGTACTCAGTCGCCTGCTCGGCGCTCGCCACGTCCTCGGGCTGCCGCGGCAGGCAGCGGGCGAAGTCGCCGTTGCCGAACACGCGCATCAGCGACGGCATCATGTACTCAATCACGTCACTGACTTCGGTGGCGACGACCTGCGAGCGGCCATCGACCTCGTTGCCGAACGAATCGCCTAGGTAATACGACAGCGTGTCCACGCGATCCTGAGAGAACTCGGTGTCGTAATAGTTGACGGCGTTCTGCACCTCGTTTGTGAATAGCGAGGAAAAGTCGTCGTCGTGCATCTTTGCCATTGGCTTAAACCCGCAGCGCTAGCTGCAATACTTCCCCGTCTTTACGTTCCCGCCCGGCTTGCCTTTGCCGTAGTTGCCGCTTTTCTTGCCAGTCATCTTGCCCTGCATCTTCATTTCTTCTTCCCCTTAGGTTTCTTCGCGGCAGCCTTAAACGCGGCAGCCGACGGCGCGCCCGCAGACCCAGGCTTGCGCATCCGCTCGCCGCTGCCCGCTTTGATACGCTTGCGCTTGGCGTGAATGTTGGCGTAGAGGCCGGGTCGCTTTGTTGGCATGCGTCACCATTTCTTGCACGACCAGTAGCGAGCCGAGAACTTGTCGTCCGCCGTGTCGCAGTTGTGCCGCGCGCGGAAACTTGCCCGCCGCGACGGGATTTGTTTCTTGATCGTCATGTCGGGGTCGCCGAAGCGTACCAGCTTGATGTCGTCGCCCTTCGCCGCCAACACCGCAAATTTCTTCGACGCGCCGGGCGTGCGCTTGGGCTTGTTGAAGCCTGCGAACGACTCGCCACGATATTTCACGCGGCCCGATGGCGTGCGGGAAGCCGACGACTTTTTCGCCATTACTGCTCTTGCTGGCCGTAAGCGCCAGCGCCAAGAAGCCCGGCACCGCCAGTTGCGAGCAGACCCCCACCTACACCAGCGAGGATGTTGGCGCTGTCTTTCTTGGAGGGGTCGAACTTGGCTTTTGTTGAACGAATGTTTTTTGGATCAAAAACCACAGTTTCGTCGCCAAATTTAATGCCTTCGTAGCCCGCCTTTTTCGCTGCGTCAGTAAGCTGTTGAGAACCGAGGTCTGTCCTGACGTAATCGGAAAGCGAAACGTGATGGTCTGCAACGCCGGGGAAAACATCCTTATGGAACGCGTCCATCTCGTAGATTAGCTTGTGTTTGAGTGACTCCTTGGCGGCCTCCTTAGACTCCGCAAACCCTCTTGGGCCAAGGTTCATCTCAATGTTGTCGGTGTATCCTGGCGCGGGGTTTTTGACCCTGGCATGCCATCCATCAGTCCCGTCCCTGTTTTGTGCGGGCAAATACTCAATGTTGGCGTCTAGGTATTTTTCAAGCGCCCTAAGCGACGTTAGGGACTGCTTCTGGCTCGGATCAAGCGCGCCGATTGCGTCCAACTTCGGCGCAAAATCCTTGAAGTGCCCAACTGAGGTAAAGTCTCCAGACGTATTCCCTAGGTCCAAAAGTTTCGCGTTGGTTAGATATTCTCCAACGCTGTCGCCGTAATACTTAGCCTCGCCTGGGCTGTCTGCAAAGTAATGGCCCCTGCCATAATGCCCCGTGTCATTGGCGCTTCCGATTCTGGATGAATCAAACGCGGTGATCTTATTTCGCGGGTCTGTCCCGTGATAAATAATGTTCTCTGGATCAAACCCCATCTCCCGCGCCCGTGCCATGCGGGAGGCTTCGTCCATCGGGAGGTCGTCGGTCAACTTCGGGCCCAAATCAAGCATCGATGGCAGCTTGTCTGGCGACAAGGGACCGTCAACGTCCTCCGCGCCACGCAAATAACGCAACTCAACCTGAATGCCGGAACGCCCCGACTCTATCGCTTCTTGGATGCGCGTGTTGCCCTCAAGAACAAACGGCGTACCATCCTCCCTGACGGCGATCAAAATAGGGCTGTCATCCCTATAACCCTCCCGTTTGATGCTCTCGCGAAGCCGTTGCAGTTTTTCGCCACCGGCAAAACGCTCCTCCCCCATCGCGCCCTTGATGCCGCGCAGAGCCTCAGGTCGCATTCTAAGGGGGCCAGAGAAATACCCCGTAATTCCCCCCATGCCTCCAAGCGTGCCGCCAACCGTAAATTCTCCCGAGGTCGCTCGCTTCTCCGCAGCATCCTCTAGTTGCCTCGACAACCACTCACCGCCCGGGTTGTCCCGCCGCAACCTAGGCGCTACGGGGTACATGCGGGAGGCTTCGTCCATCGGGAGGGAGGGGTCGGGAACGTCGAAGTCGGACCCGCTGCCGTGGAACACCCGCATCTCAGGATTGACCAACCGGCGCGGCATCGACGGGTCAACGTCGTCCACCAGGCCTAGAATTTCGTCTACCGCAGCCTCGCCGACCCGTCGCGTTCCGCCGATCGAGCCTGGAATGAACATCCCCGCCAGCGCAGCGGGCGTGTAGACGAGATCGAGCAGGCCGGAACCCACGTTGCCTTGCCCCAGGTTCTGCATTGCAGATTGGGACGACTGCACGGCGTCACGCACGTCAGCACCCGGCGACATGAACTCAAGAAGCCCGCGGCCCGCGTTGTAGGCGTTTAGCAAGCCCTGCGAGAGGTGAGGGCCGAGGTAGTACGACAGACTGCGGTCTGCCATCAGACGATCCAACTGCTGTCGCTATACGTCAGCGGGCGGTTGTACTTCCACGCCGCCCCAGACGTGACCCGCGCCGCGTTGCCGGCAAAGGTCAGAAGAAACGCATCCGCTATGTCTGGCGATTTGCGTCCGCGCTTGCGCATCTCGTCCTTGCTCTCAACTTTCAACTTGCCAGTCGACGTGTATGTGAAGCGCGGCATAGTCAATTCTTCGATCAGCTCGTCTTGCGCAGGCAGAACGCAATCGCGCTTTTCCAGCCACTCGCGACCCGACCACCAAAGCTCATCGCGCAGACGCACAAACTTCTGCCCCATTGCGGAACTCTCAGCCACGTTGACCCCGCGAGCAGGTAAGTCCAGCTCGATAAGGCGATCGACAACGCCAGCGCCGAGGCCAATAGAATCGACAACAATTTCGCTGGGGCGATCAGGATACGGCGTAGCCTCATACTCACTCAGAACAATCCCGCACAGCTGCATCAGATCCTTGTCGCGCCAGGTCTTGATAGGCTCGGTGACGACGTTGCCGCGCCGCTTGCACAGCGCCGATCGATCGCCGCCCATGCGCGCCACGTCCAAACCCCAAACCGGCATTACAGTCGCGAGGCCGTCTACCTCTCGACCCACCGCAGCCTCGACGAGATGGCGCGGGATCACCGCGTCGTCGTCAGCCGCAGGCGGCAGACCCAGCACGCGCACGCGGTAGATGTTGCTGTCCGCCCCGTACTGCTCGGCCATCTGCGCGATGAACTCGCGGCTGACCTGCGTCGAGTCCAGGCAACTGACCGTCTGCGTGTGCCAGCGCTGGCTGGCGAACGCATCGCTAAAAAACCCCTTCGCCCGCGTCGGGTTGCCGACCATCAAAGTCTTCGCACCCGGCGTCGACATCGAGCCTTGCCCCACTTCGAAGACGATGTCGGGGATGCCAGACGCCTCGTCGCACACAAAGAGCATGTTGGGGGAGTGGAACCCTTGCAGCGCTTCCGGCTGCTCCTTGCGGCTCGTGCGCGCGACACAGAAACTATCCGGCGCGCTCGTCAGGTTGATCTTGTCGCTCTTGATTTCGAGCTGCTTCTGGAAGCCCTCGGGCAGGTGCTTGATCCACTTCTGCAACTCGGCCCACAGCACGTCGGACAGCTGATGCGCCGTGTTCGCTGTCGCGGCAATCTTGCTGGGGTAGTGCGTCAGTAGCCACCACAGGATGACCCACGACAGAAACGCAGACTTGCCGACGCCGTGGCCGCTGCGGATAGCGACACGGTCGTGGTCGCGGATCGCTTGCAGCGCTTTTATCTGCCACTCCTGCGGCGTGGCTTGGAGGCACGTCTTAACAAACAGAACAGGGTCGTCGTGTAGAGCCTTTAGCGTTGCGGCTGCGTCGTCTAACTTTGGCGCAACCTTCGTCTTCGCCGCAGGCTTTGCCTTTTTCGCGGTCGCCGCTTTCGCCATTTTATTTTTTCCGGTCGTGGGTGTCTGTCACGCAACCCCCACCCCCAGGGGGGGGTCTAGCGCCAGGCGTCCCCGTGAACCCAGCCCACAATGCTGTGCCGCGCGCCCCGCACCAGAGGCGTGACCTCGTGGGCCATGAACGCCGGGAAGATCGACAGCCCGCCGCAGTCGCGCGGGATCGGCATGCCCGCGTCTGCGCCGCCATCCAGCACGAGATCGCAGCCTTCGTACTCGTCCGGCTCGCTGAGTTGCAGGACGTATGTCAGCTTGCGGTTCGCCCGGTTGCTGTTGAGGTCGGCCATGTGGATGTCGATGTGACGCTTGTACTGGTCGCCCGTTGACTCGTAGACGAGGTAGTTGAGGCCTTCGGCCACGCCGTCGATGTGGAACCCGTAGGCCTGGTCGTTAGCGGCGACGACAACGTCGACGATCGGGTCGATGATCCAGTTGTGCCCAACACCAAAGTCCCTGGTCGTCACGCGGCGGTAGTCGGTGCGCAAGCCGCTGCTCAGTTCCGCGGCGTGGGGCGGTATGCGCGACAAGTCGCGCTTGATGGCCTCGACACCCTGGGGCGTGAACAAGTCGGGGTAGTGGACTAGCAAATTGGCCTCGCGGCTGTTGCCGGGTGTGTTCGCGCTCGCGCCCCCCGCCCGATTCTCAAGGGGGGGGGGTCTGCCGCTGGGCGGCTCGCCTCGATCGCCGCCGCGGACGCCGCCGCGACCTCGGCGCTGGCCCTCGCCGGCATCCGTACAATTACCGGACAGAAGCGTTGAATCGTGAACCTGACGTGAACGAGGCGGCTAACTTGTTGATATTGCTAGTCCGACCTACAGGTTCTGAACCTGACGCTAGGCGTTGTCGGGCGACACATCGATCAGGATCGGGTCGTCGTCGCGCTCGACCCTGATCGCCTCGCCGACCGCCTGTAGCGCCGCCAGGAAGCCGTCACCGGCTTCGACCGTGACGTTGGTCGGCAGGTAGCGACCGATCGCCGCCAACGTCCTAGGAGCGTCTTTTTCGAGGTTTTCCGCCAATATCTGGCTCAAAGGCTTGCCGCCGCGATCCAAGATGTTGAGCGCCTCGGTCAACTCCGCTCGCAGCCTGACGATGGTCTGCTGCCCGTGCCCGCTTCCTACGGGCCGACCAACTTTTTTAATTCCGCCAACGCTCTGATCTTTAGCCATAAAAAAACCGCACCTTTCCGGCACGGCACCCATCATATTGTGTTTGTACCAAGTAGCTGCCACAAGATCAAGTGTCTAGTCAACGGGGATCCCCCAAAAATCAGCAAGCTGATCCAGGCCAAGCCGCAGCAGCGTCATGCCTGCGCGACCAGCGTCCATCGTGCGCCTCGCCCAGTCGTTCGGAGCCTCGTCGTGGATCACGACAGCGACAACCGCAGGCGATAGCCGCCCCAGCGCCTTGCACGCTCGGACGTAGTCCGCCCACGCCGCTGCCTGCCCGTCGCTCATCTCGCGCCGCCCAGCGCTCGTGCGCGGCTGAAGATCAGCCGTCACCCGGCCAGACCCCGCGCCGCGCTGATGTAGCAGGCGCAGCCGCTCCCCGGCCTCGAATTGCCTGCGCGTCAGCAATTTCTTGTGAAAGAAACGATCTAATGGAATCGCAGTCAAAATACGCCTGCGCTTCGGACCACCCGGCCGCGTGTCGAGCGGCTCGTCGCGCCAATCGTCGCCGTGCTGCATCCGCTCGGCTGGTCCGAGGTCCGTCAACACCCGCTGCTTCTTACGATTCAAAACGGTACCTCGTCGCCACCGCGCGGCAACCGCCTACTTGCGGACACCGTCGCCCCCGGAAAAGCGGCTTTGACTGCGTGCGGCAACGACCACTGCGCGTCGATCAGACGACCGATCTCGTCCAAGCTGTAGGCTTGATAGCCGTCCGGCACCGCCTGCGCATCCGCAGGCGTGCGGACGACCGCAATCTTGCGCCCTTCGTCTGTCTCAGCCAGCCACACCCGGCCCGGGTCGCCTTCGGGCTTGTGCCCAGCCGCTTTAGCAGCCTCTAAAACAGCCTCCCAGCCGCGTAGAGCGTTCGCGGCCTTCTGCGCTATCAGCCCGACGTCGCCGCTGCCTATCGCGTCGTTCAGGGCCTCCCTGGCCTTTTGAAACCGCAGCCCCAGTTCGCCGTCGATCAGGTGCGGCAGACGACCCAGCCCCCATTCGGCCTCGATCTCAGCGACCCGGCGATCGAGGCCGGCCAGCGCGGCGTACTGCGGCGTCTCGATCAAGAACCCGTCAGCCTCGCCTCTCGCGGGAGTGGATCTCTGGCTGTATTTTCGCTTCTTCGCGGCGGGCATCAGCACACCCATCCCGCGAACATCTTTTTACCCGCGCTCCACGATCCGCCCCGAAGCTGGAGAGCGCGTGCGCGCGAAATGCGCTCCAAGCATTTCGTGCGCTCGTGCGCTTCTACTATAGTCGGAAATTTCGGGCGGTGCACCGTTTGCGCTCCAAATGCGCTCCAAATGCGCATCTGGGTATCCCCTATTTTCAGCCCCTTAAATACTACCATTGCGGGAATAACTCCTAAACAGTCGGCATTTTCGAGCGGTCCACGGCGATGCCTTTTTCGCTACGCCTCCGCACCGGGTTCGTGTAGTCCTCGACGACCAGCACGCCGGAGCGCACCCACGCCTTAACGATTTCCTGCGCCTGCGCTGCGCCGAAATCGTGATCCTCCAGCACAGCACCGACCCATCGATTTGTGCCGTTGCCGCGCCGGGCGATGTACCGCTGCCCGTCTGGAAGTCCGGCGTCGATCGCGTTGAGAATGTCCCGCGCCGTCTCGTTTGACAGGCCGTCGAAGGCATCCGGCGGGGTCCAGCGCCCCAGGGTGCCGACGTTTTCCCCGTTCGGCAGCTCGACCGACTTTCGTTCGTACCAGACGGCGCTTTCGGCGGGCGGCTGCATGTTCGCCTTTGCGTCATCTACGCGGATGAACCAGCGCCTGCGGGCCTCCTCAATCCCGAATTTCTCGGCTTCGGCCTGCGACATGACAGTGACCGTGCGGCCTGCGCGGATCGCGCCAGCGAGGCTGCCAGCGCCTCTGGCGCTCTCTATATCCCCCGGCACCGCCGCCGTTGCGCCCTGCCCCGATTTTCGCGTGTGGTGGATAAGGTCGACGGCGGCGTTGCTCCGGTGGGCGATTTCGATGAACTGCTGGAACACCACATCCATCTCGTCGTTGGCGTTCTCTGTCGCGAAATGGCTGCGGATCAGCGGATCGACCTGAAGGACGCCGATGTTGTTGGCGACCATCTGCCCGATGACTTCCTCGACGTCGGGCGTAGCGATGACGCTGCGGTCTGGTCCGGGTTGCGCGACAATCAGGCGCTCATCCCTGCCTGACGACAGGAACAGCCTGCCCTCCAGGTCGCGCGGGTCTATGCGGTAATGCGCGCAGATGGCCCAGACCCGCCGGGTGATCTCGTCGAGGTCGTCCTCCAGATTGTAGTGCCAGACGTTCACCGCTTGTTCCGGCGTCACGCCGGTCAGGTTTTCGCCGGTCGCGATCGAGATGGCCTCCAGCAGGGCAAGTGTGGTCTTGCCGACGCCGCCCGGAGATACCGTGGCTGATATGTATTTTCTGATCAGGTGGCGGCCAAAGATGAACTCTCGCGGGCGCAGGCGGTCAAACCATGTCGCGTCGAAGCTGCGCGCCCTTATGCGACCCGGCTCGCGGCTACCGCCCACCGCCACGATTTCGCGCTCCTTCGCGGCGAGTTCCTCGGCCCACTTGGCGCGCGTGCGATCGATCATCGACTGCACCAGGCGGCGCTTCTCCTGCGGGTCGCGCCAATCCATTCCCCGATACGTCGGCTCCAGCGCGACGTGAATAAAAGCGTCATCCGCCCCGCGGTTGACCAGCGCGCCGACGACCCGCAGCGCGTTTGCGTTCCAGGCGCCCTGCGCCTTGGCGGCGTCGATCAGCGCATCGACCTCTGCCCGCACCGAGCCGAGATCAAGCGCGAAGCCTGGCTCTGCTGCGGGCACCTCGTCGCGCGGGCTGCGCACGGCGAAGATCTGCCGCAGGCCCCACGGCGTGACCGCCTCGGCGTCCTCGCGCTCATTCAGCGTGACCAGCTCCTCAACGTAGCCGCGCGCCTGCTTGTCCGCGGCGGGGTAGCTGATCGTGCCCGCCAATCGCATGATGCGCGGCGGGTCCACCACGTTGTCGGTTCCAAAATGATCGCGCAGCGCCTCCTGCGTCTCGCGCCACGCCTTGAGGTTCTCGACGGCGCCGTCGAGCCGCCAGTAGCAGTGCAGGCGCTCGTGCGGCTGCCTTCCGGTCACGACCTCGAAGCCGGGCCTGACAGCCACGCCGTTTCGCAGCCGCGCGACGCCGGCGGCATCGTCTGCGTCGACAAACTGCCAGTAGGCGCGGGCGATATCGGCCTCGCCGCCAGAGCGTGCGCCCGCCCGGCGTGGGTTCACGCCGACGTAGACGTTCCGCCCGCGCAGGTTCAGTCGCTCGGCCCACGCAACCGCGCGATCAATCTGGTCGAGGCGGAACATCTCGGCGACTGCGCGCTGGCCCAGCGCACGCAGTTCGATCTGCTCGTCGGGATGCTCGATCGCGGCTTCCCCGAATAGCAGGTCGAGGTGCTGCCGTATGGCGCGGGCGTCAGGTTTCACTCGCCGCCCAGCGGCGCGGATACCCGCGAAGCATGTCCGACGTGACGACCCCGCGCTGATCGACATCGAGGTCGATGGCGTGCCCGCGCGCCATCCAGTACTCATGGATCATGGCGGCGCACTTGCGTGCGTGTTCGACGTCCCTGGGCCGCAGTTGCGCGCTGCGCATTGCGTTGTCCGCGTATGGCATCAGCAGATCACCCAGCATGTAGGGACGACTGCGGTCGCGAAGACGACCGCGCCGCCTGCTACGTCAACGATCTGTCTCATCGACGCCCAACTCGTCATCGACGAAGCGCCGCTCGTCTGCCTCAACCTCGACCACGCCGGCGCCGTGCGCTGACCATGCCGAGACGCGGTTCCTTGCCTGCGCGGGGAAGACGATCACGCTGCCGCACGCGCACTGCGCGGTGATGGTGTCGGCATGCGGATCGCCGCCGACGTAGGTGGCGTAGATATGCTCGTGCGCCGACATCACGCCCTCCCGTGCTTTAGGGCGAACAGACGCACGGGTCGCTTGTGACAGGTCGCGCGCGTAGACGACACAAAGCCGACTGCCTTCCACAGGCCGTCGCGGAACACCGCGCCCATCACGCGCGGGTCGATGCCCGCGGGCGGCGGGCAGACGGCGCGCACGTCGTCGATCGTGACCTGGTCGTATTGCTCGCCAAGCCGCACCGCAGCCTCGCGCGCGTCTTGCAGATACTCGGCGCGGGTCTGCTCCAGCAGAGCCAGCGCCGCCTCCTTGCTCTGGGCGCTCATCGTCCCGCCCCCTGCAGCAGGGCGATGTAGATAAAACGCTGCCGCCGTGTCAGGCCTGACAGTAGTTTCTTCATGTGGGTGGTCCTCCGATGTATCCCGTTGGAAAAAAAGCGGGGAGGTGAACGGGAGGGATCACCTCCCCGCCAAGCGAGCCTCGTGGTGCAGAGCGAGGCTCAGAAGCCGCCGTCGTCAGTGGAGGTGCCCGACGGGGCGGCGGTCGAGCGGTCGACCCACTCGACAATCTCCAAAATCGGGATCGCCATCTTCTGCTTTGCCAAGCGCTCCACGTTCTTGAGGCGGACGCGGGGCAGCTTGTCGCCGTCGCGCTTGCGCAACTCCGGCGCAAGGCGTTCCAGCGCGCCAAAGGCGCTCGCGCCTTCTTGCTCCCACACGACGGACCCGTCGTCGTCTTGCAGCCCGACGCTGAAGCCCTTTTTCCAATCGTCGTTCTCGTCGTCCGGCTTCGGCGCGAAGCGCGAGACGCTGTCGTTCCAAACCCACTCTCGCGCGCCGAAGGAGTTCCAGCCGGTGCGCAGCGTGTCGATGTCCATGACGACGCCGCCGTTCTTGAGCGGCGCGTACTCCGCGGCGCTGTCACCGTAGCCGGTGACAAACGTCTCGGGTCCGTATGTCTCGCCGCCTTGCACCTTCCATTTCAAGTAGCGGTTACCACCGCCGCGCGGGCCTGCATCAAACTCAAACGCCATCTTTGCTACCTCCTTCACGGTTAGCTTTTGAATACGACGCGGCGTATGTCCTCAGAGCCGCGCCAAAAAAAATTGTCGGGGTTGTGCGGCACGATCGCCGCGAGGTCTTCTGCGTTTGGCGAGATGCGCAGGAAGCGCTCCAGGCGCTCCGTCTGCGACTTCACGATCGCCAGCAATTCGCTCACATCGCCGTCTTCGCGCCACTCGGCCTTCTTCGGCGTGACGTAAAGAAACTTGACCTGCTGGTTGCCCCGCGCCCGCTGGTACAGGGCGCGCTGTATTTGGTGCGACAGCGACATCACCGCGGGCATCCGGCTCGTCGTCTTCAAATCCACGATCAGCCCGCTCTCGGGATACAAAAAGTCCAAGTAGTAGACGAACGGGATCGTGAACCCGTCGCACCGGCAGTCGAGCGTGCCGCCCATCTGACCGCCGTCCTCGCCGAACTCGGGCTTGCCAAACTGCTCCAGCTCGCCGACCGCCAGCGTGATGCACGGCGCGATCATCGCGCGCTCTCTTTCCGTATTGGGCGACGACAGGATGACTTTTCGGTCGAAGGCTTTTTCCGCGTTGGCAATCGCCTCGTCGAGCGACTTGCCGCGATACACGACATCCACGACGCCGTCCTCGATCGCGATGCCGCGCGCGGGCGCAGGCCCTAAACCGCTGCGATGTCCAAGCAGTTTCTCCGCGACGAAGACGTCGGGAGCGGCGATCCACAGGTTCAAGGTCGATGCAGAAAGGTGGATGTCGGGGTTGCGCTTGTTGGTGAACGCGGCGCGATGCAACTCGAAGCCGTTCATCCGTGCGCCTCACACACTGCGATGAGCGCACGCAGCTCTCGCTGAATCTCGGCGAGCGTCTTGAGGTCAAGCGGCTCAAGGCTGACGTAATCGTGCACAGCGCGCAACGCAGCTTTCATCTGGTCGCATTTTTCGCAGTCGCTGACACGCTTAACCATGTCGCCCCGCCAGCAAATCGAAGAAGTCGGCCATCGGCAGCACGACCAGCGGCGGCTTGTTGTCCGCGCCAATGACCAGCGCGTCAGCCGCCTCGGCTTCAAGCCAGGCGTAGATTTGCTTGAACCCGTCGCCTCGCTTCTTTGCTTCGAAGATCCACTTGACGCCCGACTTGGCGGTGACGACGACGTCGCCCTTTGCGAAGTTGGTCGCGCCACTCAGCGGCACCCTCTGCGCGTCAAGTTCGTGCAGCTTCGCCCGGTTGACGATCTCTCGCTCGAAGCGAGCGCCCTTGTCGCGTTGCGCCTTGCCCATTAGCGCACCCACCTAGTCACCGGCCAGTTCCTCGCCGCTGCCTAAGCACATTGGGCACTCGACCGGGTCCGCGCGTGTCTCGCTGCGCTGGAAAAACACCACGCCGCGCCCGTCGCACTCGGTGCAGGGGACGTAGTCTATGTCGGCGCGCTCATTCATCTGCCAGAACCTCGGCGATTGCCCCAACTTCCTGTGCGATCGCGATGTAGCCAGCCGCGTCGACGTAATCGTCGGAGTTGTAGTCGCCGAGCTGCGTGCGCGCGATCTTGAGGAGCGCCATCATTAGCGCCACGTCTCGCGGACTGAGAGGATCAGCGGGCTCCGGCCTGATTGACAGGAAGGCGTTCCAGAGCCGCGCGATGTTCCAGTGGTTGGCGTGTGCGTCGCCGTGCGTCGCGGCGCGGGTCTGCGACACAAGCTCCGACGCCTGCGCCAGCAGGTCTGCCGCCCTCATTCCGCGACCTCATCGGCAACCCACGCCGCGTCGAGCAGCGTCAGCACGCGAGTACACGATCCGCAGTGGACCTCCCGCCGGTTCTCGTAGACGCGGCCTCGCGTCAGTTCTCCGCACAGCTCGCAGACTATGTGGCTGTGATAGTGTCGCCGGTAAACGTCGCTGGGGCGGCTCGGCGGGGTCGACTGCATCATCGCGCGATCTCCGACGCTGCTTGCAAATCTTCGCTCGTCACCTCGCCGTGCGTCGCCGCCCTGATCTTTGCGGCGTGGACTGGGCGCGGCTGCTTGAGGCCGCGCGACCAATAACTGACCGTGGCGCGGGAGACGCCGACGGTGTCGCTGAATTCCTGCTGTGTAAGGCCGCGGGCGGCAAGGTATTCGCGAAGGAACATGATCACCAGCTTGTAACTAACAAGTCACTATGAGTTACATAATGGCGTGGTCGGTTGTCAAGGCGCAATTACATCGATAGGGTTGAGCCCGGCACAGAGCGCACTAAGCGCCGCCTATTGGGAGGAAGCGATGAACAGATTGAAGCAGGCGCTCCAAGAGCGCCGAATGACCGCCGAGCAGCTGGCGCAGTTGGTGGGCATGAAGGGCGCCGCGATCCGTAGATACGTTCGGGGCGAGATCCAGCCCACTGTAGACTTGGCCGCTCGCATTGCCGCAGCGCTTGAAATGGACGAGGGCGAATTATGGGGCGTCGCCAGCGCCACCAGCCCAGCGACCGGCCGTACCGTGCCGGTCTACGGCGCTGCCGCAGCGGGCCTCGGTGAGGATATCAGCGACGTTTCGAGCCCGCTTGAGTACCAGCCCGCGCCCCCGCCAGTGCGCGGCGCAGGCTATGGCGTGATCGTGGCGGGCGACAGCATGTCACCGCGGCTGACCACGGCTGACGTTGTTTTCGCGTCGCCTGGCAATCCGCTGCGCCCCGGCGATTTATGCGTCGTCCAATACAAATCCAAGCGCGGCGAGACGCTGGCAATCGTTAAGCAGTTCCGGGCGTATACCGCAGACAAGCTGTCGCTTGAGCAGCTTAATCCCCCAAAAAACATCACGCTGCCGCGGGCCGACGTCCTACGCATCGACCGCGTCGTCGCTACGCACCATCACTAGCTTGACGTCGGCATAACTAATAGTTACGCTCCCGGTTTCATTTTGGGAGGTAGCTATGCTGCAGTGTGTAAGACTTGTCGCGGAAATCTGCGCCTTTTTGATGGTGCTCGGCGCCGTCTACGCGCTTGTGATCGTGATCGCCGCTGGCACAGGGTCGCTGTGACTAGCGCTTTGGTTTCTGTGGCTGACGCGGCACGGCTGCTGTTTGGTGCGGCAACGCGGTCAGATCAGATGCGCGTGGTGCGGCTGTGCCAATCCGGCCAGCTTCGCGCGCTGAAGGATGGCCGCCGCTGGTGGATCGTGCGGGCTGCGCTGGACGATCTACGCAGCGCAGCCTGAAAAGTCGAAGTCGTCTCGCACGCTGCCGACGGCGACCGGCTCGACAGCGTAGCGCCGCAGTAAGTCTGCTATGCCAGCCGCCAGCGCGATCGCGCTGTCCTCATCGTGGCACTCGATGGCGAGGCCGTCCTGGTCTACGTCGCTCAGTGTTACGTCGGCGTAGTCGCCGAGGTATGTCGTGATTTTCATGTCTTCCTCCGATGTGACGCCGCTACCCTGCCAGCGCATGGGCGGCGGCGTCATCATCAGATTTAGAACTTGGTTTTAATTTTAAGTTTTAGAATTAGGTTCGAAAAGCCCACCTAATTCCTCACGACGTGGAGCGCAGGCTGCGGCTTGTCAGCCCAGCCAAAGATTTGCTTGTGCCGTTCCAGGCAGCCTCGCATGAACTCCCGCGCCTCCTTGCTCGCATCTTCCCATAAGCCGAGGTAGCTGACCGAGCCAATCTGTTCGGCCGCGCACAACAGGTTCACGTTCCATGTGATATTGACGCAGGCGGCGTTTCTGATCGCCTCTCGTGTCAGCGCGAGCCGCCGGACGCGCGAGTCGTCGCGGTCGACTACCTGCGTCACACGCCGCTGCGCGATCAGGCTCTGGACGACTTTCTTCGCAGCATTCGAGCTAGCCTGCATCTGCGTCGCGATGTACTCGACATCGCTGCAGCGCATCAGATCGCCATCGCCGAGGGCCCAGGCCAAATAGTGCGCGGCGACGGCGTAGCCGCATGTGCGCAGCGGCGTGTGCATAGCTTTCGCGCCGCTGGACATGTGCGTGAGGTATGTAGTTTGCGCCCACGACTGCATGATGCGCAGCCGGGCTTTCTCATTCTCAGCAAGCGCGAGCCACGCTTGTCGGTCGAGCGGGTCGAGATCTGCATATTTGACGTGGTCGTCGATGTATTGATTGACCGCCGTCGTGACGAAGGCCAGCCAGGCGTACTCGTTCTCCTGGTTTTTCATTATCGTCCCCCCAACGCCGCGCCGAGACGCGCGCCTAAATCCCGATCTCGCTTCGCGTCAACGAGCCAGTGGCCGTATTGAGCGTGTGTGAATGCGATGGAATGGTGTCCGAGCAACGTGGTGATTGTTGCGTGTTCTTCTTTAAGCTCGAACAACAAGATCGACGCAAAATAGTGCCGCAAATCGTGCCAGCGGATCAAGTCAACGCCAGCCGACCTACAGGCTTTTTTCAGCCCGCGGTTCCTCCAGTTGTTGATATCGGCGACCCCGCCGGTCGCCGTCGGGAACACGAGCCCCTGGCGGCGCTGCTCGATCGGCTGTGCCAGCTTCCACGCGCGTAACTCTGCGATCAAATCAGGCGCCAACGGCACCGTGCGCTTGCCGCCTTTGGTCTTCGGAGGGCCAACGTAGCCGCCGTGCTTCACCGCGCGCGTGACGCGCACGACCCCAGCGTCGAGATCGACATCATCCCATATCAGCGCCCGCTGCTCGCCGGCCCGAAGGCCTGTATATGCGGAGAACTGAATGACTAGCCTATAGCGATCGTCCGCGTGCTCGATGATCGCGGCGATCTGCTCGCGCGAGATGCGGAGTGCCTCCTTTGGCTCGTCTGTCCGGCGCGGCAGCCGCACGCGCGCAGGGTTGCTCTCGATCTGGTCCGTCTCGACCAGCCACTCAAAGAACTGTCCGACGATGACCCACTTCTTTTTCAGCGTGGAGTGCGACCTGCATGATGCCTGTAAGACATCCAGTAAATCTGCGAGGTTGGATTTCCGCAACTCGCCCACGCGCCGGGTGCCAAACGACGGGCTGCCGAGAGCGGCGACCTGCCGCAGCGCGACGGCTTTGTTCTGCACATACGTAGCGGCCAGATTTTCTGCGCGTGCGCGCTTCTTTTCGCGCTTGAGGTATTCCTCGATCGCATCCGCGACGCACAGGCTGCGAACCGGGTCCAGATACACCGAGCCCGCCCAGTGCGCGGATCTGTGGTGCTCCAAATAGGCTTGGGCTTCAGCGCGCGTCTCGAATTTGCGCTGCTTCCCGCCAAAACGCCGGGCGTCGACGTAATAGAGTTGGCCTCGTTTAGTGATCATGTAAGTCCCTCCTCAATTAGGAGTGACAACGTAACTGTTGTCACTAACAGTGACAAGAGCGACCTGCGCTTTTTTCCGTGATTTTCCTTTTTGTGATTATTTCGTGATCGGACACAAAAAAAGGACTTAGCCAAGCTGCTAAGTGATTGATTTGCCCTGGTTGTTTTTTCGGCCGCGATCAGTCTTCTAAGCCGTAGGTCCCAGGTTCGAATCCTGGAGGGCGCGCCAATCTTTTCAATCACTTAGCAGCCAAGCCACGAAAAAACGAGGCCGTGCTTGCGATTGAATCGTACAAGCGACTACTGCCGATTGCAACTACATGTTGGCGACTGCGAGCATCCTCGTGATTATTTCGTGATCGAGGGTGTAGGTCGCAGGGTAACCGCAGCGTCTTCCGGCTTCACCCTCGCAGCATAAGCTCTGCAAGGTCTTTAGCCCGTCGCGGCACCTGCCTGGCCCAGCGGGAATCGAGCATCTGGTCGTGGGCCTCCTGCCAGTCGCCCGACCGGATCGCGGCCAAGGCTTTCCTAAACTGCATCACGCCCCCGACCCCGACATTGAACGACCAGGACAGCATCGCCCGCTGCCGCGAGGCATCCAGGTCGCGCCACCACGCAATGTGGTGATCTAGCTGCCGCTCGACTTCCGCGATGTCAGCGTCGAGCAGCATGAACGCCTCGGCCTCGCTGATGCCTCGGGCTGCGGTGAGCAGGCGACCCACGCCGATAGTCGGGTTGCCGACCAGCGTGTCGCCTGCCTCGATCGGCTTGCCCGTCGCGTCGTCGTAGACGGCGAGGCGCAACCCCTCGTGGGCTACGAGTTCTTTGATGAGCGCCGGGCGGCTGAATAGCTGCGTCACTTCCGGCCCAGACGGCTCTTGATTAGATCGCGAACGCCGAACGACGCGGCGAAGACCGTGATGATGAGGATTTGGAACCATTCCGGCGCAGCCTCCAAGCCGCGCAATCCAGAGAGAGCCCACTCCTGGGTCCACGGCAGGAAGACCAGGGTCAGCACGACGACTGCCCAGATCGTCAGAAGTTCGTCTTTCCAAGAGTTGGCGCTGGCACGCGCCATGATCTGGTCCCAGTCAATGTCGGCGGTCGCCTTCTTTGTTTCGATCTCCAGCCGCGCGGTGTGCTTCGCCTCTGCGATCTCGGCCCGTTTCTCAAACCAGCGCGTGCCCGCCTCGACAACCTTGCCGATGACGGGACCGCCCAGAAGTTTAAACGCCATGTGCAACATCGGATGATCTAGCCTTTCAATTCTGTCACCGTCCAGCGCGTGACCTGGCTTAGCGGGTAGTAGGTCACCTCTCCGGTCAGCGCTCTCACTTCCAGAACCGTGTCGCTCGCGAGGATCGCCCAGTCGGTCGGCGCGGCAACAAGATGCACGTCGATCGTGTCTGCGCCGAACTCGACGCGGATCATTTGCAGATTCGGCTTCATTCGACCAGCGCTCTGATTTCTGGGGACATGGGGCCGGAAAATTCGATGGTGTGTGTCGTGACGTAGGCCGTCACGACGCCGAGTTGCCGCTGCAAGTCGCTGCGAGGGCGATTGATGCGCGACGGCGTCTTGCGACCCTTGATTATCCGCTGCTTGTCGCTCTTTGCGTCGACGAGAAAAACGTGGCCGTCTGGATGCACAGCCGCAATGTCGACGGGGCCGCTGCCGCGAAACTCTTGCGTGTAGATCAGCCAGCCGCGCTCGATCAAATGCAGCGCCACGCGCGCTTCCGAATGAGCGCCAAGCTGATGCCGGTCGCTAATCCTCTGCACTGCGCTGCGCTGCTCGGATTCGAACGTAGAGCAGATAGATACCGCCGAGCGCGACGACCGCGTTGGCGATTAACACGACGAGCGACAGCGCGTCGACGGTGAATTGGTACGCCATGCCCGCGGTGCCGATTGCGGTCGCCGCGCTGCCAACGATATGGTCGCGCATCAGATTTCGTCCCCGATTGTTATTTCACGCACCCAGCCCGTGCCGGCTGCGGCAACAAAAAAGCCCGCCGAGGCGAGCCAGATAATTGCCGCAAGCGCCAGGCGCCTCATCGCCGATCGTTAAACAGCGCAAACAGCGCCGCGACCTTTTCTTCAAGCACCCGCACCCGCACCAAGACCTCGGCGCGGAACGCGACAGCGACAGCCGCTACCGCGATCACTCCGGAGGCGATCGGCCACAAGTCGACCAGGTCGGTCATTACGCGGCTGGCTTCGTCGGCCAAACAGGGCTGGCGGGATCAGTAGTGTTGGCAGGCAAGTCCCGAAGCGCGGTGCGGTACGCTTGCCATGCGGCAGGCACTGCTTCACCAGCTTCTTGTGATTTAACAACAACCCAATCAGTCTCAGCCAGCAGCCGATCACGCTCTGCTCTTAGAGCAGCCCATTCTTCGCTGTCGTAGCGAGCGGCGAGCCACCTGTGTGTGCGTAGATCGACAGCATCAATGTCTACTTCCTCATAAACAGTAGCAGCATCAGGGTAAGTCTTAGGTGTTAGTTCAACTCCATCAGCATCATAAGTCGCTGGGGTTGCCTTGGCTTCCATCAACTTTGCGATGGTGGCC
>Ga0222718_10000745_pt1 | contig 33509 bp, 44 predicted proteins | sample C33_27DmetaG_FD_165045 | JGI IMG/M metagenome (GOLD analysis project Ga0222718, IMG submission 165045) | Estuarine water microbial communities from San Francisco Bay, California, United States - C33_27D | ecosystem: Environmental > Aquatic > Marine > Unclassified | place: USA: California...
CATAGAAATATACAATACATTTTTACCAAGGTTTAAAGCACCGGCCGCTATATGACACATGGCAAGAGATTTACCCACACCAGTACCAGCAAGAATAATATTTAAACTCTTGAGAGATAAACCACCCTTGGTGATTTCATTGAGTAGTTCAATATCAAATGGGATTTTTTCTTCTTCTGTATGGTAAAAATCATACCGCTCAGTCACTTGTTCTAAGTAATCGTGACCGACATTCGTATCAAATGTAACACCAAGAGCCTTTGTAAGAATATCTGGTAATGCATTCTTTGTAAGAGATTTATGTTTACCATCAATAATAGAGATTGATTCCATAATTGCATTAAACACTGCTCTGTCTTGACACCATTTTTCTGTATTCGTTAAAAGCCAAGTTTCATCTATTGGTTCTTTCTTAAATATTTCGGGCAGAATCTCTACTGCATGACGATACTGTTCATCAGAAAAAGATGTAGCATCATCAAGTTCAATTTTAAATGCTTCTGATGTTGGTAGTTTATTGTATTTGGCTACAAATGCCACAACCTGTTTAAACAAGTTCTGGTAAACACCTTCAAAATATGCAGGTTGGATAAACGGTATCACCTTGCGCATATACTCCTCATCAGTAAGGAGATTACGTATGATTGTTTGTTCTATATTCGCATTAATCATTAGGATCTTTCATATAATAATAGTTGCTATCCATTCGGGTACCTTCTGTGTACTCCAAGACACCTTCGGCTCTCATCTTTTCTCTGATTTTTGTAGCAGAAATATCGTGGATATCTTTACCTAAATCGTGTTCTGTAAATGTGTAACCGACACCGCGGCCATACGATATGTCCACTATGTTCGGTACTGCCATTATAACATACTCTGTGCCTCTTGTAAACCCCGCATTGTGTAATCCATCTTCAATAGCATCACAAACATAATCATAACTAAAAGGATTATCATCTTGTACACCTGTACGTCCTGCACCTGCATCTTTACCTACTATGAAACTTACATTACGTACCATTATACATACTTGCCCTGTAATAGAATAAGCTTTTTTAAAAAGTTTTGTATGCCCATCGTGCCATGGTTGCCAACGCCCAAGCATCTGTACGGTTGGTTTCTGTAAATCAAATCTGGAGGGAGTGAAAGCATCTATATCATCTTGGCTAATCATGCTTGATTCACCGCATATTCAATAGCAGTCATATTGTTCATCTTTGAATAACGACTTAACACTTCTGCTAAAACCTCATGTGTGTCATCAAACCAAGTTGAGACATGGTACTGCACATTTTTTAACCGAGGCTTTTCAAATATTTTATTTGTATTCTCGAAACGCCCTTGTTGAATAGTGTCCATCCATACTGTGAAATCTGGTTTAAAGTGCTCACGTGTAGCATCAGTCGGACAGACAAAATCAGCAACAACAATTCTACCAGACATAGCTGCACCATCTGCAAGGTATCGCATTCGGTCAGCTTGTTTCAACCTACCATACCCAGAAAAATCCCATTTGCTTGGATCACGTCCTTCATACTTTGTTCGGATCTGATCAGCATTCAACCAAACAGCATTGAGTGTTTTAGCAAGAGGTTCTGCCAGAGTAGTCTTTCCACTACCTGGCAAACCACAGATCAAGATCTTCATTTTGTTTCCTTTGGATTCTTCATATGTGCAGCCGTATCAAGGATGTTCTCCAAGATAAGACCAGCAGTCTCTTGTAGTTCAAAGTTGGTATCTGCATCAAGATCATCAACAGGACTTGACACAATATCAAAGTTGAAAGAGAGGTGTTCTCCATCATCAGTAACCTTTAGTGTACTAAATGCAAGAACGGTTTCATTAAACTCGCCTGTAAGAATACGAATATCCCAGTTCTCTCCAGTGCCAGTAATCATTTCATAATCTGTATTTTCTTTCATAACTTATACCTCAAACTTAGTCCTAATTTTGTTCCTTTAAAATAACTCGTGCAGTGAACACGTTGGTTATCAAATATGATAGCAGACCCTCTAGTAAATGAGTACGCTCGACCTGAGAGACCAAACAAATCCAAACCGTGATAATGAGGCAAGTAACTACTTTTAAAATCGTAAGGCATTGCCAAACCTGTTTTATTTTCAACAGGGTATTCGTTTGGATTACCCTTTACACCAGTATTGGGACAGAAGTCTAAAACTGGGTGATGCATACACCAAGTGACACCATTCCTTCGCCATTTCTGGTCAAACACAACCAAGCTAGGAGAGTGACCCTTTGGATATTCAATTTGTAATGGAATCACTACATTTAAGTTGTTATCCAAATGTGAGAACCAATCAGTGTGTGGTAAGTATGGTTTTTCGTGTTGGTAGTAGTTGCCACTCTTGAACTGGATCTTCTTGCCAATAATATCCTGTACAATGTTTGTAATCTTGCCAACGTGTATACCAGGATCAGCCGTATTCATTACACCAGGATGGCGCTTGTCTTTAGAGTTATAATCAACAATACATTCATTAATAATAAAATCAGGTATCGCATTAAACTTTTGGATCGTATCAATAGGCATCTTCTGCTACAATCTCATCCATATCTACTGTTGATTTTTTACCAATCTGATATTGCTCAGTAATAAACTCAGCAAAGTTTGTATTAGCAAAGATAGGATCCCAGAACTCTTTTTTCTGTGTCGCATCAAGTCGAGCCTTACTAGTAAGGACCTCACCCGTTTCTGGATTTACACCTTCATACCAACCATTGGATGGTTTTCTAGCATATTCACCTGCAAGTGCTACATCTAACAAACCAGAATATTCACTCACACCGCCGTCCCAAGTTACACTAATAGGGATCTTGGATTTTTCTTTTACATAACGAGATTTTTCTACATTAATTACAAAGTCATATCCAATAATATCGGTACCTTTTTTATTCTGGCGCCGACCAACGATCCAAATATTATCTGAAGAGTAATAGATACCCGTACCACCCGATACGATATCACGAGGGAACAAACCTTGTTCTTTATACGTGTGGTTAATTGCAATCATAGAAATGTTTTTCATTGCAAGGTAAGGAGTGCACATACGGAACAAACCTTTTAATGCTTTAGCACGAGACATATCTGCTACTGCTTTTTCATTAATAGCATCATCTAGTTCTTTCTTTGATGCAACGTTGCCGATAGAATCAATTACAACAATAACCTTATCATCACGTGCAAGGCCTTCGAGCTGACCAACAAGATCAAACTTGAGTTCTTCAATATTGGTAATCGGCGTGTGTAATACACGTTCAGTGTCAATACCAAACTGTTCGAAGTATGATTGTGGTGAACCAAACTCAGAATCATAAAACAACATTACAGCATCTTTTTCTGCTCGCAGATATGAACCTGCCATGAGTAAAGCAAAAGAAGTTTTAAAGTGTTTAGAAGGTCCGGCAAGTGTAGTCAAACCTGGTAGCAAACCACCATCAACAGAGCCAGAGAGTGCCACATTAATCATTGGAACATCAGTTGGTACTGGTTTTCTTTCATTAAAAAATTTAGACTCTGAAAGAACAGAAGTGTGTTTCAACTTCGAGTTCTTTTTGAGTTTGTCCATTATTGACATATTAATCCTCTCTATTGGTATATGATGTGTTAATTATATCAAAATTCTCAAGTGTTGTAAACAACTCTTTATCCATATTCATTAAATTTTTGATAGCATCAACTCTAATATCTTGAATACCTCTTTTATAATTTCTATTAGGTACTCTGTCATTTGTAAGACCAGTACTTGGGTGTGAGTTAATATAACTAGAAACAAGATGATAATCACCGCCATACTCGGTCATAAAATCGTGTAGTTGGTTCATAAACATATATTTCATACCAGTAATTGCTGAGATTCCTTGTTCAATCATTGCTGCTTCTACTGCCGTTGCCATAACAATGTTTGATACAAGTGCTGTAGATTTACTACGAAGTATATTACTCATTGCCATCACAGAGTTTTCTGCTCCACCAAGAATATGAAAGGTTTGATTTTCATCTTTACCTTCATTGAAAAGCATCGGATAATAAACAACCTTATCGTTAGTAGCACATAAACGATCAATGATTTCAATTGGAAGTGGTGTACGAATAACAACACCACCAGATGTTTTAGCAAGTAATTGTAGCGTTTCTGATTCTAATTGTGTTGCAATAACAGCACCTGTCTCATCATCTTTTTCAGTGGGAGTTATAATAATACTTAAATTAGGATCAAAGTTAATTACATCCTCTAAACTATTAGATGAACCATAAACCATAATATCATTCATGTTTTTTGTGAACAAGTATTTTAATGTATTAACTTCTTGGTGATTAAAATTTTCCCCACTAGCTACAATAGCAATACGGAATGTATCAGCCGCTCTTTTTGGCATTTTTACCCCCATTTAGATGTTCGTTCCAAGGCAATCCAATATTCTAAACCTTGTTGTTCGTTTACAAGATGCGATACCATTGCTTTTGAAACACTTACTTCGTAATCAAGAGACATGAGTTTTAGATTGCTAATGTTATAAATCATTTCAAAAGGCACAGTATCATCCGCAATAAATGTGTGTGGAATTTCAACATTAAATGTATTAGATGTTGCATTGTTTTCATCGAACACTGTAAAGCAAATATTGCCTGCTGTCTCGGAACGAGTAATTTTTACCTGGTCGTGACCAAGTGCTGTTGCTGCACGTTTGATTTTATCCAGTGTTGCATTATCCAATGTGAATTTAAGTTCTGGATCTGGCATCTTTACCTGATTTGTAGGCGTTGTAAGAATGTCAATATCAGAATAAAAATATCGGACACGTGAAAGGTTATTTACATCACTAATCATTACTGATTTATCATCTGTAAAATCTAAGGTAGGCGAATCAACTAGATTCACAACACTTAGAAATTCCGATAGGTCATAAATTCCAAATTCACGTGGAAATTCTTGTGTAAGTTTAGCACTTGCCACAACATTCCGTGCTTCTGTCATAGTTTTAATAGTGTTGCCCGTACGCACAACAACGTTGGGATTAATCCCAGCAAAGTTCTGAAGTGTACTAACGGTATTTGTATTGAGTTCCATTAAATGGCTCCTGTGTTATTTTCAATTAGTATTATTATATCATATATTTCAGTTAATGTAAACAGAATTATTACCCATAGTTTACATTTTGTTCAAGTTCTCTTTCATCTTTATCATAGGCAGAACGCATGGCATTATTAACAGAGATTGTTTCACGCAGTACAGTAAATGATTTATCGAAGTTATAGAAGGCATTTGTGTCTTTAGGGAAACAAGCACCGCCATATCCACGTTTACCATCGAAGCCAGGGACTGATGTATGAGAAGATCCGATACGCGGATCAGATAACATAGCATTGAGTACCGTGTTAAATTTACCACCATTGTTTTCTACACAATCAAAGAATTGGTTGAACCAAAGTACCTTAGATGCAAGGAAGGAATTAATACCATACTTTACAAAAGATGCTTCTTTAGCAGTCATAAATTTAATTGGGCATGGTTTACAGCTTGAATAGTTATGGTACAACTCTGCTACAGCCTGTGCGGTTGCTTTCTTACCACCGAAAACATGCAACTCTGGATTCACAAAATCCTCATTTGCTGCTTTCTCGGTAAGAAACTCTGGGTTATAAACCATACGAGATTTAGCACCAGGTAGAGACATGAGTTGATCAATAACATCTGGTGTGACTGTAGACTTGAGAATAACAGTAGCCTCTGTATTCTTTAGCATCCAAGCAACAGTTTCTTCTACAATGGTAGAATTAATTTCACCGTTGTCGCCAAACGGAGTGGGTACCGCAATAAAAGCAAAGTCAACATTTTTTGCATTTTTAATAGGTCTGTCTAGTTTTGGATCAACAATAGTCTGTACAACTTCAGGATGAGAAAAGCCAAAGGAGACTGCCTTACCAACAAATCCATATCCAATAATTCCAATTTCCATTTAATTTACTCCATAATATGATTTGTACCACTCAATAAACTGAGCAACGCCGTCTTTAACATTAGTGGTTGGTTTATATCCAAGTGCTTTTAGTTTAGATGTATCTGACCAAGTTGCTTGAGTATCAGCAGGGTGAATTGGTACATATTCTCTAATTGCTTTTCTATCAAGATTTTTCTCAATTTCATCCACAAAATCCATTAATTGCACTTGTTCTCCATAACCGATGTTATAGATATCTTTTTCATTGGCTGGCATACGATCAATTAAAATGGATAGACCTTGGACAATATCATCGACATAGGTAAAGTCTCGGATCATATTACCATTATTAAATAATTGAATAGGATTACCAGCAATAATATTTTTAGTAAAATCAAAGAGAGCCATGTCAGGTCGACCCCATGGACCATAGACAGTAAAGAACCGAAGTCCGATAGCTGTATCAAGTTCGGGAGCAGACATCATTTGTGATTCATTAGTAAATTTACTGTAACCATATGGGTTTAGTTGGTAACCACATTTTTCATCTTCTTTCCAGGGCAGTTCATTTCCTGCCATAACGCAAGATGTAGAAGCATATAGGCAATGCCGAATATCATTTTCTTTCATCGCTTGGATTAAATTATGTGTACCGATAATGTTATTCTGTACATAAGAATCAGGATCTACAAGCGAGTGTCGAACACCTGCATATGCACCTAAGTGCACTACAATGTCTGGTTTTGTTGATTTTAGATATGAACTAAGTGCAACAGAGTCACACAAATCAACACCAGCAATATGAATATTGTGTTCCTTATACAGTTTATCTGATCGTGCCTCTTTTAATGTTGGATCATAATAATCGTTATAGCTATCAAAGCCAGTAACTTTATAGCCATTAAGCGTTAACTTTTTAGATAGATGATAGGCAATAAACCCAGCACCGCCAGTAATACAAACTTTAGTCATTTTGGTTTCCTTGTTTAATTATTTACATTATATACTATATAGTTAGAAATGTAAACAATTATTTTTGGTCAGATACTCTTTTTCTTAGATCAGTAGAACTAAATCTATGAGTTCTGGAGTTAAAATAGAGTTCAATACCCTTCCGTTTACAGATATCTCTACCTGTAAAGTCCTGGTCTCGATATTCTTCTCCCATAATTTTAACATTAATATCAAACATTTCTAAGATATCCTCAACGTCCTGTTCTGTCTGATATGGAATAATTTCATTCACATATGTAAGTGCAGATAGTTGTACATATCTTTCTACCAGTGTTTGGACTGGTTTATTTTTTTCTTTTGGTCTGTCTATAGTTGGATCAGATTGGATCCCACAGATAAGATAATCACACTGTGACTTGGCTTCTCTTAACATTGCCACGTGACCTGCATGTAATAAATCAAATGTAGAGAATGTAATACCTATTGTTTTAGAATTTGCCATGTTTCTTCCCAATTTTTCACTTGGTGGACTGTGCCACCTTGATGAGCTACTTCTAAAGCCAAGGTATAATCATTACCACCAGGTTCCATTTTATCACCAAAAAAAGTGATTGGTTCAGTTGGACCAAAGTCGTGTATAATTTGTGCCTTATCATAGCCCTTTTTCATAATATCAATGCCAGTTTCACCTGCAACTTGTATATCATAATCAACCCATACTCTTTGTAGATTTTCTACAAGAAGCGCGCGTTCATTACTTTTGTTATCAAATTTTACATAATCTGCTCTTTCAGAAAGTGTAGCATTCCTACCCAAGGTACTAAAATTAAATAAGCCAGGTCTCACATCAAAGTGGTTTCCAGTCTTATTAGGTGCTAAACTAAGCTCTAAAGCTCTTCCCAGAATAGATTTCCACTCATCTGGCATTGTCATTTCATTACGTTTAATGTTTTTGGATTGTTCCCAGACATCATTACCAGCGCAGTTATAAACTCTGATACAAGCGTGGTAATGATACCCAACTTGCTCAAGTGTTTTTACCTTATCAGATCCAGTAACCATATAGGTAGCGTTATGAGTTTGAAAGTGTTCAAACCAATTAGAAAACTCCTTATTCATTTGACCACGGCTAGGTGTTAAGGTTCCGTCAACATCAAAAATATAGTGCATCAGTTGTAACCTAACACTGCTACATGATCGTACCGTGCTCCATTAAATACGCAGATGAAATAAGCACCGTATGGTCCAGCAGTCACCTTGTGAAATACATTATCTTGAATAAGAAAAATATCTCCAGCCACAAACTTATGCTCTACACCGTCAAGTTCCATAATACCATTTCCGCTTTGGAAGATATACACCTCTTCTTGACCCTCATGTTTATGCCCATTTGTAGCGCAATCTGGATTAAGTCGAGTAGATGAGAGTACAACATCGTTCAGAATTGTGTTGTCTGTTACGACGTATCGCTCATCTTCTTTTGCAATCTCACCACCAACATCGTTGATGCTAACCCTCAAGTTGTTCATTCATACCTCCAACAGATTCTCGTTTAATGTCATTGTGATTAAATTCTGCCCAATACAGTTCGTATGCTATCCCATCGGCTAGGCATTCAAACTGATGATATACGCCAGGTTTTACTTTAGTGTAATCGCCAGCAATGAGAATGGTCTCGTCCACTAGGTCATAGTCTTTCTGCCATACACGAACAAGCATGCTACCAGACTCGACATAGAAGCCATTCCATTTGAATTCGTGGAGGTGCTTTGAACAAACACCTCCCTTATTCATTTCGATACGATGAAACTCCAAGGCACCATTTGCCTCAATTAGTTCAGTCGTACCCCATACTTTACCTGCAAACATTTACTCAGAAGCCTCGTGAGTATGTTCTACTTGTGAGTGCTGATGATTTGCAATGGCATCAGTATTCTGATTTACTTGCCAAGTAGTAAAGAACAAAGCAACTGCTGTAAGTGGCAAGACAACTCCTACCAAGATTCGTTTAATCCAGTTTTTCATTCCATTTATCCTTATCGGTTGGGGTATTGATCTCAATACCGTTAAATTTTACTTTAGAGCCGATGATCTTATAGTCATTCTCGATCCATCTGAGTTGCTCTAGACCTTCATGGTCTTCGTACCTACTACTTAGGTTTCTGTATTTGAGTAGGCATCGCCTATCATAACCGTATATTCCTAGGTGATGATATCCGTACATAAATCCACGACCAAACCATTTGATATTGCCGTGGAAATCAGGATCTCCTGTGACAACAGCCTTCACCGATTGAGACATGTAAAAGATCCATGGATCTTTTATATCGCAGAATGCTGTTGAGATTGTTCCTTGGTACACCTTTTCATGCACCTTTTTAATGATATCTGGAGTGATGTCTGGCATGTCTCCTTGTACGTTAATGAAGTAGTTGTACTTATCCAGATAGTCTGTTTTGCCTACTGCCCCAGAGCATCTCTCAGTTCCATTTTTGTAATCCTCGTGATCGATAATCACACTGGTATTTTGGAATAGGCTTGATACTCTCTGCGAGTCTGTAAGTATATATGTGGGTAATCCGTACTCTTTACAAGCATTGTAAACTCTTTTAATCATAGGTATTCCACCTAGATTGCAGAGTGGTTTCTCTGGAAACCGTGTACTACCAATCCGTGCTGGAATAAGAATAGCGGTCGATCTCATTGACTATCTCCTCAAAATCATCTAGTCGAACCATGTTAGGTCCATCACTTGGTGCATCATCTGGATCTGGGTGAACCTCTATAAAAAAGTTGCGCACACCCAAAGCAGCGGCAGAACGCAAAAGACCAGGAACGTACTCCCTATTGCCACCACTACTAGTGCCGTTCGCAGACGGTTGTTGGACGGAGTGGGTTCCATCAAAAACAACAACATCATCACCGTAAGCACCCAGCATATACTGAAGCCCATTAAAATCAACCACAAGATTATTGTACCCAAAACACGTACCTCTTTCTGTTAGCCATACTTCTTTTGCGCCATCCATCTTAGATAAAACGCCATCCAAATCCCAAGGTGCCATAAACTGACCTTTTTTAATATTCACAATCAAGCCAGTATCACGTGCTGCCTGAAGAAGATCTGTCTGTCGGCACAAGAATGCTGGGATCTGTATTACATTAACCGCACCCGAATACTTGATGCGAATATTATAAACCTCATCTACACTGTGCACATCTGTAAGGGTTTTGATACCTTCTTTCCTGATCTGCAAAAAATCGTGCATAGTGGTATTGATACCAACACCTCGATACCCCTTCACGTGTGTCCGATTTGCTTTGTCATAACTCGCTTTGAAGTAATAATCCATATTATATGTGCCGCAAACACCAGCACAGTGCTCTGCAATCTCCATTGACTTTTCAAGAGATTCGTGTTGGCATGGTCCAGCAATTATTCTCATTATAGGTTCCTATATGCATATTCCACTGCTCTGTCTGCTTCGACAACCAGTGGTCTCTTTTCATATCTGCGTGATGTATCTGCATCAAGTTGTTTAATTAAATCAACTATTTCTGCTGTTTGTATTGGGTATTCCTTTTTAATTGCATTAGAAGCAATTGAACACATGATCTTATATATCATTGCATAACGACCAGAATTATCTGTGTGTGCTATACCTCTGTATTCATTTATCATTCTTTTATTTACAAAGGGACAGTCGGTATAAGATGACCAAGAATAATTTGTGTTTTGTAGTTGTGATTTTCTGTACTCTACTATCTGCTTTGCAATTTCTACTGGTAACCTCTCTAAAAAGGTCCTAGCATTTTGCCTGTCGTTATAAGGGTGCTTTCCCATAATTTCATTCGGATTAAGAGCAACGCCAGTATTAGTGAAATAAAAGTTATCAGCATCAGCATACGTTGCAGGAATATAATACATTCGTGATAGGTCTTTAGTCTGCGCATCTCCAAGGTCGCCAAACTCTTTATTGAGTGCGAACCAGAAATGTCTAATGACATCTGATTCAACCTCACCCTCAATCTCAAACACAAGTCTGAACTTTGGATGAGCGACAGAACTACTAGCGGTACTGTAACAAATAAAATTATAATTACCGTATAGATTACGTAGGTCATTTTCTAAATTATCTCTAGTAAAATCATGATCATCAATATCAAGAGCACACCAACCTGCCCAACCAAGAACATTGACGTTGGCTCTAGTAGTATTAGCCTTATATATAGCCGGTGAAATAAGTTGCGCATCTTTCTTACCTTTCTTAGGTTGTTCTGATAATCTACGCAAAAGCTTTTCTAAATCATCAAAAGATGCTAGATCAATACGTTTATCAGTTTTATTATCAAACTGTGATTTAAAAAGAGTCAAAGATTTTTTCATAATAAGATTATAACATATTCTATTCAAATTGTAAAGTGTTTTTATTCAAATTAATATGTGGACCTTTAGGCATTTGAGTAAACTTATCCCAAACACGTGAGGGTGCAATACGCCATTCTTCTTTCTTTTTTACTACTTTAAAATCACCTGGCCAATGGTTTTGTAAACCCTGTGACCTTTTTAACCTACCTTCTCCAGCATATTCTGAATCGGTATTACCACCTTTATATTGTCGTGTTGCGGCTTTATTCATTAGTAATTTGTTATATAAAATTGTACAGTAGCCTTTAGTTAATATTTGCATACTATAATCGGTATCCTCTACGCAATCATTTCTGTACCAAATATCCAAATCATTATTAATAAGTGCGCAAGAATATACTTGTTTGTTAACAGAAACGTGGCTGTTCTTTGCAAAAGCAAACATATGATGTGATAGAGAAACAGCACCAATATTATCAAATTGTTTTATGTAACGTTCAGCGGCACCTAAAACATTACGTGTTGGTTTAGTAACATTTTTATCATTCTCTCTGATTTTAAAGTCTTTGATGTTATCGTCAATGCACCAATGGAATTTATCTTTAGAATGTTGTTTGCAATAATTTCTCACATATGCAATACCCATATCATTCTTATCCATTACAAGAAGTTTTTCAGAGGGGTATTCTTTTTTATAATCATCTACATCTTGTGGTTCTATTACGACAAGATAGTTTAGTTCTGCATCATCAAGAGCCTTTGTAGTGAGTTTTACACTACTTCTACCTTTAGATGGTACATATATTGGATATTTTACCTCGGTCCATTCACTGAATGTATCCATAATCTCTTCACCGAGGTATTCCAGATATTCGTTACTTTTCGGCATCTTCTTCAACCCAAAACAGTGCTCGATTTTGTTCCAAATCATATGCTGGATACCAACAAGTTTTGCGTCGTTTCTTGCGTGGAATTAGATTGGGTTGTCCAATCAGTCTGGCAAACTTTTCCAGATCCTCTTGATTTTTAAACCTCACTGAAACCTCATCGTGCCATTCTTCTTTTTCTTGTACAAACTCTGGCATATCATCCCAATCATATGGAGTGGTATCATCACCATCTAACATCATAAAAATATTATTGGATACCTTATCTACATTATTAGTACTCATTCTACACCTCTTGTCTTGTATTTAAAATATTTCTTAACTTCATCTTCTTTTAATTTTACTAGTTTCATACCATGGTTGTTTGTTACCTTGGGTATATTTAGTCCTTCTTTTTTAACAGGTTGTTGCAAAAATTTTGTATAATCCACATGGTGGTGGAACCTACCCCATTTCTTTGTTACAACAACTACATCTGGATGTTGCTCTTGCAATGACTCTGCAAATTCTTTTCGGTTATCATCTGATTTAAGTTGACCATATTCATCTTTTTCGGTAGCTTGATACACCTCTTGTGTATTACCACCACCCATAGTATGAGTAGCAGCTTTGCCACAAAGTGCAAAGTTAAATAACATGGTGCAATGACCTTCTTTCAGATAACGTAGACTTAGATCAGTATCCTCATTATACTTACCACGCCAACGTAGATCAACTTTATTCGAGTTCAGAATGCAACTATAGACTCGAGTATTTACATAATAAGGTGGTCGTTTCAGACCAGAAGGGCAAAAGAATGCATAATTTAACCCTGCTTGAGCAACGTTGGTATACCGATCAACAAAATCCTCTGCATTACGAATAATAGTTGGAGTTGTAACAGGACGTTTTTTATTACGGTTCAAGCGGTAAAAATACCGCATATTATCATCCATAATCCAATGCCGTTCGGCACCTTCGGCTACAGAATGATCCCACACCCAATTACGTACTGGTATAGAACCACCGACTCTGCCTTTAATATCAGGCAATGCCCATTTAGGATTATCCCTAAAATCAGTGGGCAATGTAAGAATTTTATCATCTGAAATATACCGATTATAATCAGCATATTCAGAATCCTCAATTACAATTCGATATGGAACATTAAGTTCCTCAAGTGTTTTTGAGGTATGTCTGGATTCAGACCGACCTTTTGAAATGATATAAATGGGGTATTTTGGTTTTAACATATTTTCCTCTCAATTCACATATATTATATCATATTTAGCCATATATGTAAACACCTTTTTATCGGTTATCTCCAGATCCACGGAGAACACCACGGTTCTTACGATCAGATAATTTTACCATATTAGCTTCAATAGATTCAGTAGGATCCATTCCCATGGCACCGTGCAGTGCAAACCAATAGAAGATCACATCACCAAGTTCTTTTCGCAAATCTGTTTTATCAATAACACCATCTCGGTAATATTTTTTAATCTTCTCGGCAATCTCGCCTGTCTCACCTGCGAGACCTAGCGTGTTTTCTGTGATACGTGCATCACCTTCTGTTAAAATCATACTTTCAACGAAATCGGCATAATGTGTAATAAGATCTGTCATATAAAGAAATCCTCTAATGATGCTCTCGGTTCTGCGGACCAACCGATTGCTGTTAAAATTAATTCCAGGGGTGCAATAAATGTTTTCTGAAACTGTAAGTCATAGTCAATGTATTTTTCTAGTTTAAATTCTGGTGGTAAATAATCTGGAAATGCAATAACATTTTCACCAATGGAATTAGGCATCTTGAGATAACAGAACTTAATTTTCTCGCCATTCTGTATTGGTTGCATTCTGGAATCAAGTCCAGATTTTTTTAGTTCATTGTTATATAGTAAACTACCACGGACGTGTATGGGAGTACCTTTACGATATATATTTTTACGATCGGACCAATCTGTAACATTAGACACACCACGTGGAAAGGCAACTTTTTCTGGTGGCAGGTTTTTGAATGCTTGTTTAAAATCTGCAATATATTTCTGTGTATTTTCTTCGGTACCATTAATTAGTACTTGGAATATTTCTCGGAACCGATCACGCACAACTTCAGGCGTTGATGATTTAATAGCCTCAATACCCATGATTTTAAGTTTTGGTTCGGCATACTGAACACCTTCGTTGTTATGCACGTTGAGAATATAACGCTTCTTGGCAGTCCAGATTGCTTTGTCGGCAATAGCCTCACGAGCCATGACCATACGATTCTTGTATGCATTAGTATTGTCTGCAAGTTTTTGATATGCTTCAGCAAGGATTTTCTCAAAGTGATCACCACAGATTTTATCAAGAGCCTTGACTGGATCTGCTGGTTTGAGTTTATCAATAAACGGACCAAAGTTAATGTAGAGTGAATCTGTGTCGATTGCAATAACATAATCATAATCTTCGGTCTGCAAGATTTTATTTAGTTCTTTGTTAATAGCACGTTCTGCCCACTGAATAGCCAGCTGACCGCATAATGTAATACCTTCGGCAATACGAATATCAAAGTAACGGAAGTGCTTGTTACCGATAGCACCATACAAACTGTTGAGTAGAATTTTAATTGCCATCTGGCGGTTCTCAAGTTGATTGATCTGTCGTTCAAGTTCTACTGTTTTGGTTTTCTCGTATGACTGCTGAGCGGTGAGCATCTCTCGTTTAATAAGTGTTCTTTCTTCGTAATATGCCTCAATGATTTTAGGAAGAATGCCTTGATGTTCTCTGCTGTAAATTGAGCCGTTGGCTGCAACTGCATATTCTGATTCTATTGGCTTTTGTAGGTTCATATAATATCCAACACCGTGAGGTTCATTCTGACCAATAAGTGTTTCGGGTGACATATTCCATTGCACAATAATATTTGGATAAAGTGAGTTTAAATCGAATGATACAACCCAGTCGTGTTTACCAGTCATAGGATCCTTAACATAACCACCAGGATAATCTGGTTTTTCTGGGTGGCGGTTAGGTGGTAGTGCAACATGTTTCTTATTAAGTTCTCGGTAGATGATTGAATCCCAGATGGCAGTGGTACCAAATGTTGTTTCTAGGTTCACACCAGCACGATATGCCATGGTAAGAGCCAGTTGGATCAGACCCATTTTTTCTTCGAGTCTGTCTATGATCTGAACGTCTTTGATATTATAGTCGATAAACTTCTGGTGGTTTTCTTGGTACAAAGTATACAAGGAGCCGTATTCATCATATGATAATTTCTTGTCACCGAGCACTACATATGCAACATGGTCCAGTTTATATGATTCAAGAGTGCCATATGAATAACCAAATTTTTGGAATAGTTCCATATAATCTGCTTGTTGAATACCAACAATTTCATATGCTTGTTCTGATTTACCGTGATTACGGAATACAGACCGTTCGTTGACTCGGTTCCAAGGTGACAACCGTTTTGCTGCCTCTTCAGATCCAATACGTTTGATACGGTTAATCAAATATGGAATGTCAAAGAATTTAATATTCCAGCCAGTTAAAACATCTGGTCGGTTATCACACCAATACTTGTGGAAAGATGCTAGTAAATGCTCTTCTGATTTACATTTGTGATATTGAATTAGATCACCACGCATATCCAATTCTGTTTTAGTGTAGTCATATTCATCTAAACCCCATATGTGGTAAATGCCACTCTTGGAAGATTTAAGTGCAATGGATATAATAGGGTATTTTGCTTCACCTGGTAGTGGAAAACCTTCATCGGATTGTACCTCGATGTCGAAGTTTACCACATTAATATGCCTGGGGTTCCATTTAATTTCATCTGGAAATTTCTTGGTAATATATTGCATAATATAGTTGGTCTGACCATAGACTTTAAATTGATTAATGTCTTTGTATTTTTCAATAAAGTCCTTGGCGTCACGCATATTTTCAAATTCAACAGGTTTAACCGAGGTACCATTTAATGATATCCAGTCAGACTTAGAGCCATTTGAGTTAATAAAAAGAGTTGGTTTAAATGGTACTCTTGTTTCTATACGGTTGCCGCTATCATTGTAGCCGCAATAAAGAATAGAGTTACCGTATCGGTTGACCGATGTGTAAAAAGACAAAGCATTCTCCTGTAATCAATATGTCCATTATATAACAAAACAGTTGGAATGTAAACCTAATAATGATTAAATGCCCAATATTTTTCTTTGCACCACCAGCATTCCTCACAAGGTTCTGTCTGGTCTGCGATACAACTAGACGTCATACTGAGTAGTCTGTCTAGGTTTAGTTCGTTGTACCAATGGGCAATAAACTTCTTATCAACGTCACCAAATGGCAGTACCCATGTTTCTTTGGATAAACGACTGAGTTCTGATGAACTGGAATCACCTTTTGATAATGGTCTATGATCAGACGGCATTCCTTGTGTCACACCACGAATAATAAAATCAAGATTATATCTTTTTTTCATATATTCATAGTTGGCATTGTGGTAATCTTCTTTAGAAATTGGTAGAGTTTTGTCGTAGGCAAAAATATGTGGTTTCTTTATAATATTTGCCCAATCACGCAAGTCATATTTGACTGTACGGATTACAGCCTCCGCTACTTCCCAACTATGTACATTCTTTCTACTCACATCATAGCCATGTATAGGATAGATGCGGGTCTCTTGCTCTCTGTCTTGTATTTCTTTTGCAAGTAAATAGAGGATCAGGGCAGAGTCGGCTCCACCAGATAAAGAGATTCCAACACGCTCAACATGTCTGGGAAACTTTTCAAAATAGTCTACAGTCTTACCATCAAATTTAAGAGACATATTGCTTCCTTATTTCTAAAAACCGTGGCAGATATTTGTAAGGTTCTATTTTAAATACCTGTGGTTCGTGACCATCTACTGTAATCAAGATGACGCCTTGTTTAATAGGAATACCAGTGAGCTCATAAAATGCTGCAGCATAGAATGAAGTTTGGATAAAGTAGTTTTCAATCCATTCTTTCTTTTTTGGTTTACGAGATGTTTTAAAATCAATGATGGATAATTTACCATCAAACTCTGCAATACAGTCTACTTGTCCAGCAGTCTCAAGTTTGTTACTATACAAGAACTCTTCTTGAAACCATACATTATTTAATCGTGTATCTATAATCTTTTTAAGATCCAGAAATGATGCTAGGTTATGTGGCATTACTCCTTTATCCCAATTAGGGTCGTTGTTAATATAATCCTCTGCGAGTTTATGAACAGCTGTACCACGTGAAGCAGCAAAGGATGATATTCTGTTTGCTTCTTCTTCTCCTACTCTAGCTCGCCATTCCATAATACTCTTTTTATTCAGTTGGCCTAGTATAGTTGTAATGGATGGATATGCTTTACCTTCGGGTGTAAAATATCGACGGCCTTGCGGTGTGGTTTTTCTTGAAATTTTAGGCAGTTTCATTCCGTGAGGTACAAATAAAAACATAATATAATCCTTTAAAGTAAAGGGTGGAGTTTTCCCCACCCTTTTTAGTTTAAATCCATTTTCCTCTGAGGTTACCGTTTTCAAGATGTCTTAGTCTACGCTCCAGATCACCATGATCTTTTGATAGTCCAAGATACTCGTCACGATATTCTGCATCGGTCTTTGGTCTTACTGTGTTCCAGATTTTTTTAATAATATTCATTTCATTTGTGCTCCCTGCTGGATTCGGTACAATACATGTTCTGGTGCTTCGTTTGGATACTCGATCCGAATAAAGTCCATGATCTGTTTGTTTGCTGATGCTTGACGACTTGCGATAACCGCTGTGCCGAAAAGAACCATAGCAGTCCAGATTCCTCTGAATGCCTTACCAACAAGATAGATTAAAAAATCAAGGGGTTTCTGTAAGTAGTTGGCTTGTGCCAGTATTAGCTGTGTCATTTGTTTTCCTCGTTTGACCAATATTGATTTTACGAGGACGCATTTCTTCTGGAATAACGTACTGCAATTCAATTGCCAGAATGCCATCCTGAATATCTGCTCCGTTTACATTTACATGTTCGGACAGCCTAAAGGTTCTTTTGAACTTCTTCGTAGAAATACCACGATGAATAAACTCTCTACCTTTAGAGACATGTTCTCCAGTAACAGTCAGTGTTCGGTCTTTGACCTCTACATTGATTTCATCTTGTGTGAACCCTGCAATAGCAAGTTCGATCAGATATTCTTGATCACCAGCTTTGATAATGTTATGCGGTGGATAATGGTCTTGAGCATGTTTAGCAGTGAACTCTAGTTCTTTAAACAGATGGTCAAAACCAACAAAAGATTGTCGTGGGAATAGTGTGTGTAAGCCTGTCATAGTTATCTCCTTTGTACAAGCAAGATTAAAAAATGGACCGAGTTATCTCGCATCCGATTGTATTTATACACTTAGTGATGTGTAAAGGTATACTGTTAAGTGATACCCGCATTGCGGTCTAGATATATGTACACGGATCAACATTACCTTCTATACCAAATGAGAATCCCACTCTGGTATTAATAGGCTTTATCAAGTGATATGTACCTCTTGGTATCCAACATATATCATACTTTTTAAATTTTTTTCTTAGTATAGATGATACGCCATCACGACCACCATGTTCTAGATTTGATGGAAGACCTTTTTTGTGAGCTTCCCATATAGAAAAATCAACATTACCCAAGCCTTGCATATAGATAACATCCATCACATCTCTGTGGATATCAAAACTCTGTGCTGAGATACCTATAGATCCAAATGCGATTAAGGATATATTATTCTTGTAAAACTTTTTCTCCAACTGCGCTATCATGTTTCTTAGTAATTTAGGTGCTGATGGTCTCTGGTGAAAGTTTTGAAGTTGAAAGTTGTTTTTCTCGACATTCCCTGTAGTTTGTTCAGGTGGGTGTGTGTCGATAAGATGAACCATAGAATCCCAATTTAAGTCTAAAGTTCTATCTCCGAATCTCCATTGATAGTGTTGTTTATTTCTAATTGCTTGATCAAATTTATCACTCTTCCAAGTCATTTTCGTTTCATACCATAAGGCCATTCACCTTCTGCTATCCAGTATTTTGAATTATACCAAGCACAGTCTATACATGAAATCCTTTTGTATCCTCTTGCACGTAAAAATTTATACCACTTATACATTACTTATTGCCGATGTTATATTTTGGACATAATTCCCATGCAGATTTTTCTTTAAAGGGGATAATTTTAATCTGGCGGAGTGGTGCCATTGGAAGTTCTTCTTTTCTAGCAAACTTTATAAGACCCCAATCACTTAGTAAAGTAGCAATTGTATTCCTACGTGCAACATCATTTAATTCAAAGTTTGATTTTTTACCGTCGAGTAAAAATAACTCTTTAAAATGTACAATAAAATATCTACCTTGTTTGTGTAGTATATGGCAAGACTGGTATAATTTTTTGTCTTGACGTGAGGCAACACCAATTCTAGTAAGTGTTTCCCTAACCTTTAGAAAATCATCTGGTTCATTAAGAATAATCTCCAGCATACTTGTTGGGGACCAGTCTACCATTTCAGCCACTTGTTCCATAATTTCCACCTTTTATTTTTATTATTAAGAAATTGTAATCAAACTATTTATAATAATTTTAATTTTAAGACCTACCGCCTTTGTACAACTTCTTTTTAATATATTCAAGGTGTTCTTTATTAATAAGTGGAAGCACTTGTCGTGCCTTTGAGTTGGAATATCCATAATATTCTTTAATCATATCCAGGTCAGAGAGTTTGTCTGCCTTTGCCCATTTGGAGAACCGTTTACGTTTACGCACTATGTTTCTCAAGAAATCATACTGCATTCTCTTATCCATTTGATGGTGTATGTTCATTTCGTTGGCCATCAAAACAGTATCCTGAAAATATGAAAGAGAACGGTTTACCATATATGGTGCATAACCTTTCTCGGTAATATCATCAATCATAATATTTTTCTTAGTAATATTAATACTATTTACATAATCAAAGGGATTCATAATTGACCTTCTGCTCCGCTATCAACATTAGGCCATTCTATCCTATCTATTCTGTCTTGTAAACCCCCTGATGTAAGATTTTCTGATGGACCTTGCATCACATCTTTACCAGCATAATATAGCTGTGGTACTGTTTTATGACCGTTATCTCTCATAAACTGCTTTGCCCAAATATCATTAGAGATATTGAACACCTCGTATTCATGACCCCATTGCTTTAGATTTTCCATAAGTTTATCACACCAACCGCAACCATTTTGTGTATATAAATGTAATTTCATGATATAGCCTTTACTAAAGTTTGTAGTCTCATAACATCCATAGCAATATCATGTTTAGGATCATGAGCAACAAAATGTTCTTCTAACCCATCTGGGATAAAACTATTGTTTAGATTGTGACCCCATGCCAAAGCATCAATAGTACTGCGTGTGTCTCGAAATTGATAGAACTTATATGCTTCATCTTTATTATAACCAGTCTGTTCAAAAATATAATCGATAATAATAGGATCAAAATTATTACCACGGGTGTATATTCTACGCAACTGAGCAGGTTTATTTTCTTGCCAAAAATCAAATAGTTTATCAATACCCTGATCATATTGTGAAGGGATCATCTGTCGTTGAGCATCAGGGCCTTGTGTACCCCACCATTTTAGGGTGTCCTGATCAATTTTTCTTCCCCAGTTCTTTACCTGGTCTTCTACATTAAATTTAATAAATTTACTTTTTTCAATAAGAGATTTATATGTATAAGGACCACTTAAAAACCTTTCTGAATCAAATGACAACATTGCCATATTTAACACAGGGCAGTTTACCCTATCGGTTGATAGAGTTTCAAAATCAAATATTACTGAGTTATCTGGCATGTGGTTCCTATTTAAATTGTACGTCACCCATGACCTCGGTCATACAGGCAACTAGATTAAGTTCATGATCAGCAACAAATGCTGCTTTATATTGGTAATCAGCAAGAATAAGAATAAGTTGCGGTACCGTTTGTGGTTGAACATAATCCATCATTTGATCATATACACCACGGATAATAGCAGTTGTATCTAGGTCAAGATGATTTACAACCCAAGACCTCATAGTTTTAAAGTCCTTATTTTTTAATGATGTAAAGAGTTGTTTAAATTGATCATCTGTGCCTGTAGCTTGTGATAGTAGAACCAATTCACCACCAACACAACTGCGTTGCAATTCATTTAGAACCCTACGCCAGTCTGGTAGATATTTCATAATCAGGTTTGCAAGATCAGACTTTACATAATCCTTGATACCTTCATGTGATAAAATACCTTCGATGCGTTCCATGAAATCACCACATAGACCTGCCATTTCCTTTTTACCTGTATTAAAATCATATACAGCACACCGTGAATGGAGTGGTTCAATGATACGATTTTTAAAATTACAAGTAAGAATAAACCGACAATTATCAGAGAATTGTTCGATGAATCCACGCAGAGCAGGTTGTGTTGATTGTGGGTTTAAGTAGTCAGCCTCATCAAGAATAACAACTTTGTACCCACCATTTAGGCTTACTGTTGATGCAAACTGTTTAATTTTACCACGGAGTGTATCAATATTACCTTCTTCGGATCCGTTGATGATAATATAATCAAGACCTAGTTCATTACACAGTGCACGTGCTGCAGTTGTTTTACCCACACCAGCAGTGCCGGTGAAAAGCATATTCTGCAGATCACCGGACTTAATCATAGACTTGAGAGATTTTTCTACTGCCGCAGGAAGGATAGCCTCAGCAATTGTTTTTGGGCGATATTTTTCTACCCATAAGAATTCAGACATTCACATTTCCATTATATAATTGATTAAAATTTATTCGTCTTCGTCCTGTTGAGCTGCTTCACAGAGTGCAATAATTTGCACTGATTGATCACGTAGCTGACCAATTGTGCTTAGTTCTTCTCCACGGAAGCCACCACGCTGAACAATTGTATCAATAACAGCTACCGTACTACGGCCAACTTTGTTAGCAAGATCACGCATTGCCTCGAGATCATGCTCAAGTTTTGCTGTATTTTTAGTCATTAGATATTCTCCATTATTATCATTATAGGTTTATTATAACACATTCTAAGCGGCTTGTACACTAAAATCTTTGCACTTAGAAAATTCTTTTTGTTTGTAGAACTCAAGCTTGTTGTCAAACTTATTTTCTAGGATTTCACCCTTATGTGATATCACAAATACATTTGAGTCATCATCAAGAGAGTAAAGGATCTTCATCAAGTTCTCTACACCATCATGGTCTAAGGAACTATCAAAAGTTTCATCCAGCACCAACAGGTTTGTCGCTACCGAATTTTTCATCTTGGCAATCTGTCTCCAAGTAAACAATAGTGATAGGTCAATACGCTGCTTCTCACCTTCTGAGAATGAGTCGTAGGAAAACTTATCACGGTGTCTGGAACGGATTGTTTCTACAAACCCCTCATCTAATGTAAAGTGCACAAAGAAGTCTAGGATTTGTAGATATTCATTTACAAGTTTATTTATTACTGGTATATACTGCTTCATAATTTTTGTTTTAATGCCAGTATCCTTTAACATTTCACTCATGGCAGTATTATAACTTAGTTCTTCATTAAGTGAAATTTTTTCCTCGGCAAGACCGTTTCGTGTCTCATGCATATCATTCAGTTCTGTATTAGCATTACCTAAATCACCTTCACGTGCAGTGAGTCTGGTAATATCATCATTCATACCTTGAATAGAAACATATAGGCGTTTAATATTCTGGTTGTTATTGTTAATCAATGATTGTTTTTCTCTGATTACATCAATAAGTCCAGTCTGTATTTTAATTATATTCTGGACAGATTCTATTTCAACATCAACCTTTTTAATTCCAGACTGTAGGTTCTTTGCCTTTGACCGAGCATTTGTAAGTTTTTCTTCTCTTACATTTTCAGCAATAGGTTGGTCACAAGTAGGACACTCTGTATTATCTTCATAAAACTTAGCATCTTTAACAACTGATTTAATAGAAGTATTAAATTCTGTTTTATATTGAGAAAGTGATTGAAGCTTTTCTGTAGCTTTCTGATATGCCTGTTCTGTTTTACTACTTTCTTTCTCAATAAAATCTGATGCAATAGTATTGGCTTCTTGTAGAAATAATACCTCTGTTTCTGTCTCTTTTATTTGATTTTTCTTGAGTGTAATCTCCTCATCATTAATCTGTGTAATATCTCGAATGTATTTTTTCTGTGCATCTATTTTGTTTTTGGTTAGGTCAAGTTGATACGCAATGTCTTTGATATCCTCTTTCATACGAGAACTTTTTTCCTTGATGATCTTGTTCATCTCAGAGAATACATTTATATCCAGAAGATCCTCGACAACTTCCCTACGATGGTTTGTTGATAGTTGCATAAAAGGAATAAAAGAGGAAGAACCTAACACAACCACTTGGTGGAAACTTTTGTGATTTAATTTAATTATATTCTGTTCAAGGATCTTCTGGTATTCTTTAGCATGAGATGACTGATTAATCATCGCACCGTTTTTCCATATTTCAAAGATATTAGGTTTAATTCCACGGACAACTTTATAGTCCACGGATCCAACCTGAAACATAATTTCTACAATACAATCTTTATTATTAATTGTATTTACGAGTTGTGGTTTATTAATGTTTCGGTGTGGTCTACCAAATAAGGCATAAGACATGGCATCTAGCATAGTTGATTTACCCGACCCATTAGCACCAACAATAAGTGTTGATTTATGCTTTATTAGGTCAACCTCTGTCCATAAATTACCAGTGGACATAAAGTTTTTCCACCGAACAGTTTTAAATTTTATCACGCTACTTCCATTGTCTGTGCCTGTATAAGAACTGCTCTCATCTCTGATTTAAGTCTATCTTTATCAAGGTCTGTATTGACTGTATCAATATAATTATCTAATAGGAGTCCAGTATCTTCCATTTGGACTTCTTCGGTTCGTACATTATCACCTAAAAACTCATCAAAGTTCTCGGCAATCTTTAAATCATGAATACGTTGTAGTTGTATTTTATCAACAAATCGGTCAAATGTAAAGAGGTCTTGTTTATTAATTACAACTATTTTTACAAATTTATCTGTAACATCCGGCACAAAAGCAGAGTAGTCTGTCTTGCTGTCGTCATATACAATCTTGTGGAATAGTGTATGTGGATTTTTAATCTTTTCTAGCTCACGTGTATCGGTATCCAGTACATGAAACCCCTTAGGATCTCCAGCATCTGACCAGAAAAATTCCATTTGAGTGCCGAGATATTTAATATTGTCCCTTTCGGATCCTACGTGGAAATGCCCAGTAAGAACCTTTTCAAACCTATTAAAGATTTTATGACTCATACCATGAGTTCCTGTATAGGTTATACCACGCATTACTTCGAATCCATCTAGTTCAAGATGTCCACCCAACCAATCTGCTTTACACTTTCGTACAAACTCCATACTGTGATTGTGATTTTCTTGTGTAATCCATGGGAGCATAGCAAGTTTAAAACCATCTAAATTAATTACTTCTGGTTCCATATGAATAGTAATCTCATTCATATAATGTCCAAGTAACTCTTTCAGTGAGTTTAAATCGTTTGTGTTTTTAAAAAATGTATCATGATTACCACAGATAACATTCATATGAATGCCATACTCACGCAACTTAGTTAGAAAATTTTTCCTATAAGAATGCAGTGCTTTGAAGTTTACAAACTTACGGTTGTCAAAAACATCTCCAAGGTGAACAATACGTTTAATGTTATGTTCTAACAGGTATGGAAAAAATACATCACTATAAAATTGATTTGCATTATCTGTAAAAATATCAGAAGCATTACGAATACCTGCATGGGTATCATTTAAAATGGCCACTTTCATTTCATAAACTTTCCTAGACCTTCATCAGGATCTATTTTCTTCTGCCTTTTCTTTTTCTTTACAACCTCTGCAAAGAACATATCTTTTTCTTTTACTGAATCAATACGGCTTTTAAGTTGATCTACAACGTGAGCAACTTTATCTGTATCACCATCAGCAAATTCAAATGAAGGTGTTTGTGCAATATATTTCATCTTAATGTCTTGCTGTTTCTTTTCCTTAGCAATGCGTTGTAGAAAAGCATACCAACAAATCTGTGTAAAGTAACCAAAGGCATTTGGTTTACCTGTGCGTGTTGCTGCTTCGATATTGTAGTTCTTGATTGCTTTGAGACAGTGTTCTACACCATCCATAACCATTTCCTCTCTGTAAGTATATCGCACAAAGTTACCTTTATGTGATAAACCTTCTGCAATTCTAAGAAAAGATAGTGCAATATAATCTGTGACTTTAGGAATATTCTTTTCCTGTTTTACAGCCTCTTGGACAATAGTTACATATTCTGTTACAGCATTACTAAAATCTCTGTTATTAACGTAATGCGGTTTATCTTTTGGCTTCATAATATACTCCTGAATATATAGCCTATTATATCATAGGCTCTGTGAGTTGTAAATAACTTAATGATTAAATTATTTAAAAAAAATGTATTTTAGGGGTTTACAATACCATAAAATTGTGGTATAATAAAGAGTATTCTCTTTTAGGGGAGGTAGTATACCTAGTGCATCTTATTCGGATCAAAACTATCAAACCGAATTATGTTTCCGCCACTAGAATCTGAAATAAGATCTTCATCTCTAAAGATACCTTTGTCATGTTCATCTGGTATGGCTTCTGGGTGCATATCGTAATAATCGTCCATGGTTTTCCTATAGAGGGCTTGCAAAACTTTGTTAGGATCCATTATAACAGATAGGTGATCCATGTTCAAGAGATGCACTTGATCACGTTTTCCTAAAATCATATAAGGCCTTAAATATACATTTTTTCTAAACACATCTATACTGAAAGGATTTTTAACAACAAGTGCATCGTATGGCATGCTTTCATCATCTACTACAGAATCAATTATTTCTGCAATAAGTTCTTCGCCACTAATTAGTTTCATTTGTTTTATATCAAGTGTTATGCTCATTATATATCTACCTTATGAATGGTATATTTAAACTGTTCTCTGTTATATATCTTTATTCTTTCAGCCGAATGATTGAGCGTGTAGTTCATATTCTTCTTCCAGTGCAAATCATCTGCGACGTCATAGAGCGTGGTGATTCTACCATCATCAGACTTTCTGAGTCCTCGACCAATCGATTGCAAGACCCTAATCTGTGATTTAGAAGGAGAAGCGAATATAATATTGTGCAGATTGCGAATGTTAATGCCAGTACTGAAGGTACCAAGACTAGCCACAATAATGGCGTTCTCCTCATTTTCCACAATTTTTCTAATCTGTTCACGATCATTTGTGTCAGTATCTCCAGAGACATAGAATACTTTTCTACCGTCACCTGCCTTATCTTTAATCATCTGATGTAGGGGTTTGCCGTGCTTGTCCACGAATTGAAACAATATCAAGCTGTTACCCTTGAGATCCAGAGCCAAGTTTGTGATAAACTTATTTCTAGGTTCGTATTTTACTATGTAATCTAGTTCAGTGTGATAATCTTTCTTACCCCAGTTTTTTCTGATTTCATTACTATATATCAACAATAAAACATTAATTTTTAGGTCAGCAAGTGTATTCATTTCTTGTAATTTTTTGGTGGTTGTTACATGAAATATACGACCGAATAACCCCTGTAAAACTAGTTCGTGTGTTTGTGTATTATCAAGTGTACCTGATGTACCAAAGCGATAGTTGGCTTCAGTACACTTGTTCATAATAGTTGTGAGAGATTTAGCCTTGAATCCATGGCACTCATCACCAATGACACAACCAAACTGTTCAAACCATTTAGTGGGCATTTTGTAGATGGATTGCCATGTACTGATTACTGTACCTTGATTGAACTGTTTGTCTTTACCAGAGTAGATTTTATGTACTCCATTCTCGACCATCATGCCATAGTCACGAAAATCCTCATACATCTGTTCTACCAATGATGTAGTAGGAACAACAATTAAAAGCTTCTTACGGCCGTTTGGGTTGATGATTCCATGCCAATATTTGAGTAGAAGGTAGATAATCAAAGACTTCCCAGAACCAGTTGGTGATAGTAGAATGGCTCTTTTATTTTCTAAGGCATGACATACGGCATCAAACTGGTAGTCTCTACACGATATAGGTTGTCCACGGGAAGTCAGTTTCTCATCTTCAATGAACTTCATAATATTTTTAGGATTTATTTTCTCTTTAACATCAGGTGTACCATAGTAGTTATCATGTGTTGTTTTAATTGTGTAATCACGGGCCTTGGCAAAATCAGATAGATAAGAATATAACCCCACAGGTAAATCCATAGTCTGTATATTAAAAAGTCTGATTTTTCCATCCCACACTTTATTTTTATATGCGGGCATAAATTTATAACCAGGAACGTAGAAGGAGAAAAATTCAGATAATTCATTTGCGATACCCCAGTCACATTTGATATCAAGAACAGAATGATTTCTATTTTTTACTGTAATAACATCCATAAGAAAAATCCATATAAATAACCAATATAAAGTATATATACACTAATAAAAGGTTGCTCAATGACAAAGGCAAGAATATTAGCAGACTTTGTATCAGACAGTGATGAGTTTTCTGATGGTCAGATACATGTTTCAGAGGTTGTAGGCGCAGCGGCTGCTGATTCTGTTACCGCAAAATCATCAGCAACAGGATCTTCGATGATTGCTACTGGTACAACTCAACAACGTGATGGAAGTCCATCTGCTGGTATGTTGAGATTTAATTCCACTGACACATCTTTTGAAGGATATAACGGTAGTGCATGGGGTGCTATTGGTGGTGGTGCTACTGGTGGTGGAAGTGATGCTGTTTTCTATGAAAATGATCAAGTTGTAACCGCTGCTTACACAATACCTGCTGATCAAAATGCAATGTCCACTGGACCTATAACAATCAACGATGGTGTTGTTGTTACAGTTTCCACTGGCGCAAGATTCGTGGTGATTTAATATGCCTATTATTTTAAGCGGATCAACTGGAATTGTAACACCTTCAGCAAAGGTAGAAGATTTAGTAACTGGTAAAATAGTAAGTACTGGGGATAGTGGAGAACTTCAAAATAGTTTTGGAACCATCAGCCCACCATTTAATATAACCGCCACATCAGGCTTTGCCAATCTTGAAATGGGTGGGCCATCCGGCGCTTATATAGATATGAAATCTCCAGCAGATTCTGATTATGATGCAAGAATCATATATCAACCTGGCAACTCCCTTCAAATAACAACAAACTCTACATCTTCTGATCCAATTCTTTTACGTCAGGGAAATAGCACGAAACTCTCAACCAGCAGCACAGGCATTACTGTAACTGGTGCATTAGGTATTAATTCTGGGAATGAAAACGTAGTTGCTACATTTACATCCTCTGACACAGAGGCTCAAATAAATTTAGTGGATACAACTGGCTCTGCCCAAATTAGATCACGTAATGATCTACGGTTTTACACTAATGGTGGCTCAACACGAGCTATGGATATCGACAGCAGCGGTAATGTTGGGATTAACGTGACAAGCCCTAGCACACCTTTGCATGTAGATTGTGGCGCACCTAGTAGTTCAGATAAAACTATTGCTACATTTCAATCACAAGCAGCAAGACAAATTGGTTTTGTTTGGGATGATAATGAGAGTACAATGGGTATTGCGACACTGACCAACCATTCGATGACCTTTCATACCAATGGTAATTCAAACGAACGTATGCGCATCGACGGCAACGGCGACTTTCTGATTGGTAAGACAAGCGCAACCGATTCAACCGTGGGTACGTGGATAGATGCTGACGGAAGATTTTTCCAAACATCCAACAATAACTACACTGCTCAGTTTAGAAGAAATGGTTCTGACGGAGTTGTTGTTTACTTTCTAAACGATGGGTCAATCGCTGGTAATATAAGCATTTCTGGTTCAACTGCAGCGTACAACACCTCATCAGATTACCGCCTAAAGACAGACGTGCAGCCAATGACAGGCGCATCTGCCCGTGTACAAGCACTTAACCCAGTTAATTTTGAGTGGATTGCTGATGGCACAAGAGTAGATGGTTTCCTCGCACATGAAGCAGCGACAGTCGTACCAGAAGCAATTACTGGTGAAAAAGATGCAATGCGTGATGAGGAGTATGAAGTCACTCCAGCCGTTGAAGCCACTTTTGATGAGGAGGGTAATATACTTACAGAGGCTGTTGAAGCCGTTATGGGTACTCGCAGTGTCCCTGATTACCAAGGCATTGATCAATCCAAAATCGTCCCATTGCTCACGGCTGCGCTGCAAGAGGCGCTGACAAAGATCGACAGTCTTGAAACACGACTAACAGCATTGGAGGCTGAATAATGAGTAAAATAGCAGTCACACCTAATGCAAGCGGTAGTGGTACCTTTACCCTAACTACTCCTGGCACCGATTCGAATCAAACAATAACATTACCTAACTTGTCAGGTGTTCTTCAAGTAGGTGGAAGCAGTATTCAAAGTATTGTTGATAGCGGCAACTCAACTTCTATAACGATTGATGGATCTGGAAATGTTGGGATTGGCACAAGCTCGCCCAACGCATACTCTGGCTATACCTCACTAACACTTGATAACGCAACAAACGGTGGCATCATCGACATTGAGAGAAACGGCGCTCTCGTCGGTGAGGTTTTTACTACTGACGCTAATACGTTTTCGCTGCAAGCTGTTGGTGCAAGGGCGATTAACTTTAGGACTAATAGTTCGGAGCGTTTGCGTATCGACAGCGACGGTCACTTGCTTCACACTCTTGCTTCTCAGGGGAGTGCGTTTGTACCTAACACCCCCACCACTTGGAACGCTTCAGAAATATTACAGGATAGAGGTGTAACAAACAGTGCCTCTGGAATAGCTTTTAGATCACAATCTGGGACTGCACCAGCGGGTATCGTTAGCGTTGCGGGTAATACAACAGGAGGCATTGAAGACTTAGCGTTTATGACCGCTTCGGGGAACCAGACATTTGAGCGTTTGCGTGTCACCGCTGCTGGTGACGTCGGGATCGGAACAACTACCCCTCACCTAGCTGCTTGGGGAACTGAAGGAGATACACAACAACTGCATATTGACGCTGGTTCCAGCGGTACTTATGGAGTTGTACATATTTCTGGTAAAGGTACCTCTGGCACTAGTCATACATATTCACAAGGTGTGGGCAACCAAAGATTCTATATGGCATATGATGAAACTAATGGTGTTCATAGAATGACTATTGAACCGTCTGGGGCCGTCACAATGCCAACCCAACCAGCCTTTCTAGCATATGGATCAGCAGCCTACGCTGAACGTAGTAACCCGATGGACTATAATAGTGCAGATTATAATATTGGTAACCATTATAGCACAACCACATATTTATTTACGGCTCCAGTTGCGGGTAGATATCTTTTCACTGCAGGAGCACTTAAAACAGCAAACGATGGCGACGGTGGTATTATTATTGTTCAGAACAGTACCAACAAGGCCAAATCATATCATGATGGTGGACCTACACGCCAACGCACTGTAAGTGTTGTTTTAAGTCTCGCTGCAAATGATACAGTTAAGGTCATTCCCGAAGGAGATGCAACATTTTATCTAGCTGGTGGTTACGGATACTTCAGTGGTGTCTTACTAGGATAATAAATAAGGGTATAATGGAGAAATAAAATGCCAGACATTACAATTAGTATCACTGATACTGAGAACAAAGCTTTAGAATATGTCACATCTGATATTCAAGGTTGGGCAGATAATGCACTAACAAATCGTGCAAGAATCGGTATAGATGAAATTTGTACTAAACTGATGGCTCATTGCAACGAAAACGAAATTGCTATGGCAGTTGGTAAAGATGCACAAGTTACTCAAGCATTTGAATTAAATGTTGTACAAACAGCGGCTGAAATAGAAGCAGCTGATAGCGATGGAGCACCTTAAATGTCACAATTAAGAGTAGATGAATTAGTAGATGAAGAGGGTACTGGTTCTCCAGATTTTCCTTTTGGTTTTACCATTGGCAGGGTACAGTATTCTATATCAGACAATTTTCCATTTACTGATAGTGGTCGATTGACATTCGGGGCAGATTCAGATTTACAAATTTATCATGATGGGTCGCATTCATATGTAAAAGATGCTGGGACAGGTAATCTTAAAATCCAAGGCGATAACATGCAGTTGCTTACCTCGGATGGTGCATCAACGTATCTTGAAGGTGTTGCCTCAACTGGTGCAGTAACTCTTTATCACGCCTCAAACGCTCCTCGTATTGCAACTACAGCAAGTGGTGTAGATGTAAGTGGTGACCTAGCAACCGATGGCAGTGCCACACTTGGGACCACCTCAGCCGTGACAGGGGGAACCGCTGACGGGCTAAACGTAGTAGGCGCGTCAAACGGGCTTTTGGCTAAGTTCGGCGGCAATCATACTGTTTATGACCGTGCGCTTCAGCTTAACGAGTTTTCTGTTGGGGGTACAAACAACGTCGGGTTCCAGTTTAATGCCGAGGGGACAGACAGTACCGCTGAAATGCGCTTTGCCATTGCTGGAACAGATGTAGTCACTATCTCAGACGATAATTATGTCGGCATTGGCTTAACTGATCCCGGTGCAGAACTTCACATTAAGGGTTCTACCCCACAGGTTCGGCTTCAGCCTACAGCAGACACCCAAAACAGCCGCATTGAGTTCACAAATGCAGCCGGGACTATCAAATCACGCATCTTGGGTGGTGGTGTTAATGGACAAACAATTCAGCTTGACGGAAATGTGCAGGTTGTAGCCGGTCATAGCTTAACGCTTCCCGACAACGTAGAACTGCGCTTTGGCGATAGCAACGACCTGATCATTGAGCATAACGGTGGCAACGGCGACATCCGTAACACTACTAATGATCTGCTCCTCCGTAACCTCGCAGATGACCGAGACGTTAATATCCAATGTGATGATGGCTCAGGCGGAACAGCAAATTACTTCAAAGCTGACGGCTCTACCGGCGAAGCCAAGATGTACTATTATGGCGCAGAAAAGCTAAACACTAAAAGCAGCGGCGTTGATGTTACTGGCAGTCTTACGACCAGCGATGAAGTTGTAGCAGAGGTTGTCTCCTACGCTTCTAACCAAAATGCACCGTACATGATTGCGGCAACTACAAACTACACCGGTGCGACTACTAACGTCGGCACTTATGGCTACCAGCACCGTTTAAAACTTGATTCCAACGGGACATCACGAATTACAGTGGATGGAGTTATTGGCGGCGTAGAAACTGAACTTTGGGCGCTGTACGGCGGCACCGGCAATATGGATGTTTATGGTTCTCTTGCCGTTTCCGACGTAGATATTGGTCGCGGCGGCGGCGGGGTATATTCAAACACAGCCCTTGGCACTCAAACGCTAACAAGCAATACCACAGGCAGCGGCAACTCGGTAACGGGCTATCAGGCGCTCTACGCTAACACCACAGGCGCTAACAACTCAGCAACGGGATTTCAGGCGCTCGGTACTAATACCACAGGCTCCTCCAACGTAGCTAGTGGCTATCGGGCGCTCTACGCTAACACCACCGGCAGTCAAAACATCGCAATAGGTCGGCAAGCACTAAACGCCGCCACTACTGCAAACAACAACACTGCCGTTGGGTATCAGGCTGGGTATACCAATACTACAGGCGCTAGCAATACAGCAACAGGCTATCAGGCGCTCTACGCTAACACCACCGGCACCCAAAACTCGGCAACTGGCTATGGGGCGCTCCGCTCTAACACCACCGCAAGTAACAATGTAGCGGTTGGCTTTCAGGCTGGGTATACCAATACTACAGGCGCTAGCAATACAGCAGTTGGCAAGCAAGCCTTACTTAGCAACACCACCGCAAACAACAACACTGCCGTTGGGTATCAGGCGCTTCTCTATAACACCACGGGCGGCAACAACACAGCGAGTGGCTATGGGGCGCTCCGCTCTAACACTACAGCTAGCCAAAACTCGGCAACTGGCTCTGTGGCGCTCTACTCTAACACCACAGGCGGCAACAACTCGGCAACTGGCTATTCGGCGCTCTACGCTAACAGCACGGGCAATAATAACGTAGCGAATGGCTATCAGGCGCTCCGTTTTAATACCACAGGCTCCGCCAACGTAGCGATAGGCGTTCAGGCACTCCGTGGTAATACCACAGGCGTCAAAAACTCGGCAACTGGCATGGCGGCTCTCTACTCTAATACCACAGGCAACTACAACGTAGCGAATGGCCTTGAGGCACTCTACGCTAACA
>Ga0222718_10000748_pt1 | contig 33481 bp, 36 predicted proteins | sample C33_27DmetaG_FD_165045 | JGI IMG/M metagenome (GOLD analysis project Ga0222718, IMG submission 165045) | Estuarine water microbial communities from San Francisco Bay, California, United States - C33_27D | ecosystem: Environmental > Aquatic > Marine > Unclassified | place: USA: California...
TAAGAGACGCCCTTGCGATATTTAAGATCCATGAAACCCCTAAGTCCACCGCCGATAATCTAACCATAGTTAACTGGAAATGGCCGGCGAAGGCTGCATTTGAAGAATTTAGATACAAAAATTTACTCAATTGTTTACTCGAAGCAGGGATATTGCCATCCCAAGAGTTGTTTTTGAATATACGAGAGTTAACCACAGGTTGGCAGATAGCCTTGTGTATAGGCTTTTGCACTCAGTTCTTAACTGGTTTTAGTGTCCTTTGCATGTTTTGCTTCAATATAAAGCTCGCAGATGGCCTTGCCTTGCATCGGCTCCGCGTTCATTATTAAACCATGACAATTTGGCCACCCCAAAAACACGACATGAAACGCCCGGTTTACTTGTCTCTTGTTTCCGTGATTTTAAGGGCGATCCGTGCTGGTGAGTTGACGGGTGGTGATCGTTTGCCAACGCACCGCGACTTGGCATTTGAGCTTGGGATCAGCGTGCAAACCGTCAGCCGGGCCTATGATGAATTGATCCGGGTTGGCACAATTTCGGGTCAGGTTGGACGCGGTACGTTTGTAACCGGCGAACTTGCGGAAGGTACACCACCTCATTTCTATTTGCCCGAGGAAGACCGTAGTAGTCTTATTGATCTGTCCATTCTAAAGCCTGTGGGTGATCAAATACACGTAAACCACATGCGCAATGCCTTGTTGGCTCTAACCGAAAACCTTCCTGCTCAGGTCGTGCATTCTTTTCGACCTGCGAACGCAACGCATACCTACGAAGTAACTGGGCGAAAGTGGCTTGAGTACTGTGGTTTAGATTTACACGGGCAATCAGTAATGATCACCAATGGCAATACTGCTGCGATGTCGGTTGCGTTGATGACTGTGACCAATCCCGGTGATCTGGTCGTTACTGAAAAAATTGGCCATCACACACTTAATCCACTCGCCCGATATCTTGGCCTTCGCCTAGCCGGTTTGGAGACGGACAACTATGGAGTTAACCCGCAGGCTTTTCAGGCGGCCTGCACACACCAAACAGTAAGGGTGCTTTATCTGATGCCAACAAGTTTGGGTCCGCAGTTGAGCCTTATGTCAGTTGCGCGCCGCCAAGAGTTGATCCGAATCGCTCGTCAGTATGATGTGTTCATCATCGAAAGTGATGCGTGGGGACCGCTGCAACTCGAACGGCCAACGTCATTTGCGATGCTCGCGCCCGAGCGCACGCTATATTTCACCTCACTAACCAAGTGTTTGATGCCAGGGTTGAGGGTGGGATATCTTGTCGTGCCTGATGCTCTGTCAGCCGCCGCGCGTAACAGGCATCTGGTCACCAATTGGATGGCCACGTCGATGATGGTCGAAATTGCATCGCGCTGGATCGAGGACGGCACGGCGCAGGCTTTGGTAAATTGGCAGATAGCAGCGGCTTGCAAGCGAAACGAGATTGCAGATGCCTGTTTACAAGGCTTGCCCGCTTTAAAAAGTTCTACGGGACTACATGTGTGGCTGCCTCTGGGCGAACGTGACGAAACCAAATTTGTTGCAGCAGCGCATCAATCTGGCGTGGCCGTTGCCCCCGGTGCACCGTTTTATATTGGTGACACTTCACACGAGACTGCCGTTAGAATTTGCCTTGGTGGTGTGTCGGAAAGAGAACTTTTACAGGGCCTAGCAAAAATCCGCCAATTATTCCTAACGCAGGGCGAACCGTCTTTGCAAGAGATGTGATATCCATCTAAAATTGTCATGATTTAATATTTTAATTGACTTGATACGCCCGTCTGCGAAATTTGTCTTACACTAGTAACGGCAGGAGGGGGCTTGTTGAGCGCACCAATCATCACTATCGAGGGTGTCTCAAAATCATTCGGCGCGCTTGAGGTTCTCAAGGATCTCAGTTTCGACGTGGCACCGGGAGAAAAGTTGGCATTGATCGGTCCCTCAGGGTCGGGCAAGACCACGATCCTGCGCATTTTGATGACGCTAGAGACGATCAACGGTGGCATGATCCACGTCGATGGAGAGCCGCTGTGGCATATGCCCAAGAATGGTGAAATGATTGTCGCGGATGAGCCTCATCTACATAAAATGCGTGCCAAAATTGGCATGGTCTTTCAACTATTCAATCTATTCCCGCATAAGACTGTGTTGGAAAACGTCGCACTGGCCCCAATCCTGACTAAAGGCGTTGCAAAGCCGCAGGCCAATATCAAAGCGATGGAACTGCTTGAAATGGTCGGGATGTCTGACAAGGCAGCACAGAAACCAGCGCAGTTGTCGGGCGGTCAAAAACAGCGGGTGGCAATTGCCCGGGCGCTGGCACTGAAACCCAAGATCATGCTGTTTGACGAAGTTACCTCGGCGCTCGATCCAGAGCTGGTCGAAGAGGTTCTGAACGTGATGCGCAAGCTGGCCGAAGAGACCGACATGACCATGCTGCTGGTCACCCATGAGATGAGCTTTGCCCGCGATTTCGCGGATCGTGTGCTGTTCTTTGATAATGGCAGGATTGTCGAAGCCGGTCCGCCTGATCAAATTTTTTCCGACCCGAAAGAGGAGCGTACCCAAGCGTTCCTTCGCAAGGTCATCGCCGCTGGTCACCGCGTGTGACCATACAAACTGACCGAGCCCCAAAGGCATCGGCAAACCAACAGAGAATGGAGTAACTGACAATGAAACCAATAAAACATGTAATCGCCGCCGTGGCACTGGGTATCGGCTTGGCCGGGTTCACAGGCATGCCCGCGGTCGCTGCTGATCTGGAGCAATTGAAAGAGCAAGGCTTTGCCCGCATCGCAATCGCGAACGAGCCACCATGGACAATGGTGACAACAGGTGGTGAAGTTTCGGGTGCGGCACCTGATTTGGCGCGCGCTGTGTTAAACAAGATGGGCATCAAGGAGATAGTTGCTTCTGTGTCGGAATACGGCGCGATGATACCCGGCGTGCAAGCGCGCCGTTTTGACATGGTCGCCGCTGGTTTGTTTATTAAGCCGGAGCGCTGCGAGGCAGTTTTGTTCTCACAGCCTGACCTGTGTGACGCCGAAAGTTTTATGATCAAAGCCGGCAACCCAATGAACTTGAAGTCCTTTGCGGATGTCGCTTCGAGCGGTGCAAAAATTGGTGTTGTCGGCGGCGGAACCGAGGAAAAACTTGCGATTGAGGCTGGCGTGGATCGCGCCAACATCGTTGTGGTTCCAGACCCCCAATCAGGTGCCAAGCTGCTGCAAGACGGCCGCATAGATGTTTACGCGCTGCCAGTATTGTCCATTAGCGACCTGCTGAAAAAGGCCGAAGACCCCAGTCTTGCGATGTTCGCGCCCGTGGAAAACACGCCAATCTTTTGTGCTGGCGTAGCGTTCCGCAAACAAGACAGTGCATTGCGTGACGCCTATGATGTTGTATTGGCTGAGATGAAGGCCAGCGGCGAATTCGCGGCGATCATTGAACCCTACGGCTACTCGGCAGATGCCGCGATGCAGCAGACCCGCGAGAACCTTTGCGGTGGTGCGAACTAAATTTTAACGACTGGGCGGCGACAGCTGCGCCGCCCATGATCCAACAACATTGAGTAGATTCTGGAACAGTGGCAAGGATATATCGGCTTGATCTTGCAGGGCGCAATGGTGACAATCGAGATCACCATTATGGGCTGCATGGTAGCCCTGATCGCTGCATTCATCGCGGGTCTTGGGCGTATATCCCGCTTCTGGCCGCTACGTTGGCTGGCCACAGCCTATATCGAATTTTTTCGCGGCACCTCGATCTTTGTCCAGTTATTTTGGGCCTATTTCGTCTTGCCACTCTTGGGGGTGCCGCTCAGCCCTTTGCAGGCTGGAGTGCTGGCTCTTGGCCTAAATGTGGGGGCCTATGGGGCCGAGGTCGTGCGTGGAGCGATCAAATCCATCCCACGCGAACAATATGAGGCCTGCACCGCGCTGAACCTCACTCACTTTCAAGAAATGCGCTACGTCATCCTGCCTCAAGCCTTTGTGCGGATGCTGCCCACCTTTGGTAATAATGCAATTGAACTGCTGAAAGGCACTGCTGTTGTGTCGCTGATTTCGCTGTCAGATATGACCTTTCAAGCGCAAGTCGTGCGGGCGCAAACGGGGTCAACAGCAGTACCTTTCCTAACCATCCTGCTGCTCTACTTCCTATTTTCCTCAATAATATCCACTGCAATAAAACGACTCGAGCGGCGTCTGTCACGCGGGCTGGATGGGACGGGAAGCTAAGTCATGGAATGGAATTGGGAGTTCAGCATTCAGATACTGCCACAACTGTGGGAAGGTGTAAAAATTACGATCCAAGCCACCATTCTGGGCACGATGATCGCAATGACGCTAGGTCTGGTGCTGGCAATCGCGCGGCGCTCAGCTAAGGTGTGGATATCCAAACCCGTTGGTTTTTTCGCCGACTTGATCCGGGGCACGCCGTTGTTGGTGCAGCTGTATTTTCTGTTTTATGTCTTGCCTGATCTGGGTCTATTATTGTCCCCTCTCACGGCGGGTGTCGTCGGGTTAGGTCTGCATTATTCCACCTATACCGCGGAGGTGTATCGCACTGGGATCGACGCGGTCCCAAGCGGGCAATGGGAGGCAAGCAAAGCCATCAACTTGATGGCCCACCAGACATGGATTCACATTATCATCCCGCAAGCCATTCCTCCAATGATCCCGGCCCTTGCAAATTATTTTGTCGCGATGTTCAAAGAAACGCCCTTGCTGGCTGCAATCACCGTGCTGGAGTTGATGAATCAAGCGCGTTCTATCGCCAACTATCACTACAAATATGTGGAACCAATGACGATGGTTGGCCTGTTCTTTTTAGCTGTCAGTGTGCCCTCGGTCATCTTACTACGCAAACTTGAGGCACGCTATGCGCCTCCGACAGATAAGACTAGGATGTCGTCATGAACGATAGCGTTACACTTTCCGCCGAGCAGGTTGTGCTTGAAGCACCCGCTTACCGCAAGAAAATCGGGCTGATCACGCTGGCCACGGATTTGACAACCGAGCGCGACTTTGCCAGGATCATCCCAATGGGCCACGCAGGGGTTTACGGCACGCGCGTTGAATTTTTTAATCCAACCACGCCCGACAACCTGCGTAAAATGGCCCCAAGGATTACAGCGGCGGCTGACTTGATCTTGCCAGGAGAGGTCCTTGATGCGGTGTGCTACAGTTGCACGGCAGCCTCTGTTGTGATTGGTGACGCTGAGATTGCTGCATCCATTCACGCCGCGCGTCCGGGCGTTCCTGTGGTTACACCAAGTGGTGCCGCACTAAGCGCGTTTTCTGCTCTCAATGTGCAGCGTATTTCGGTTCTGACCCCTTATCTGGTTGAGACCAGCCTGCCGATGGCGGATTATTTCAAACTAAACGGGCTAAAAATCGAAAAATTCCGTTGCCTAGGGCTGGATGATGATCGAGATATGGCGCGGGTTGACCCTGAGATGATCCTGCGGGCCGCTTTGGAAACCGATACTGCGCAAACTCAGGCGTTCTTTTTGTCCTGCACCGGGTTGCAGGGTGTGGATGTGATTGTAGAACTTGAGCGCCAAACAGGCAAGCCTGTGGTGACGTCCAATCAAGCCAGCGCCTGGGCGTTGATGAAGCATGCAGGGTTGGTGCAGACTTCAAATAAGTGGGGCCAACTTTTTCAATATGCTTTACCAGATTGCAAACAAGGCGCCAGTACATGAACGGTGGTAAATCAATTGAACTTGCGGACATTGAGGCGGCCCAAACCCTTATCGCCCCGACCATTTATCGGACTCGCACAGAGCGGTCAGCTAGCCTAAGCCACAAGATGGGCGTGCCTGTGCATCTGAAGTTGGAACATCATCAGCGGACTGGCAGTTTCAAATTGCGCGGTGCGACAAACGCTATTTTGAAGCTGACCGATGCGCAGCGTGCGCAAGGTGTCGTTGGCGTATCGACCGGTAACCATGGGCGTGGTTTGGCTTACGCGGCGAGGCAAAACGGGGTGCGATGCATCATCTGTATGTCGGAACTGGTTCCACAAAACAAGATTGACGGGATCAAGGCGCAGGGTGCTGAGGTGCACATTGTCGGGCGCAGTCAAGATGATGCACAGGTCGAAGTTGATCGGCTGGTGATTGACGGCATGACGATGATCCCACCTTTTGATCACCCCGACATTATTGCTGGACAAGGCACCGTTGGGTTGGAATTGGCCGAAGATTTGCTGGACCTGACAACTGCTGTGGTGCCACTGTCGGGCGGTGGTCTGATTTCCGGCGTGGCAGTGGCGCTCAAGGCGCGTTTACCCAAAATCAAGCTAATTGGCGTGTCGATGGAACGTGGGGCGGCGATGTACCAATGTCAAAAGGCAGGCAAACCGATGATCGTGCCGGAATTAGCAACTTTGGCGGATTCTCTGGGGGGCGGCATCGGCTTGAACAACGCCTATACCTTTGGCATGACCCGCGATTTGGTGGACGATATTGTAATTGTTTCCGAAGCTGAGATCGCCAGGGCCATTCGCCACGCCTATTGGCAAGAAAATCAAATCATCGAGGGGTCTGGATCAGTTGGGATCGCGGCACTTTTGTCCAGCAAGGTTACGCCAGAGGGTACGACGGCCCTGCTGCTGAGTGGCGGTAACATTGACATGGGCCTGCACCACCGTATCATCTCGGGCGAAGAAGTTGACGTGACGGCGGAGGATTAGATGCCAGATATCAAGATACTGACCGAGGCCGAATTGCGCGCTCTGGTTCCGCTGGACATGGATGCTGTCACCTGTATCGAGCAGGGGTTCACCGCTTTTGCGGGAGGCAAAGTCATCATGCCGCCGATTATGACGTTGATGGTGCCAGATCACAACGGCGAGGTTTGTGTGAAAACCGCTTATGTACCGGACGTCGAAAGCTTTGCGATCAAAATGAGCCCCGGCTTTTTCGACAATCCCAAACTTGGCCTGCCGAGCACCTCAGGTCTGTTGGTCCTGTTCTCCAGCACAACGGGAGTGTTAGAGGCGCTACTGTTGGACAATGGCTATCTGACCGATGTCCGTACAGCAGCAGCGGGTGCCGTCGCAGCACAGCACCTGGCTCGCACGGATGCAACACGCGCGTGCGTTATCGGTGCTGGCGTCCAAGCTAGAATGCAACTCAAGGCGCTGACATTGGTGCGCCCGATTGCAAGTGCGGTCATTTGGGCGCGGGATGCGGACAAGGCGCATATTACTGCCGCCAGTTTGCGTACTGAAATGGAGATTGAAGTCACCGTAAGCACCGACATCGAAAGCAGCGTCCGCCTCGCAGATATTGTCGTTACGACTACCCCCTCGGACAGGCCGCTGATCATGGGCGACTGGTTGCAACCGGGACAGCACATCACCGCAATGGGGTCAGATCAAGAACATAAAGTAGAACTAGACCCAACCTGTCTGGCGAAAGCCACACGTTACGTACCAGACAGTCAAGCCCAATGCGCGATCAAGGGCGAATTACGCAGCGCTCTTGAAATTAGGACCTTTGGCCCCGATGCAGCGTTTTCTGAGTTGGGCGATATTGTTTCTGGTATTGCTCAAGGCCGAGCGTCTGATACTGATATCACAATTGCTGATCTGACCGGAACGGGTGTTCAGGATACCGCCATTGCAACACTTGCCCGTCAGCGTGCCGATGCTGCTGGGATAGGTACCTCGTTCACCAGCTAGCCAAAAGTGGAGCCCAAATGCAAACCCCAAAACTTCATTTCTCGTACAAAGAGTTTGACCAACGCATTGCAAAAACTCGTACTGCTATGCAGGCGCTCAACCTTGACCTGTTAATCGTATCGGACCCGTCCAACATGAACTGGCTGACGGGTTATGACGGCTGGTCGTTTTATGTGCATCAATGTGTGGTGTTGCCGCTGAATGGTGAGCCGATCTGGTATGGTCGTGGGCAAGATGCCAACGGCGCGCTGCGCACTTGTTTCATGGATCCTACCAACATCATCGGATATCCTGACCACTATGTACAATCGACCCAACGCCACCCAATGGACTACCTCTCAGCGCAGTTGACGGACCGTGGCCTTGCCAAAGGCGTGATTGGTGTCGAGATGGATAACTACTGGTTCTCGGCTGCGGCGTTCATGGCGCTGCAAACCCACCTGCCCAATGTTACGCTAGCCGATGCCACGGCCTTGGTGAACTGGGAAAGGGCCGTGAAATCCGAGGCTGAGCTGTCCCTGATGCGACAGGCAGGCAAGATTGTGGGCCGCATGCACGAACGCATCGTTGAAAAAGTCGAACCCGGGATCCGCAAATGCGATCTGGTCGCAGAAATCTATGACGCAGCGCTGCGTTATGATCCTGACATTGGGGCAGGTGGCGATTATCCCGCCTTGGTCCCGTTGTTGCCATCAGGCACGGACGCCTCCGCCCCGCACTTGACATGGGACGACCAGCCAATGAAGTCCGGCGAAGGGACGTTTTTTGAAATCGCGGGCGTCGTCAAACGCTACCACTGCCCGCTGTCACGCACGGTATTTTTGGGTAAGCCCACCCAGACCTTTTTGGATGCGGAAAAGGCTGTGTTGGAGGGCATGGAGGCCGGGCTGGAAAAAGCCCGCGTTGGCAATACCTGCGAGGATATTGCGCTGGCATTCTTTAACGTGCTCAAGAAATACGGCATCACCAAAGATAACCGCACCGGCTACCCCATCGGGGTCAGCTACCCGCCTGACTGGGGCGAACGCACCATGTCCTTGCGACCGGGTGATAGATCGATATTGCAGGAAAACTTCACTTTCCACTTCATGACGGGCTTGTGGATGGAAGACTGGGGTTTTGAAATCACCGAGAGCATCCGCATTGGTGAAAATGGCCCTGAATGTTTGGCTAATGTGCCGCGCAAGATGGTTATAAAGGACTAAACCAATGAAGACTTCGCCAATCGAGCCAACCATTCCTCTGGATATTGATGGTATCCACCACGGATACCTGCGCCTACCCTACAGCCGTGATGACAGCGCCTGGGGGTCGATCATGATCCCACTCACGGTGATCAAAAACGGCGAAGGACCCACAGCACTGCTGACCGGGGCTAACCACGGTGACGAATATGAGGGGCCAGTGGCCTTGCAGGAACTAACAGTCACCTTACAGCCCGAAGATATCACGGGTCGCATCATCATCGTGCCCGCCTTCAACTACCCTGCCTACTGCGCGGGCACGCGCACTTCGCCCATCGACAAAGGCAACATGAACCGCAGCTTTCCGGGTCGCCCAGATGGCAGTGTGACTGAAAAGATCGCAGATTACTTTCAGCGCTATCTATTGCCAATTACCGATATCGCCGTGGACTTTCATTCTGGTGGAAAGACGTTGGATTTTGTACCCTTCGCGGCGGCGCATATTTTGGAAGACAAGGCGTGCGAGGCTGCCTGTTTCGCCGCAATGAATGCCTTCAATGCGCCCTATTCGGTTCAATTGCTGGAGATCGACAGTGTTGGAATGTACGACACAGCGATCGAAGACATGGGAAAGGTCCTGGTTTCGACCGAGCTGGGCGGTGGTGGTTCCGCCACCGCAACATCCATTGCCATCGCCAAGAAAGGCCTGCGGAATGTGTTGATCCATGCCGGGATTTTGCATGGCGAAATGCAGATTGATCCGACGATCAGGCTGGATATGCCTGACAGCGATTGTTTTGTGTTCTCCGAGGGTGACGGCCTGTTTGAACCAATGATCAACTTGGGGGAAGATGTACAAAAGGGACAAACAGTGGCCCGCATTTGGCCGATCGATCGGACAGGTATCATGCCGGTTGAGCTGTCGGCGAAAAAGTCAGGCATGCTGATCAGCCGACACTTTCCCGGCCTGATAAAATCTGGTGACTGCGCCGCGGTTATCGGCCTGAAAACCAAATAAAAAAGGACTCACCCAATGCGCCTGGACGTCCAAAATCTAGATATTTTGCAGATGCTTTTAAGTGAAGGGCGCATCAGCAAGAAGGAATTGGCAGAGAGGGTGACTGTTTTGCCAATACCATGTTGGGAACACCTGAAAAAATTTGAAAAGGCGGATGTGATCGCTTATCTGCACAGCCATGATCCAAAGCCGATTTACCGCGTTTCGCGCGCATTGCAATATGATATGGATGCAGCAAACCGCACCCAGGTCACCGGTGCGCCGATCCCGTTTGGGAGCGCCAAACGAGCAGGCTTAGGGCGCCAAGGCGCACCTCTGGCCATGAAAGAGTTCACTGAAATCAAATATGTATGCCGTGATTGGGCATGAGGAGAATTGAAATGCTAAAGAACGACCAACTTGACCAATGGGACCGCGACAACTTTTTTCATCCCTCCACCCATCTAGCGCAGCATGCGCGCGGTGAAAGCCCCAGCCGCGTGATCAAAACCGCCAGCGGTGTCTATATCGAGGACCGCGATGGCAATAAGTTGCTGGATGCGTTCGCTGGGCTCTACTGCGTGAATGTCGGCTATGGTCGTCAGGAAATCGCCGAGGCCATTGCCGATCAGGCACGCGAACTTGCTTATTATCATTCCTATGTGGGCCATGGCACTGAGGCAAGCATTACCCTGTCCAAAATGATCCTTGATCGGGCGCCCTCCAACATGTCCAAAGTTTACTTTGGCCTTAGTGGATCAGACGCCAACGAGACCAACGTTAAGCTGATCTGGTACTTCAACAATATCCTTGGCCGTCCCGAAAAGAAGAAAATCATCAGCCGCTGGCGTGGCTATCACGGCTCGGGCCTTTTGACCGGGTCACTGACAGGTTTGGAGCTGTTTCACAAGAAATTCGATCTCCCGTTGAACAATGTCATTCATACCGACTCCCCATTTTATTTCCGCCGTGACGATCTTAACCAAACAGAAGAACAGTTCGTGGCCCAATGCGTCAAAGCGCTGGAAGACCAGATCGAACGTGAAGGCGCTGACACCATTGCGGCATTCATAGGCGAGCCCGTTCTAGGCACCGGTGGCATCGTGCCGCCACCCGCTGGTTATTGGGCCGCCATCCAAGCAGTTCTGAAAAAACACGATATTCTATTGGTTGTCGATGAGGTGGTCACTGGATTTGGTCGTCTTGGCACCATGTTTGGCTCAGACCACTACGGGATTCAGGCTGATATTATAACCATCGCCAAAGGGCTAACCTCAGCCTATGCGCCGCTGTCGGGATCGATCATCAGCGATGAGGTCTGGAAAGTTCTGGAACAAGGAACTGATGAAAACGGCCCCATTGGCCATGGTTGGACATATTCCGCGCACCCCATCGGAGCGGCGGCTGGCTTGGCGAACCTGAGGCTCATTGATGATCTGAATCTGGTCACCAACGCACGCGAGGTTGGCACGTACCTGAACACATCCATGCAACAGGCGCTTGGCGACCATCCCAATGTGGGGGACGTGCGCGGCGAGGGAATGCTCTGCGCCGTGGAGTTTGTGAAAGATAAGGACAACCGCACTTTTTTTGACGCCGCAGATAAAATTGGGCCGCAAGTGTCAGCCATGCTGCTCACCCAAGACAAAGTCATTGCCCGCGCCATGCCACAAAGCGACATCCTGGGCTTCGCCCCACCGTTCTGCTTGACACGACAAGAGGCCGATACCGTTGTCGCAGCGACGGTGAAGGCGGTAAATACCGTCCTTGGGTAGAATTTTGCGCGCAATAGTTTCCTTGGCCAGCGTCCGCTTCTTCAAAAACTCACGTAAAGCATTAGCATCTTTACGCTTGTATACATCGATTGGCTTACACTCAGCAGCATCTAATAGATAACCAATAGAACGTCGTGCCCAGCCTCAAAGGTCGTAGAGGGCCTCACACCTTTGGGAGTCTATCGCGGCATGGCGGTTGCAGGGAACGCACCGGAAGAGATGGGGGTTGGCCCGATTTATGCAATTCCAAAGCTTCTGAAGAATGCAGGTCTTCGCATCGAAGACATCGGCCTTTGGGAACTTAACGAAGCCTTTGCGTGCCAGGTTCTCTATTGCCGTGACCATCTTGGTATTGATCCAAGAGAATTTACAAATTTAGTCTGATTGCGCTTTGATCCAGAATTGAACCTACCATCTTTTTTCCAATCCGCCATTAATAAGGCTTTGCTCATTCTGCGAGAATCTGCTGTGCTTATACTTTTTTCGCCAGCACTGTTGAAGCAGATCTGGAAAGCCTCATTAATTGAGATCTCTTTTCTGGTTGGCAACTTTTCATGAATTATTTCAACCCACGGATCCTGTTCTAGTCGCAGCTTAGTAATTCTCTTAGCAAATTCGCTTATTTCTTCGTCAAGCCAATGTCGCTCCCCTTTTGAATGAGCATATGCCGCCGCCGCCCACAGACCGTCTCTTGCTCGCAACAAACCAAGCAGATCAATAGCACCCGTTAAAATTGGTAAAAAACGACGATTGCCGGTTTCATCAACGAGATATTCAGTAGCGTTTGTAGTTCCAAAGAAAACATTTGTTCTAGGTAGGGTAATTTCCTCACGAGCAAATGCGGGTCTATAGTTTTCATGAGTTCGAGTAATAAATGCCTTTATTGTCTCCACCTCTGCTTTTCGTTTGTACTCAAGCTCAGCAAGCTCGACGCACCACTTACCCTTTAGATAACTAGATGCGTCCTTACTGGACATGGGTGGTAGCTGATCACCAAAGTAATCTTTTCCGAATAAAACTCTGATTGCTGACGATTTTCCACTCCCTTGCTCGCCTTCTAAGATAACGACAGTGTCCGCTTTGCATCCGGGCTCTCGCACTCTTGCAACCGCTTGTATGAGTGAAATTCTAGAGACAGCACGCAAATACCTCCAGTCAGCGTCCGTCTCAGCACTGACACCGAGGTATATCTCCAACCAAGTATCTAAGGCTTCATCGGGGTTAGGTGGTAAGCAATGTTCCCGGCAATGATCGAGATAATCAGCAACTGGGTTTATACTGTTTCGCATTGCTGCGTGCTTAACCGCGTCTATTACGATATGTTTTTGAAGATTTGATATCCCGTGGGCGTTTAGCCATACGCATATTTGAGTATAATCTCCGTCAGATAAAAGCCTAGGGAGTGTCGCACTTGACGTAAATGTCTCACCTGGTAGTGCCCTAAAGACCTGTTCGGTTTGGCAGAAAGTATTAAAACCAAAAGTTCCCTTCCAATCTGAATGTTCAAGCAATATTTTAGAGATGTTCAGGTGATTACAAATTGGATCACCTTTACGGTCTAATGATAGATCGAGATGGTAAAGATTGTTCTCCAACCGTTGAACTGATCCATCATCAAAGCCCTTCTTCCTGGCACTATCAATCAGTTTCTGCACCTGGCCTCGAGTTTCTGTTATTCTATAGCCCTCTAGCGTCACGCTATCAGTAAAAGAGTGTATCTTATCATCAGAGTAGCCTTGAGCAACCATAGAGGCGACACTTCTAAGTACGTTGTCATACCAACCGATGCCCTTTGAAGCATCGTCTAGTGCACGAAAAAGGTCAAAAGGAGGCCAAAGCTCGCAGGAGCTCCCATTGTTTACAATTTCAGTTTTCCTCGGAGAAGATCCAGATAAGGCCCCTTTTAACCAATCTGGTACTTGAGCAATTATGTGATCATTTTCCCACTTATACTTCTGACCCTCGAATTCTGATGGGGCCAGTAATATATAACCTTTATGCTTAATATCGATTGAAATACCAATCTGCCCGGGAAAAGCATCTTCAGTATCACAACTAAATATTAAATGAGTACCCCCATGAGCTGATCTCTGCTGAAGTGTTTGAGGAATATTTTTATACTTACACAAGTCATCAAAACTACAATCTTTTTTGTATGTGTCTGCATCCAGGCATACAAGGCCAGAAGCCTCAAGGTTTAGGCCAATATTTGCATTTGGATCGATTTTCCACCAGACCTTGATCATTCCAATATCATTAGTTGCACACTTATATCCATCCTGCGCGAGTCTTGGGTGTGGTCTCTTACTATTCTTTTTGACAGGAAAAATCTTCCACCCTTTGTTTGCATATTCAATTGCCGCATTTAATAAATAATTAGTCATAATTTTGCTCTCTACTGTTAAGATTGAGCAATGACTGCCAGGAATTAATGGTGTCTTACAAAATGCGAATACTATTTGTTTTTAAAGTGTTTTCGTATTAACAGCTTCTTCAAATGCAGCCTTCGCCGGCCATTTCCAGTTAACTATGGTTAGATTATCGGCGGTGGACTTAGGGGTTTCATGGATCTTAAATATCGCAAGGGCGTCTCTTACTGCACGTCCAAATGGTGTCGATGGTTCATTTGGATCCAAAGGATGGACGCCGAAGCCAACCTTGCGCTTATCTACTAAAAATAATTTTGCAACATAACTTGCAACGGCATGAGCCCGTTTGTTTGCCCTTGTGCCGCTTGTCTCTTCTTTAAGTTTGCTCTTGCCAAATGCTTCTATTTCTCTCACCTTATCCTCCATTTCTTTGAGAGCAGCAGGAAGATCATAGCCATCAATTTTAAAGGTAGTAGTCAAAACACCATGTGTTTGTAATGTTTTATTAGCTTTATAAAGACCACGCTGCAGTGAAGAAATTGCCTTCAATTCGTTTTCAAGATCATACCGATCAACCCCATCAATAGATGCGAATAAATCGCTTTCAAAGTAAATCTCTTGTGCTACCTCCGGGTCTATATTCAAAAGACTCGCGAGTTCTCTTACTTTCGTGTCCACCATAAAATGTTCCCATTCGTTCAATGAAACGGTGTTGTTAAGTCAGACAACAATCACAAATTTATAATCTTGAGTACCTGCGCACAATGCGTACGTGAATTCTATAGAGAATAGTAAAGTAATGGTCCTAACCATAGCCGTTGTAAACCCGGGTGCGCAACCTGCGCACTAGCGCATCCTCCAGCTCTCTAATCGTTCACATCTGACACAACAACAGCAACAACAACGGCCCCTTTAAGCCCCCTTTTTGAAAACCATTGATTTCATCTGATACCCGGGGTCCACTTCAGACGACATGGGACCCTATTCTCAGGCCACCACAGAGGCCACCAAATCTGTCGTGGACATAGGGCTGTGTCAGCTGCTAACCTATTGATATCGTTGGTAACGGGGGTCTACTTGGGTCCTTGGGAAGGCGCCAGTCACCGTGTGGGGGCACCACTTCCAAATAATTAAGACAATAAAATCAAATATTTGGCTGATATTATAGTGTTTCAGTCCACCCCACAGTCCACCTCATAGACCGCATTTAAATGGGCTTTAAGCCCAATATTCGCCAACAAATGTGCCATCAGCCCAGTAAATCTTATACAGCTTCTTTCTGGGCTTAATGTTCTTTTCTAGCTTACTTATTCTTGCTTTGAAGTTACGCATTAGCGTTCTCCAATGCCTGTAGTCTTTCTTCTATCTCAGTTAGCTCAAGAGTGCGCCTGTAGCTATCGATAAGCCCCATGACACGTGTTCCTTCAATCGGAGTAAGTTCTCCCTCACTGACGGCTGTGAGAACGCTACTAGCGGCTTTAGAAGCATCCATAGCATCTTTCATATCAGGTAAGGGAAAGGATACTGATTTATCCTTAGGGGCAGGGGCTATGCGTTCCATACAGAGGCGTAAAGCTAGACCATCTCCTTCTAGGGCTTTGGAGATAGCTGTTTGCGTAAGAGCCTCAGCTTGACCTTCTAGTAAACTCTCAATAGCTAGTGTCTTTTTGTTTCTAGCACCTTTAGGTCTACCAGAGTTACCAGAAGTGAATTTACCAGCCGTATTTCTACCGTTTTTCATATCTATTTTTATACCAAAACTGCTCTTAAGTTGACATGATCTTTTATATTATGTTTTCCTACATTCGATATGTCAGGGATCGTCGAATGGAAAACATTTATCAGTTTGTTAGTTCTTTGGATATTCTTTGGGTTGCCAGTGCGGCAATTCTTTTAATAATTTTAGATATTTTTATAATTGGTTCGACTGCTTTATTGTTAGTGTCTGTATCATTCTTTATTTTCATTGCTTTATATTTTTTGATCGATGACCCGATGTTATTAACATGGAGCTATCCGGCAGTTGTTATATTACTGTTTATTTTGCAAAGATTTTTAATAAACACGACGATACGTCAAAAATTACCAAACGAAGAAATAAGAACTGGGAAATATAACGCGGTGGTAAAAGAGGCAAGTAATCCGGATGATTCAAAGAATTATTTTTATGGCTATAAAGATCAAAAGCAAGCAGTCGTAGATAACGATAATAACTCAAAAGCAAGGTATAAAGCTCTTTTGGAGGATGGACGTAGTTATATGCTGCCTGAAGATCCAAAACTTTTTGATGGTCAAAAAATAAAAATTTTGGTTACGCAAGATGAAATAGCAAAGGTTGTAAAATATTATGAATAGTTATGATTTCGAAAATCTTTTAGAGGGCGAATTAGTTCTTTTTGCAGTAATTGCATTATTAATCTTAGTGCTACTATTTAAAGGTATAAAAATCGTACCTGAAGGTAGAGCAAAGATAGTAGAGCGGCTGGGTAGAAGAAACAAAACTATTTTTCCTGGTATAAATATAATTATCCCGTTTGTAGATAAGGTAAAAGTCATCAATGAAAGGGTTACGACAAAAGTTAAAGGCCAAAGTGTTTCACTTGTAGATAAGGGTGCCATTATTCTTGCTGAACAGAGAATGGACCCTTTGAGTAAATTATTGCTAGCCAAAGATAATAGTCAAATCAATGTCGATCCAGTTGTCTATTTTCGCGTCATTGAACCAGCCAGACTAGTTTACGATGTGCAGGACTTTGAGGAAGCATTTGAAACACTTATTGAGACAACTTTAAGGCAAGAAGTTGGCAAATATGATGGTGATACGATTGTTACTTCACGTGACACGCTTGGAGACTCACTCAAGCAAGGATTGCTAGAAGCTGCACGTACTTGGGGCATCGAAGTGCGTAGAGTTGAGATAGAGGACATTAGTTTTGATGCGGAAGTCACTCAAAGCCTCTCTGACGCTAGGCAAGAGGAATTGAAACGAAGGGCAGAATTAGTTTCGAAAAAAGCCGTTGCAGAACAACTAACGTTAGAAGCTGAAGCTGTAAAAAAAGCGGCTATTTTAAAAGCCGAAGGAGATGCAGAAGCAAAAGTTATTCTGGCCCAGGCGGAATTTAATGCACAGAAACTAGAAGCAGACGGACTTTTTCTTCTCAAGTCCAGGGAGCAAGAAGGGATTGCTCAAGGCTATGCTGCAATAGCAAAAGCGTTAAAAGAAAATCCAGATGCTATCGTCGCCTTGGAAACTTTGAATGCTCAAGCCAAAATTGCTAGCAGCATTGGTCAGTCTCAAAATGCACTAATAGTTCCAAGTGAAACAGCAGGCCTATTCGGAGCCGCCGCATCACTTGTTAAGGGTTACGAAGCCTTAAAAAGCCCAAATGCTAAAAAAGAAACAAACCAAAAGAAATAATTCTGCTGAATATTAATGATCAGACTTAGGTTTTAAAAGTTAGATTTTAAAAAAGAGCAGGTTTATGGCGCAAACTAATTCGGTTCCTACCGTTGCAAAAGACTTATTTCGGGGTCTACTAACAGTAATATTCTTAGGCGTAGGTGCCTTTAGTATATTACTAGTCGTAGTCGTATTTCTAATATTTGCCGATAACTCTGAGGAAGCGCTAGAAAGGGCTGAATGGTGTGCAGAGTATATGCCCGAATCTAGCCGCAGTGAATGCTTTGATAAAACCGGTTATTGAATATTTCTAATGAGTAGAAAATGAAAACCCAAGATTTTTAAGATTATAAGATAATATTGCTACAGACTGATTATTTCGTATATTAAGATATGCTTGGTGTGTAGTTACTAGTTTTATCCAGTCTTGTGCCGTATGTTTTGTACTGGATAACTCTTTTGGTAAAAACGAAGATGGTATTATTGCGTTTGCTGGTTTAGTCAATAACGGGCTTTCCGTAATCGGCGTTGTTGTGGGCATTTGCGGTTATCTCTACAGGATTTATGTTAGGTCAGTATTAATATTTCGTAATCTTTTCCGCAATTAATTCACCACCAGGAAATAGTAATTTACCCTTAACTTTTAACTGATCACACTTTCCAAAGCATTCAGATATATATTTCTCAAGTTCTTCAGTCGTCATTTTTGATAAGTTTACCGTAAGTCTATCAGCCGAAAGCAACTGATAATGTTCGGATAACGAAAATTCATTGATATTATCTTGGTACCGCGCAAAACCATAGATTTCTACTTCTATGCTCCTACTTTTACGACGCAAATCGGTTATGCTAAATGCTGATGTATTTTCCGTAAACTCCGTAAAATCTTCAAAAACAAAAGATATCTCTGGCGTTCCATAAACATATCTCATCTCTAGATATCCAGAAATATCGCAAATTTGTGTTACACATTTAGTTTGAAATAGTCCTAATCTGCCGCTTCGATTGGCGGGTTTCATTAATCGGATTTCAGCACCCTTGTTATCTTTTAGAAACAGTTGGTTGCCATCTGAAAATTCGGTGTCAAATTTAGCTTTAACTTTTAATGATTTGTCACTTAGACGTAGGTTATTTCCAACTTTTGTGAGGGTAAATGTGTTTATGAAGCCAGACTGATTTTTGCTATGCTTAGTGGGAGTTTTCTGTTCAGCTTTATTAGGGATGACTTCTGTTAAACTTTTTTGCAAACCCGCATCATTGGAAGTGATGGCTTCATCTACTGTTTTGAAAAGAACTCCATCTTTTGATGTAAGCGATAGCTCTTTTATTTTTTCATCATTGGAAGCGATGGCTTCATCTACTGTTTTGAAAAGAACTCCATCTTTTGATGTAAGCGATAGCTCTTTTATTTTTTCATCATTGGAAGTGATGGCTTCATCTACTGTTTTGAAAAGAACTCCATCTTTCGATGTAAGCGATAGCTCTTTTATTTTTTCATCATTAGAAGTGATGGCCTCATCTACTGTCTGAAAAGCTCTGTTCAATAATAATTGGGAAGTAAGTCCGTCATCTGAAGTAGATGGTTCATAATTTTCATTTTCTGAAGCAGTCGTTATAGATTTTTCTTTTATCTCTAAAAAAACATTTCTTGGTGTAAAAACTACAATTTTTGTTTCCTGAACAAAATTCTTAATTGCTTCCCACGTTAGATTATTCCATCGTCCATCTACTATTACGTCTAAGAAGCCGTAGTTTCTTAGCTGGTCTTGGATTTTAAGGCGTTCTGAACGGGGTAACCTGATAAAATAATTTGTAAATTGTTCGGTATCTAGTTTGCTGTAAATACAAGAAAGCTCTCTTCTCCATGCCTCTTCGACATAAGGAACATAGGTTATTTCCGATGAAGATATGATTTTACATAAGTAGTCGTCCTCACATTTGCTTGGATTTGACAGTGAGCAATTACTTTCATTTCCTTGTTCGACTGAAAGAAATTTTAATTGTTGTTTAAGACTAATATTTTCTTCCAGATAAAGCTGCAGTAACTGTTCCAATTGTTGGACTTTTTTCTCCAAGTTCTCATTTGCCAAAAGACTTGTGTTCAGCAGAGAGAAAATAAGAAAAAATGAAATGCTTTTTAGTGCTTTAATCGACTTATTCATTTTTCCACTTAAGCAAAGTGTACTATTTTTGTGAAGCTTTTATTTATATTCTATTCAGAGTTCAGACGTAATAACCAAAGTAGCAAATAAGCAATAGGGATATGGTATATATAATGAAGTCATAAAAAGTATGACTAGAATTACCTTCAAAATAGTCCAAACGTCATAGTATTAATGACGACAAAGCTAAAAACTATGACAGGAACAGTAAAAACGTCACATTATTAATGACGCCTTTAAATATTTATTATGACAGGGTTCTGATTTTCCTGAGGGGTTTTTTACTGGATGAAGAAAGATTGGAAATTCTTTATCCCGTGACCATTCCAGATAAAGTTTACTTGCTTTTTCGTGTAACGTATCAATAGAAGTAATTTCATATTCTGGACACTTTCCATGCCCCTCCACTCCAAGTGACGCACCCTTTTTGACCACTATGAAACCTTTGGCTTGTAGATCACGAAAGGCTTTAGCTGCTGTATCGCGTGCAACCCCCATCCGTTCTGCTGCCTGACGTACACTTAGGCTAATTTTGCCGTTATTATTATATTTAGGCCCCTTGAACTCCATAAGAAGCCAAGGAAAGAGAGCCTGCGCGGATATGCTGAGCGCACGCCATGCGGGTGTATCGATGACTGTGAGAGGTAAGGGAGCAAATTTTCCATGTGTATTAGCATAGTTCTTTTTTATCGGGCGCGCCATTCGATGGATGCCTAAAAATAATTTTGTTTAGAGATATGCTCTAAAGCTTCATCTATTTTGTGTTCCAACCAGTAAATTCGGCCTCCTATTTTTACAGGTTTTGGAAGACGCCCTAATTCGACATCCCTATAGATGGTTGAACGGCTGCGTCCGCCCAGTTTCAAAGTAAGTTCATTAAATGACAGATATTTCATGAGGTATTTCCTTTAATCATGTTTAACCATGACAAAGGGTTAACCAGTTAGCGTTGGCATTGTCATTTGATGAATATTATTCGTTAGTTTTAATCAAGTTTTAGGTAGCCAACTATGACCTAATCCAAGAGATTTCTTGCCACGTGCTATTGAGGATTGAAGAGATTCTATTGCGCCAATTTTAAACAAACCGCTTTGACTGGTCTCCCCCTCTACTATTTGGGCTAACTCTATCAACCTTTTTGTTGGTATCGTAATGGGTTGGGTATCATCACGTGGTCGCTTTTGTATAGTAGCCATCAAATTCTGGCCGAAGTCTTTTAAAACTTCTGCGCGAAGTTGATGTATGTTTACTTTTTTTTGGGGTCTGCCTACTGGATTTGGTGATCCTTGCTTAGAAACTTCAGTTAGGTAACCCATGAGTGCGTACCTGAACCCTTCAGCAGTTGTTCCTTCAGCCAAGCCAAGTTGTGATAAAGATATTCCAGTTAAATCTGTAAGTCTCTTTAAATCGTATTCCATTAGTTTAGCTTTCCAGTTGAAAGAAAGTGTCCCCACTTATTCATAATGCTTTTTCGTTGCTCTAGAAAATCTTCCCTTTGGTATGATTGAGAGCTTTTGTTCCCCACACTATGAGCTAAGCATGTTTCAGCAACTTCAAATGGCGTGCTAGTAGCTTCTGCCACCCATCCACGAAAAGATGACCTGAAACCATGAGGACGCTCCTTAAGTCCCAATCTGGCCATAAACTTTCCCAATGTATTATCTGAAATAACGCCCTTAACTTTGCTAGGAAATAGGAAGCCATCTCTTGCAAAGGGTTTTGCCTGATTTATGATTTCTAATGCTTGAGTAGATAGCGGCACTCTGAAGTCTTCTGTCGCATCCAATCTGCCTTTCATTAAATCGAAAGGAATTGTCCATACGTCATCGTTTATCTGTTCCAAGTTTATAAAGCGAATTGGTTTCCCTCTAACAGCGGTCAAAATAAGCAATTTCATTGCTAATTCAGTGATCGAACCCTGATTGAGAGATTGATAAAATTGAGGAACGTCTTTCCAGTGTATTGAGGCGATGTTTTGCGGTTTGTGACGTTGTTTACCTAAAAGTATTTTGGCTTTTTCAGTTGCCTGCAAATCTACTTCAAGACCTAACGCTGCTGCATGGCGCAAGCAAATATTTAACCTATTAAGCGCTTTTCTAGCTGTGACTGCTTTGGAGTGCCAGATTGGAGATAAAGTATCTTTAATCTCCAGTTGACTAATCTGAGAAACTGGCATTTTACCTAATCTTGGTAGAATATGATTTCGAATTGGTGAGAACCATCTTCCAGACTTACCATCTTCTCTTAGTTCCGCTTTTCTACTTTCATATGCATCAAGTGCGATTTCTTGAAGAAGGCTCATGTTCAATTTTCCCGAAGCAGATAGCTTATCCCTTTCGCTAATTGGGTCTTTTCCGTCCCTAACTAAAAGCCTCCATTTACTTGCTGCTTCACGCGCCTCTTTGAGTGTAACTGTAGGGAAAGCGCCTAACCCCATTTCACGACGTCGACCATAAATTGTATATCTTAAAAACCACTTACCGTTTCCGTTCTCATATTTAACAAGCCATAAGCCTTCGCCATCAGAGAATTTTCCAGCACTTAAAGACTTGATAGTTTGCGAAGTAAGTTTATTTGTTTCTAATGGCACTCAGTCCACCTTTCAGTCCACCCTTTGATATTAGTATAAGGTGATGCACCATGAAGCACAATATGATAGCAAATATCTGTTTAATAATGATTATTTATAGTAATCTGATATAGATTGAGACATCATAGGTGGTAAATTCGGTGCAGTGTGGGGGCACCACCGTCAATTTATAATATTGTTTAAACCACAATAGAACCATATATTTAAACTTATGGTCGCTCTTCTTCCATAATTGCCTCAGCAGCCCATATGCCTGTCATATATGCCCCATGTAGTGTGCCGGCATAGTCAAACGTTGTGTGTTCTCCGCACAAAAAAAGCGTCTTATAATAGTCACCTGATATGCCATCTGCGAGTCCATCAAAGTCCGAGGGTGTATTTTTTGATTTTGGATATGAATACGCTCCCAAAGTTTCTGCATCTTCGGACCAATTAGTGCAGATCACACCTGACGGATTCGATACAGCTTCACCCCAAACAGATTTCAGAACCGAAAGTGCATCGTTTGTCATTTCTGGGACACCCATTTTGTCTGCTATTTTTGCATAGCTTCCCATTGATAGTCCCATAATAATATTCTGCTGACAAAAAGTCTGATAATTTAGCCATAAATTCCACCTGCCTTTTATACTTGAGGCAATTCCAAAATATTGAACTTCCGGATCCCAGAAGGCTTCATTAAATTTAAATGCTATTTTCGTAACTGAACCAAAGCCCAAGCGATTTATTTTATTTTGATATTTTTTTGGCAGAGGAGGATTAAATTCAATTGTTTGATTTTTTAGAACACCGAGAGGAACGCTGCATACCACATAATCTGCAAAGAAATCTTTTTGGTTGCATGAAATAGTTACGCCATCCCCGCCGTAAGCTATTTTATTGACAGCGTGTTCCAGTTTGATATCTAAATTTTGCGATAGTGGCTCTAAAATTCGATCATAACCATCTGGTAAAATCACATCTTTTCCCTCAAATGCATCCCCCTCATCATGGAAATATGCAGATATCTCTTCAATTGGACCGCCTTGGTCAAACTCTGTGTAGGCGGAAAAGGCCCAACTAATTAAAGGATCTTTTAATTTTCCTGGAAATTTTTTACTTATTACCTCTTCCAAAGATCTTATATCAGTATTTTCTAATTCATCATCAATTTGGCTTAAAATACTTTGCCATTTTCTATCAATTTCTCTAAATTTTTTATCAGATACATGGTTCCCGTTTGTATCATATAATACGAAATTTTCATCATCGGTCACAAAAGTTTTAGCATCAATTTGTTTAGCTAACTTTTTTATTGGATTTTTACTACTAGGCCCATGTATCCATCCTGCTCCAACTTCAAACGGTGCTCCAAGCGTGTAATCGGTGAAAAGTCTTCCTCCTATTCGATTTTTACTTTCCAAAATAGTAACTTTTGCACCCTGAGATTTGAGATTCTGAGCTGCAGCTAAACCAGACACCCCTGCACCCACTATAATGACATGAATTCCAGACAGTTGTATGGCATTAGCTGTACCCACAGATAAATTACTTAAAATACACGTCGAGGAAGCCATTATCGAAAAGAGAAATGATCTCTTAGCTTTGTCTTTCGCAAATGTATTTTTTTTATCATTCATTTTAAGAATTTTTCCTATGACCCATAGGAGATGGGTTTAATCCTTCGTTCAGCACTCTGCTTTATGACCTACAGCATAGGTTGGTCCGTGGATAATAAAGATTTGACCCAAGCCCCCATTATCTAAGCAGCCATTGTGATGATTTTTTCTTCCCCTTGACGATACTATGACAGGTCTCATTGCCACTAGCTGATACTTTGTAAACAGCCCACGGATGAGATCTGTAAGTTTCAGCGGTCCAACTCATCCCGGAGCTTAAATTAGTATATGGTTTCTTGTTTCCATTAAAATCTAACCAGTAAATTTTAAATGAATAATCAGTCTGTCCAACAAAAAATGTAATTTTTGTTTTTCGTTTAGTTCCCTTTGAACGGGATTGATTTAGTTCGAAACAATCAAATCTTCGCGGCGTAGATCTATTGTCGTTCTCGCAGATACCATAAGTGCCTTTGACCTTATTGTTGAAACCACAAAGTATTCCCCCCCATTGATAACCAACCTGACCATTGCCATATGCGATCTTAAACCAGTTGAAACCATCTCTAGCAGGTTTTTGCTTCTTTAAAAGAACAACCGGATCACCATTTGTTAGGCTTCCAATTTTTGGATAATCTGTACTCGGGCCAGAGCGAACATTTCCACCCCAAGAGCCAATTTTTAGTTCATCCGCAGAAGCTGCATTTGCCAACAAACCCAGCCCAAATAGAAATGCTTTAAAATACATATTCATCACATCCCTCAAAAATATATACATTAGTAATATAATGAAAAAGCCTATTTCGCAAACGTTAACGTTTGTTCTTCAGTAAGCAGCTCATCTTATTGTGCGTTAACCTCATTTTAGATTTGTTTAACATTGTAGTTGTGTCTAGCTTGAGCCAAGCTAGTGTAAGTTATACTCTTTAGTCGGCGTACGCTTTTTAAGAGACTATGCAGGTTGGATTTATCCCACTTGAATAGTTCAGATTGAAAGTTAGCGCACGATCCGCTTTTGAGCTAAAAGGCATTTGCAACGTTTTTTACATCTATTAAAAGTGGTAGCGTATATCGCCCAAACCAATTTTGAACAAAATTTTGCTGTGATAAATCATGACACAAGATGAATTACATCCGTCGTGCGAAACTTCGAAAGTGTTTCATACCACAATCTGAATTAAAGGCTAACTCAAGTGTTTTTAGTTTCTTTCTTGTGTTCGTACTCATCTAAGTTGGCCTCCATCATAGCCTCATGGCGTTTAGCTTGACGTATCAGGGCTAAACCTAAAGCCCACCCTATCACTGAAGCACCAATTCCAAAAAGGACTTCATTTCTGACTATCCAAGCAGGTTCCCCCAGGGTGTAGTCTGCATATGCTGCAAAGAAACAGAACAAAGATACAAATGACATAAGGATAATCAAAAACACCCCATAACCCATTTTAAATTTTGGGAATACGGCGGCTAAGGCTGCAAAGACCAACTTTATAACTATGTTCATGTTTCCTAGCCTTTTATTTAAGTTTAATGTAAGGGTCTTGTTTATTAGTAAAGGAAATATTATGGAGAAGAAATTGAGAAAAAGCTTTTTATTTTTAACAGCCGTCATAGTAAGTGTTGCTGCATGTTCTGGTCCTGATGTTTCAACACGGGTTACCAGCAGTTTAAGCAAAGGCGTTCCAGCTATCGAACAAAAAGTTCAAGGTAAAACTATTATAATGACTCCGAACGTTGAAGATATTACGGATAAAGGATTTAATATCAGATATATGGAGTTATCATTTGGTTCAGGAGTGCCAGAGAATATAAGAGATTTGGCGATTGATCAGTGTGAATCTACTGGAAAGGTTGCAGTGTTCATGGGCAATTCACGTGGGCTTGTTCAATTTAATACAGTGAAGGCTCACTACGAATGCAGAGAAATTCAATCTAACTAACAAAGAAAATCATGGCTTATCCCACAACGTAAAAATAAGTGTGACCGACGGTATGATTACCTACTTAAAAAGGCATAATACGACACTGCTTAATATAGTATAAATCTTAATATAGTATAAATCTGATTTGTTGCAGAGTACACATATATAATACCCAGACACCCCCTGTGGACCGTGCCTGTAGCCACTAAACTGTCCAATGTTGGACACTTTCGGGCAGCGGCAGCTAACTGTACACAAACGGTAAATGCTTAAGTATGGGAATAGGTAAGATAATTAGTATGGGTATATGCACCACCATCACTCCTCACTTTCCCCGTACTAGTGACGATAAGGAATTATACGACCACTGCCTTCATGTGCCATATTGTACAACACATTAGACAAAATAGTATTGCAATTCAAGTTGGTTCTGGACGCAGATGAGCTAGTTCTCTTCGAGACCATAGAGGGTGAAGTGCCATCACCGTTGGCACCTCCAGCAGGGTGCTATTTTCATCCACGCTGCCCTTTTTCGACACAAGTTTGCCTTGACGAGCACCCGGTAACAAAGACCATACATGGCCAGCGTAGTGCCGCTTGCCACCACTCCGATGTCTTGCTTGCAAGGAAAGGCAAACGTTAGATTACAATATCATGAGAGCCTTTCGCTTTTGAGTGGAAGTTAAAGTTTTTCCTTAACAATGACAACTGATACCCGAGGTCCACTTTAGCCAACATTGGACCCAATTCTTAGGCCACCACATGGGCCACCAAATCTGTCGTGGACATAGGGCTGTGTCAGTTGCTAACCTATTGATATCGATGGTAACGGGGGTCTACTTGGATCCTTAGGAAGGCGCCAGTCTCCGTGTGGGGGCACCACTACAAGCCTAACTCAGTAAAGTTAAGCTAATCTAACCATCTGACATCACTCAGTTATTCTTAATGCCATGCTTTATGGCTATCATGGAGTACTGACCAAAATGCAGACCAAAAGTATCCCATACACGTTTAACAGAGGTGGCTATTACTACTTCACACGCAGAGTGCCATCTGACCTTATAGGCCACTATAGCTATCCCAGAGTAGTGCAGGGGCTTCGTACACGCTCTCCTAGCCAAGCAAAGACAAGAGCTTTGATAGCTGCTGCCAAGCTTGATGAATACTGGTGTAGGCTTCGTATTACTAATACTGACCTGTTAGGCTTACACTTGCTCAAAGACTCTCAGACACCAAACCATACCAACTCAGATAGCATTAAGTTATCTCATGCGATTGATATTTATGTTCAGCACAAAGGGCAGGGTAAAGGTAAGACTTTTCATAACTCAGTGCAGAGAGCCTTTCGGTACCTAATCAAAGCTTGTGGCTCTAAAGATTTGCATGAATACACCAGAGCAGATGCTCTTCTGTATCGTGACCATCTAGTTAAAAAAGGTTTGGCTGGATCCAGTATCACAAGGGTGCTTAACACTGTAAGGCCAGTATTTAACTTTTCTATTTCAGAGTATGCATTGGATATTAAGAACCCTTTTGTAGGCATATATCATGACCGTAGTTATGGAGTGTCTAAAAGACTTCCTATCCCAGTAGATGTATTAAGAGAGATACAGAAAGAATGTATCGTCTATGATGATGAAATGCGTTGGTTAGTAGCCATCCTCTCTGACACTGGAATGCGGCTAGGAGAGGCTGCTGGGTTACTCAAGTCAGATCTAAAGATAGATGGTGAGATACCCTATGCTATTATCCAACCTCATGCGTGGAGAAGGCTTAAGACTGAGAGCAGTAATAGGAAGATACCTTTAGTTGGACAGTCTTTGTGGGCAGCCAGGCAATTACTCAAACACTCCAAAAGTAGTGACTTTGCATTCCCTAGATACAATCGTCAGCAATATACCAATGCTAACTCAGCCAGCGCAGCATTGCATAAGTGGCTAAAGGGATATGTATCAAAGGGTCAGAGCATACATAGCTTCAGACACTCAATGAGAGACAGGCTCAGAGAAGTTGATTGTCCAAGTGAGGTTATTGACCAGATAGGTGGTTGGGCAAGGAGTGGTGTAGGTGACAGCTATGGTGAAGGTTATTCTCTCTCCAAGATGCATAATTATTTAGAGAAGATAACTTTCAGTTTGAATTGTTAATACTTCAAAACTTCAAAAAAGGTTAGTATAGCTGTTACATAACATAATTATGCGTAAGCTCGTAACATGTTAGGGGAATGATATGCTTACTCATAATTCTACTGAAACTGTTGTTGTTAGAAATAGTGAGAGTGGAGCGCTTGCTCAAGCTATTCTTACTGGAAAGACTTCAGATAAACTAAAAGTAAACCTAAATGGTGTGCCACTCACCTTCGAATTGGTCAAGAAAAACAGATATATTGCAATCTGCTCCAATCTAAGTTTTGAACTGGTTAGCGGTTAAGTAACAAGTTAAACATATTAATAAAGCAGTCTGTACGAAATTTGGATGTAAGGAAGTACCTGAGTACCGAATTATTTACCGAGGTGCTTCAGAGTCAGCGATGTTAGGCGCTGTCGGGAAAGTTAGGGCTGATTAAACCGCCCCAACTAAGTTTGCGTTTGCAGTTGCTTTTAATGGTTTTGCCAATTTCTTAGCTGCTAGTTCTCTGTCTTCTCTGTCTAACTCTTTACGAACTGACTCAACAACATTTTTTGCAAAAGAGTCTCTAGACTGCCCAATGTCGTCTAAAATTCTATCAGACATTGTTGCTAAAGTTCTATTTGCTGCACTTGCAGCCTGAGCGAGTATTATTGCCCTATATATTTTTCTAAGCATAACATTTTTCCTTTCTTTGTTATGCCTAATATATAGGACATATGGCCTAAATTTTCATCATACAATAGGTCAAAGCCGCTATGCATTTAGATCAAATCAAGTTTACGCAAAGTCACTCTTATTTTTTGCTGCATCGCAGCATAAATCGTAAGACACAGAGTGGTTCCTCCCAATTTGCCACTCTTTCACTGGAAACGCCAATACTCCTCAAACCAGGTTGTTGTCGTTTTTTTTATTTGAAAAACCGCCATTATATTTTGAAATAGTAGGGGCACAGGAATCTCCCAAGTCTGCGCCCCTCTTTAATTGCGAGGAATTTAACACGTAATAACCCATCGTAAGAAATAATCTAGCGTGCAAGCTCAATTGGTCGCCTTGCTCTGAATCAACTTTACCTGTAAGCAGGCATAGGGTGCAGGTTCGATAGCGACAGGAGTGCGCTAGGACTGCTTTTTATTGTAGCCAACAGGGAAAGATAGTGGCCTACCCCCACCAGCTTCGCAAAATTTTAAAGGATAAAAGTAATGGATGGTGTGCTGAATTCAATTTTTAGATTTTTGTTACCTTCTGAAATTTCTCTCAAAAATGAAAAATTATTAAAAAATATTGCCTTATTACTTGGTTTATTAAGTGCCATAGCAATTATTTTTGATTGGTATCCACTAACTATGTTTTTGTCTTTTCCATTTTGTTTGATTTGGATTTACTGCGCTTGGTTGCGAACAGAACCCCAATTAAAATGGGTTAATATATTTTTTCTTTTTATTTATTCTTACGGTATTGGGCGATATTTTTTTGCAGTTTAAAAGTAAGTGTAAATTTCAAATAACACCATATCTAAAAGTTCTTTGGCGTAGACAAGAAGTGCAGTAAATAATGATAGCCATAAAGCATGGCATTAAGAATAACTGAGTGATGTCAGATGGTTAGATTAGCTTAACTTTACTGAGTTAGGCTTGTAGTGGTGCCCCCACACTGGGTTATGTTCTCCACTAAGGAACTGCATCTGAGCTAACACCCTGTTTTTATTACATACAGCATACACCAGTTCATCTCAATACTGCGTATCTTGGTCAGTAATATGGTCAGTAATTCCTTATCGTTACTAGTATAGGGGTGGCACTGGGGTGTGGCTTCCTTAATGTAACAATGACCTACCGCTTAACCGTGAGTAAGACATACCCCATGCAGGGGCCATAGTGGGTGTATGGGTAGTATGTATATCCGCTCTTACACAGATAGGGTTGTGCATCAGCATACCTCACCACACCTCTTGGCATAGCACTTTCATGTGCTACAAATGAGTATGTCTAAGTTGAGTCTCAAAGTTTTACTTGGTTTGTTTGCGTTGATGTTTAGCATGAGTATTTGCTGGGCATCTAAATTAGTCTAACTGCATGGAAATTACTTTAAAAAAGTATCCATAAAAAGGTGTCAGGAGCGCAACAGCCATAGCAGGCATTAACATTGCAAAGTCCATCTGAGCAGCTCCATCAGTACCAGCAATTAATACTAAGCCCATTAAAAGACCAAGCCATCCGCCTCGTATAGAACCATCCCCAAAGCGTGTAATTTTGCTTTCACCATCTTTGGCACCTAAGGCATGTCCAATACCTATACCCAGTACGACTATCAATGCCATCGTATCGATAAAGGGGAAAATTCCCCCACCGTGGATAGCTGCAACCGCAACTATTGCTATGATAATTGCTATACCTAAATATTTATTCATTTTTATGTCCTATTTATAGTTTATGCGGGGGTTATTTTAAACAACTCATAGTTGCAAAAAACACAAGTTTCGTACCAATAGTAAATATTAGATAAGCTGTGGGTAGAAGAACACACCCTGAGACACAATACAGTGCTCTCTCTTTTTAGGGTGAGGCACGCAGGACACCCACCCCACTGCCATACGTAATATAATTGTAGGCTTTCACGCAGGGCTTTTTTTATCGGAGACTATGTGCTGTTATGGTCTGCAGTTGGGTAATACTTGACCTAATTTTAAATAGATGCATGAGGATATTATTAATGACGAGCAAAGACGAGACCGTATTCATTAATTGCTTGCAAATGGATTTTGCCAGCGAACCTGAATTAGAATTATTTCTAAAGTCTTTAGATGAGGTTTGGACAGAAACTTTGTATTCCAATCTGGCGTCAGCAGGACTTATAAGGCACGTTGTCTCTAAGGTTTGGAATAAAGATCAACACAGAGTAGCGATGGTGTTCGAGTATGATAGCAAAGAGGGTTATTTAAAGTGCCAAGATATTATTGCAGCAGATTTTGGCAAAGCCAGACGAGAGGAGTTAAGTAAATTTGTATTCAAAGTCCAAAACAATCGTGGGTTGGTATTGTCGGAATATGTACGTCCCATATAGGCCAGGCGACTGCGCAGGTGTCGTTGATGGTACTCTGGTTAGCAATAGTTAGAAAAAGAAGAGGGCTTGGCTTTTATGGCTAGCCCTCAAAAGGTAAAGATTAGAAGTGGGAGAAGTTAGCTAACCATGGCTAACACGCACTATTTATGTCGTGACACATAGTATGTACGCACCGACATTTAGATTGGATCACAGTTTAACAGTTGCCATCGCAGCGGTGTATTCATCCAAGGTTTTATCTATAATTTCATCACGGGTTGTATCAGGTTCCTCTGTAATATTTTGAGGGTCGTTACTCTCTAGCACTTCTGCAATGAGATACTGCTTATGGCTAGGCAGTCTTCGGTACATCTCTCTAGTTTGTTTCAGATAAGAGTTAGGCTTTAAGCCAAGCCGTGACTGTCCTCGAACAGCGAGGTGTACCATTTTAGCAGTATTGAGTATCATGCTTAACTCTTCTTCGGGTAACTTCTCTAGTCGTTTCTCAAGCGGTAAAGCTTCGGTAGATGAAGGACTGAATAGCTTTCGTAGGGTGGCTTTCATCTCGCTTACTTCAGTGGGTTTATCAAATAGACTGCTCATATAATGTTTTCCTTTTTGGTTATTGTTGAAGTTATGGGTTCTACTTGTTTTTCTTATTCACGATTCAAGACGACAGTGGTTATTCCGCTACTGATAAAACAGTCAGGAATACTGCATAATGTTGTGAGGCTTATATTTGTTGAGAGAAGCAAGGCGATGGCTGAATACTAGCACTAGAAGCCGTCAAACTCTTTTTATTATATGCATATAGTTATACTTAAAAATCAATTTATCTCAACAAGTTCTGTACTGTATCAGTTAATAATTTAGTCAGTTTCAATCTCTGGTAGTTGCATATCCAAGCTGCTATAAACTCGAATAAAACATAGGCTATTTCGGGTCGCTCAAACTAATGATCGATGAACTGATTGATGAAACAATAAGGCGTATAGAGGCTACAGAGGGACGCTCTCGCAGTAGGGCTGAGAAGCCTAAAGTAAGCTTTGATCATGCAGTTAGACACATCCTCCTTGAGCTATGGAAAGCAAGTAAGTGTATCCCTGCAGGTGAGGTCTCTATTAATAAGCGTAGCGGTTACTACTCAGAGCAGAATGAGAGATACCGAGACACACTTTTAACCTACAAACAAACCATGGCAGCCTTTGATGGCTTGGTTAAACTAGGCTTCATTGAGATAACTCAGAAAGGTTACTTCGATAGGGAGAGTTTAGAGGGTGGATTGACTCGTATCATTGCCACTGACGAACTCAAGGAAAGACTAAATGAACTTTCAGGCCACCCTGCAGTAGCTTTAGAACCTGACCTATCAAGAGAATCAATACTTCTGCGTGATAGGATAGATGGGCAACGAGTGCTTGTAGACTATGAAGACACAGCTAATACCGACAAGTATCGGCAAAACCTTTACCTAATTAACTCCTGTTTCGCTAAACATTGGTTTGATCTTGAGGTGCTTGATAGCGAGATACCTATATTAGAGGATCGCATTGCATCTCATAGTACTAAAGAACCTATAGACCTTTCCAAGCGTACCTTGGTTAGGATATTCTCAAATGGATCATTCAAAGAAGGTGGACGCTTCTATCGTGCTTGGTGGCAAAACGTTCCTAGTGAGTATCGCAAGTACATAACAATAGATGAAAAACGGACAGGTGAAGGTGACTTCTCTCAGCTAAACCCTCACATGTTATACTTTGCGAATAATAAAGAGCTAGGTTCTGAAGATGCATATGACCGAGTCCTAGATGGTCAACACCGTGCAAAGGTTAAGGAAGCATTCAATGCTATGGTGCAAGCAAATACACCACTCAAAAACTGTCCCAAAACCATTGACCTATCAGAAGTGGATATAAGCTGGTCTGAATTGCGAGACAGGATATTAGCATCGCATAAACCAATAGCACACGAGTTTTTTAATGGCGTTGGCAACAAGCTGCAGTTCAAGGACAGTATGATTGCTGAGAAGGTGATGTTGCATTTTGCAGAGATGGACGCTCCTGCCTTACCAGTGCATGACAGCTTTATAATACATCACGGGTATGCTGAATCTGGTGAAATGGAAGAGGCTATGCGTAAGGCATTCCATGAGACTTTCGGTGAAAGCATTAAGGTCAGTGAAGAGATAATAGACTGGCAGTACCGTAAAACTCAAAGTGATAGTGACGAAATTAAACCGCTTTCTTTTGACCAAATATTACAAGCTGATGATGATGTATCACAATGGCGTTACAGGCACAGCGAGTGGTATAAGAAACGCTCTCAACATGCGAAGTAGAGCCAAAGAGTGCCATATCTGTGAGGTTCATGCAGAGGCTTTATATCGCTGTAGATATGGTGACTTAAAAGACTGGCTATTCTTATGTGGTAAGTGCCTCGCTGCAGTTAAGGTTAAGCATGAGAAGACCTACCAGTATGGCGGTACGTGGAAGAGTAAGAAGTGGTGACTGCTCACTGAATGTCCCACCCTAAAAAGAGAGAGCACTGTATTGTGTCTCAGGGTGTGTTCTTCTACCCACAGCTTATCTAATATTTACTATTGGTACGAAACTTGTGTTTTTTGCAACTATGAG
>Ga0222718_10000752_pt1 | contig 33424 bp, 48 predicted proteins | sample C33_27DmetaG_FD_165045 | JGI IMG/M metagenome (GOLD analysis project Ga0222718, IMG submission 165045) | Estuarine water microbial communities from San Francisco Bay, California, United States - C33_27D | ecosystem: Environmental > Aquatic > Marine > Unclassified | place: USA: California...
TTTTTTAGTATTTTTGTACTATGCAAGATCAAAAATTAAGATTTCAAATTACAGGGGATGCAACTAAGCTGACTAAGGCGCTTAACACTGCATCTGGCAAACTACAATCATTCGGATCTAAGGTTTCCGCACTAGGCAGAGATTTGTCAACTAAATTGACTTTGCCTCTAGCATTAGCTGGAGGAGCTGCAATTAAAATGGGACTTGACTTTGATAAGTCAATGACTAAGATTAAAACTTTAGTTGGTATCGCCTCGGATGAGGTTGATCAAATGGGAAAAGTAGCCATTGAGATGGCAAAAAATACTGGAGTAAGCGCTAAGGATGCGGCTGATGCCTTGTTTTTTATTACTTCCGCTGGTTTGCGTGGGGCTGATGCAATGGCTGTATTAGAACAGTCTCTAAAGGCTTCTGCAATAGGCTTAGGGGATACTAAAACAGTTGCTGATTTAGCGACCTCCGCTCTTAATGCCTATGGAGTAGAAAATCTTTCAGCTTCACAAGCTACCGATGTTTTAACCGCTGCAATTAGAGAGGGTAAATTAGAAGCAGACTCATTATCACAATCAATGGGCACTGTTTTACCAGTTGCCTCACAATTAGGAGTTAAATTTAGCGAGGTCGGTGCTACATTTGCAGCAATGTCCAGAACAGGGACAGACGCCTCAATGGCAGCAACTCAAATAAGAGGGGTACTTTTTGCATTATTAAAACCAACAAAACAAGCAAAAGACACTTTAAAGCAGTTTAATTTATCGGCTGAAGGATTAAGAGATCAATTAGGCAAAGAAGGTTTATTATCTACTTTAAAAACTTTAACTAATGCCTTTGGTGATAATGAAGAAGCCCAGGGGAAAGTATTTGCAAACACCAGGGCGCTTTCTGGGGTTTTAGATTTAATGGGAAAAAACCTTGGATCTACTGAAGAGATTTTTGACAGAATGAATACTACTGCTGGAATTACAGCGGAGGCATTTGCTGAACTTGAAAAATCAGCATCTTTTAAATTAGAAAAATCTTTAAATGATCTTAGAGTTGCATTCACTGAAATTGGTTCTGTTTTACTAGAAACATTTACGCCAGTTATACAGGAAATTTCTAGTGTACTGGTAAGTCTAAGCCAAAAGTTTCAATCATTAGATCCTGGAGTTAAAAAAGCTATTGTAATTTTTACCGCTTTAGTTGCTGCGCTAGGACCATTTTTAATGATTTTAGGAGCGATGTCATCTGGAATTGGAATTTTAATTGGTGTATTTGAATCGTTGACGTTGGCTTCTGCACCATTTTTAATAGCTATTGCAGCTGTAGTTGCTGCTTTAGGGGTAACTGTTGCCTATCAATCTCTAAAAAATTCTATTGAAAGCCTTAATGAAGAAATTCCAAAATTAAAAGACAATTTACTTAAAGCTGAAGAAGCATTCGATGGATCAACTACAGCAAGTCTAAAACTTTATGATGCTAAAAGAAAACTTTTAAAATCTGAATTAGATCTTTTAAAATTACAACAAGACAAAGAACAGGGTGCAATAGCAAAAATGCTGGGTATTGAGTCCGATGAGTATATTCGTTTGGGCAAAGAAATTGAAAGTACTGAGCAAAAAATTAAAAATTACGACTTAGCGATAAGTGGTTTAGAAAATCAAGTTACATCAACAACTGAGGAGACTAAAAAGCTAGACAAGACAATTGATGATTTGGGCAAAACTTTTGATAAAGTAGAAAAAAAATCCACTCTTACTCTAAGTGTAAAAAAAGGTGATCTTGACTATGCTACTGGTAAATTTGCTCAAGCTGATATTGCTGTAGGAGCTCAACAAGTTGAGACAACTGGAATTGCTGGAATAGAGGCTCCAGGTGGTGATGCTGTTGGATCTGCTTTAGAGGGTTTATTAGCAATGCAAAATCAGGCTAATGCAACAACAAATGCCATAAATAACTTAAATGAAAGTCAAAAATCATTATCTGAGCTTGGCAATATGGTAGGCGGTCAATTATCTGGAGCATTTTCAGAACTTGGCAATAGTATGGTCGCATCTCTAGGATTAGGAGAGGGTGCTTTAGGATCCTTTACAGCTTCATTTTTAGCAGCTGCTTTGGATGCTGTAGGAGCTGCATTATCTGTATCAGTTGCTAACGCAATCGCTGGAGCATCCGCTGGATCTTTATTAGCTGGACCAGTAGCGCCAATAGTTTTGCCAGCATTAATAGCTGGTATGGTAGGACTTGTTAAATCACAGTTTGCCTCAGTTCCAAAATTCGCCAACGGAGGTATCGTATCTGGACCTACTTTAGGCTTGATGGGAGAATACCCTGGCAGTAAATCTAATCCAGAAGTAATTGCTCCACTAGATAAACTCCAGGGAATGATGGGAGGCAAAAGTCAAAACGTAAACGTAGGCGGACAGTTCAAAATTAATGGACAGGATTTAGTCGTTGCACTGCAAAGAGCAGACAGAAATCGAAGCAGAATAAAATAAATAAATGGCATACGGAGCAAAATTCAGATTAGTATTTTCCGATGTAAAAGGGAATCTAAGGAGGGTCGAAATACTACAAAAAGATTACCAGGGTGATGTTTTTCCTTTAGTTGGGCAAGGCAATCCAGTGGTGATAAAATGGGATGGCGATGATGACTTTTATTCACCCATAATAGGCTCAAGTTGTGAGTTAAATTTATTTGAAACTGAGACAACTCAATACGATCAATTTTTTTTATCTGGAGAGCGTGAGTATAAAGTACGTGTTTCAACTGGTTCAAATGAGGATAAAATATGGAATACAGAATCTGACCAGTGGGAGCAAGCTAATTATGAATGGGATGAGGAAAAAAGTTTTGAGATTTATTGGGAGGGCTGGCTTCAGGTTGATCAATATCAAGAAAGTTTGCAGCCATATCCAGTGCCAATCAAATTGGTTGCCTATGATGGCTTAGGGACTTTAGACGCTTTTGATGCGCCTTACTCTAATGCTCCAGATGGCGGATATGATGGGAATACTGATTCGATGTTTTTTTATCTGTATTATATTTTAAATAATTTACAGCTGGATTTTGATATTTATGTTTCAAATGCTATAAGAGAAAGCAACGGCAACGCTAATGAAACGCTTTATCACGACATTATTTTAAATGAATATGGCGTATTTGATGACTTAGATTTTAGAAATGCCAAAGATGTTTTAGAGTCTTTTTTAAGAGCTACAAATTCCAGGGTTTTTCAATCTCAGGGGCGCTGGTATATTATATCAAATAGTAATTTAATAGATGTAAATATTGATCAGCTTTTTAATTATGACATAGGGTTTTCTATTGAGGATCAACTAGCCACAACTGGAGAGGAGATAATCGAATACAAAGCTTTTGACCGCTTAGGGAATTATTTATTTACTACTACAGAAAACATACTGTTAAAAGCGCCAACTGATTTGAAGCCAGTCGGTGCTGATTTTTATAGAGAATATTTGCGCCCTTATCATAAAGTGAAATATGATGTCAAGCTGACAAATGACAAGATAATTAATCTAAATCCTCAGCTCCTATACGATGATCACGATTATACACTAGGACCGAACACCTCTATAAGTATTGATCCAAATTATGCGCTAGTAGGTAGTAAGTCAATAAAAACTACTATACACGCCAGGGAAAATATTGATTTTGATGAGACGTATGAAGTCATTTTAAATACAGTGACTACAGATGACAGTAAAAAATTAAAAGTTGGGTTTTCGTTTTTAGTTGAACCATACTATAATTTGATTAATTTCTCGGATGTTTTTGAATATGAGATAGCTGTTATTGTGTACGCTTACGATGCAAATAATGATTTGATTTATTACAACTGGAAAACAGATGAGTGGCAAACAGGAACTGGAATCAACGCTATTAATGAAAAAAACAGAACTAAACTACCACAATTTAAAAAGGTAGGGACCTGGCAAAATGTAGAATTAGAGTTAAATGCTTACGAGGAGGTTGAGGGTGATTTAGATGTTACCATAAACATACACTATCCAAGATTTACGGTTTATCCAACTGAGACTGGTTTGGGATTAATTAGCGCAACTTATTTTGATAAAATATTTATTTCAGAGGTTAATGACAACGCCAGTGAAATGATTGTGACAAACACACAAAACGTCAATAAAACTACGACCGCTGTTTACGATGTAAAAGATATATTTATTTCAAATTATTTAGGATCTAATGCCTCCCAAGGTGGCTATGATGGATATTTTTCACGCCCTAGAGATTTCACTATACAGGCGTCTGACTATCCTACAGTTGACAATATTGTATCACAGGAAATATTAAACGATTTTAGAGACTTTGTAAAGCGCTATGAGGGTACATTTCGAAATTTAATAAGCGAGCCAATACCAGTATCACTGCACAATAAAATATGGATTGATTTTGGTTCAGGAACTTTCAGAGAAGGCGCCAGCTGTTATATAGATTCTATGACTTATGATGTAAAGGCTAATGAATATGAGATATCTATGCACGTACCAAACCAAACTAATGACGTTGATTCTACATTTAGCGTAAAACTTACAAAATAACAGCACAAAGATTCCCTTTTGTTTGCTGATCCCCAGGATAGTTTTGACTTGAATGGGGATTTTTTTTAAAAAATAATTCCGAATATATTTGGAAATTCCCCAAATATTTGTAATTTAGCTAAATAAACAAACAAACAAACAATTAGAAATTATGAGATTTTTAACCCATTTTCACGGCAGTAAACAGCCATTAATAATAGAAACAACATCTTTTCACGTTTTAGATGCTAGAGATGAAATTACAAAAATAATTGGTAAAAAACCTACATCAATGAGGCGGCTAGATGATATTGAGGATACATTAAATGAATTTTTAAGTGAATCAGCGCCAGAAAATTTTTCAAAAAATCTAATGTAAAATTTTATAACCCTGGGGAGGCAACTCCCCTTTTTAATAACAAACCAGAAATTATGAAAGCACCAGTATTACCTTTTCCTTTTTTTGATGATAGTAAAGATTGGCAGATAAAAAAAACATTTTGTGAGGAAACCAAGAAAGGAGATATTTACAATCATAAAAGAAACAAAAACAACGAATTAATAAATTATGAATTTTATTTCCACGATGCAGAGGCTGATCCTTATGACTGTAGATGTAATGTTGATGGTATAGAAATAGACACACGAAAATACACGCATATTTTTTTAAACGAGGATTTATTGTATAATTTATTAGATGTTATACATAAATTTGAGAGTGAAATTCATAAAGAGGAAAACAACCTTTTAAAATATAAATAATTACATATGAACAACTTAGAACTAGAATTTGTAAACGAGATAAAACGCTTAGGGCTTAAAAGGTTAGACGTAGCGGATCATTTAGGTTTTTCCTATGAAACGCTAAAAAGAAAACTCCAAGATCCTGGGCGCTTTACACTCAAAGAATTACAAAAATTAAAACAATTAAAATTAAATTTAAATCAACTAAAACTATGAAATCAATTAACATTAAAGGCAGTAACTATATTACTGTAAACGAGCGTTTAAAATACTTTAGAAGTGAGGAAACTTTTAATGGATGGCGTATCAATGAGGAGGTCATTGACCTTAATGAAAAAGAAGGAATTTTTAAAGTAACAATTTTTGACTCATCTGGTGAGCCTATTGCGTCAGCGCACGCTCAAGAGTACAGGGATAATAGCTACATAAATAAAACGTCTTTTTTAGAAAATGGGTTTACCTCAGCACTTGGAAGAGCCTTAGGATATTTAGGTATTGGAATAGATACCTCTATAGCTTCAGCCGATGAGGTTACAAATGCAGTAAGCAATCAAAGTAAGGATGACACTCCCTGGCTAAAAGAAACTGAATTAAAAGCGCTTATTGAGAAGGGCACTAAAGCACAGGCGGTAAAAGTACTCGCTGCCTATAAAATGAAAACTGAGTACAAAAATCAAATAACTAGTAAATTTAAAATTTAAAATTATGACACAAGAAAAAGTATTTGCAGATGGATTTAGCTTCAAGCGTAGAGCAGGAGCGCCAGACTTTGTAGTTGGAAACATTAGCGTAAAAGTTGATGACGCTGTAGCGTTTCTACAAAAGAATGTAAAAGGTGGCTGGGTTAACCTGGACATATTAACCGCTAAAAGCGGAAAGCAGTACATTGAATTAAATCAATGGGAGCCTAATGGCGATACACAAACTGTAAAACAAGTCAATCCTGTAGCCCAGGATAATGATTTGCCATTTTAATTTAACTAGGGCGGCTCGAAAGGGTTGCCCTTTTATTTTAATATTATGCCAAAAACAAAAACAATATACAGCAAGCAAAAAAACTTGTTATTCTCAGAAAAAGGGAATCAAATGCTGGGTGAACTTTGGCGCTTAGATCAATCAAACAGTGAGGCGCAATTTATTAGAGATGCAATAGTATTTTATATGATTCAAGGTATGGAAAGGATTAAAGTGAATAATTATATAAATTTAAACATTCAAGAGGTTAATGATTTTTACATAAATAAAAAAAATAAATAATTTTTACAATTATGTCTGAACATTTTACACTAGCCGATTTATACGACAGCACTCCAGAGGATGACAAAAGATTTATGGAGGAAAGAATTACAGTATTATTAGAATACTTAGCAAACTCCAGGAATGAGGTGACTATGCTAACTGGTCAGCTTGAATATTTAAAAAGAAAACTAAACGAAAATGGAATTGATTACTAAACAAGATACAAATGAGGAGTATCACTCGCACAAATCTATCTCAGCGAGTGGACTTAAAATGATTTATAAAAAATCAGTAAAGCATTATTTAAAAGCAAAGTTTACAGAAACTCCAGCAATGGCTCTAGGTACAGCTGTGCATACTATAATGTTAGAAGGTCAAAAACAATTTGACCAGGATTACTATTTAATGCCTGACTATGATGGCAGAACAAAAGAGGGAAAGCAAATAAAAGCAAAACACGAAAAGTTAGCTGGGAATCGCAAAGTATTAAGAGATGCAGATATGGATAAAATATCTGGAATAATGCAAAATCTAAGACAGCACGATTTAGCACAAAAATATTGTACAGGAACTGTAGAGCTGTCACACTATGGCAAAATGAATGGGATACCTATTAGAGTGCGCCCAGATGTATTTGGCGACAATTGGATTGGTGATGTTAAAACGTGCCAGGATAATTCGCCTATAGCATTTAGGAGAGATCTTTTTAAATATGCCTATCATTTACAGGCGTGTTTTTATTCTGACGTGCTAGGCTTTCCTCCAGAAAACTTTCGATTTGTAGCTGTAGAGACTAACTATCCTTACAGCGTTGAGGTTTATGCTTTAGATGATGATATGATTTCTATAGGGAGACAGGCATATCAAAAGGCATTATCTGACTGGGGTTTTTATTTAGCCTCTGGAATAGAGAAAGGATACCAGGCAGCTGGATATATGGATGATGGCGCTTTAATATTATAACTATGAAAAAAAAACAAATTATTAAACTTAAAGACATAGAGTCAATAGTTGAAACCTATACTAGTTTAAAACTAAATGTTAAGTCAAGGAGGAGAAACATAGTGGATGCAAGGAAAATGTATTTTGGACTTTGCAGGGAATTCACTCATAAAAGTCTGGCATTTATTGGTGAAACTATGAACAGGGATCACGCTACAGCTTTACATAATATTAAAAGCTGCTATGATTTAAGAAAAACTGACAAAGAATTTAACGAAATATATATAGTTTTGCATAACTTAGTAAGTGATTTAGATCCAAGCACTAAGAAAAAAGAAGGATATGACATCCAAAGAATTAAACATCCAGGATATTACAGATATGCAGAAAAAAAATCCATTCGAAAAGTATTTAACCAAAGAAGATCGTTTGCAAAACAGCGTTATGAATTATATTAAGATGCAGTATCCAGGAACTTTTGCAATTCACGTACCTAATGAGGGTAAGCGTTCGCCATTTGAACGTTACAAATTTAAATACTTAGGAGGTTATGCAGGTATCCCAGATGTTTTAGTCTTTGTATCAAAAAGTAATTATAGCGGTTTAGCGCTCGAATTAAAAGTCGGATATAATAAACCTACAGAAAACCAATATAATTGCTTAGAGAGGCTTAAAAACGCCTCCTGGGATGCGCACTGGTGCAATACATTTGAGGATGCAAAAGAAATAATTGATAATTTTATGAATTATGAGTGAATATAGAAATGTTTTTTGGAGCGAAATTGACCAGCGTATGTGGCGTACAACAACAACAATAGGTGATGTTTCTGTCAGATATGAGTATGTCGGTACTATGACTGGTGCTGAATATGATTTATTAATTGAGACGCTATGGGAATTATTTGATGACAACAAAATAACCCTGGAGGAGTTCCAAAGAATATTTGGAGACATTAGATCTTTTTGTGACCAGATTAAAAATATAGTAGATAAAGCATAAATTATGAAACCAAACTATTATGCAGTAATACCAGCTGAGGTTAGGTATAACGAAAAACTGACCGCCAATTCCAAATTATTATTTGGAGAGATAACCGCCTTATGTAATAAAAAAGGCGTTTGTTGGGCAACTAATAATTATTTTGCTGAACTATACAAAGTAGATAAGAAAACTGTATCTAATTGGATTAAGCAGCTACAAGAACAAGGCTTTTTAAAAACTGAGTTGGAATATGATAAAAAGACCAAACAAGTAACTCAAAGAAACATTACAATTTGCACTACAGGGGGTGGTAATAAAAATATGACTAGGGGGTCACAAAAATATGACCAGGGTGGTAATAAAAATATGGAGGTTAATATATATAATAATAATATTAATAATATAAAAGATAATACCGACACCTATAATAAGGTGTCAGATTTCCGTAAAGATTATATTTTAGCTTATGATCATATTATAAAATTATTCCACGAGAGAAACAGACCTAAAGACACCAGGCAAAAAATACAATGGCTGGATGCAATTCGATTATGCGATGTAAAAGACAAAGTAAAACCTCAGCAACTTTGGTGGTTATGCAATGAAGTTAAAAGAGACAGCTTTTGGGGAAAGCATTTTCAGTCACTTTTAAAATTAAGAAAATCCAGGGATGGCGAAATGTATCTAAATAAATACATTGGAATTTTTGGAAATGAGCAATTTGAAATTCTCGGATCTGAAAATTAATTTTTATATTTAACACCGAAACAAACCAAACAAACAAAAAAATGACAAACGAATTTTTAAATATTGGCATCACTCCCAAGGGAAATGCCGTTGAGCAAAAGGCAATCTGTCCAAAGTGCTCACATACCAGGAAAAATAAAAAAGACCCTTGCTTATCTATAAATTTAGAAAAAGGCGTTTACAACTGTCACAATTGTGGCTGGAGTGGGAATGTGAAGTTTAAAGAAAAAAAAGAATTTGTAAAACCTCCAAAAGCTGTTATAGATTTATCGGATCGTACACTTTCCTGGTTTCATAAAAGAGGCATTACTGAGGCAACTTTAAGCCATTGGAAAGTAGGCGAGTCTATAGAGTATTTTCCTCAAGTTCAGAAAAAACGTAAAGCAATTAACTTTAATTATTTCAGGGAGGGCGAACTCATCAACTGTAAATTCAGAGATGCTGAGAAAAATTTTAAAATGGTGTCTGGAGCAGAGCTCATATTCTATGGCTTAGATAATATTAAAACTATGGAAACCATTTACATAGTTGAAGGCGAAATGGATGCTTTGTCACTACACGAGGCTGGAGTTTATTCTGTTTGCTCTGTACCTAATGGAGCATCTAAAGGCAATCAAAGACTGGAGTATTTAGATAATTGCTGGGAGTTTTTTAAAGACAAAAAAGAGATAGTTCTCTGCACCGATAATGATCAGCCTGGATTAGCATTAAGAAATGAACTCGCCAGGAGGTTTGGGCAGTATCGTTGTAAATATGTCGAATTTGGCGATTTTAAAGACGCTAATGAGGTTTTAACTGAAAAAGGTGCTGAGGTGCTAAGGAATATTTTAAAGACCGCAAAACACTTCCCTTTAGATGGAGTCGTAAATATTGATGATATTTGGAAAGACGTTTTAAATTATAACGATTATGGAATTAAAAATTTCAGTATTGGTTTGGGTGATAGTGATGATTACTATAAAGTTGATTTTGAAGGGAGCTGGACTGTAGTTACAGGGATTCCAAACTCTGGTAAATCAGATGTAGTGGATCAAATTGCCTGTAATATGGCTGTAAAATTTGGACATAGGACCGCTTTTTTTGCTCCAGAGTCATTTCCCTATGAGGGTCATATAAAAAGAATTGCCAACAAATTAAATGAGCGCAACTGCTCTAATGATGATTTAAATAAAACTAAAAACTTTATTGAGGAGCATTTTTATTTTATTAAAATTGACCTGGATAACCTCACTTTAGATGGGATATTAAATGCCTTTAGAGATTTAGTATTTCAAAAAGGCGTTAATTTATTAGTGATAGATCCCTGGAATATGCTGGACCATTCAGCGCAAAAAGATCATAGTTATGTGGGGCAAATGTTATCTAAAATAACCCAGTTCTGTCAGCAGACTAAAACTCATCTTTTTTTAGTAGCACACCCTAGAAAAATGGAGTCTAATGAGAGGGGTAACTACAAAGTTCCAACGCCTTATGATATTTCTGGATCCAGTGACTTTTTTAATAAGGCTTTTAATTGTGTTACTGTATTTAGAAGTCTAGGCGAGATGACACAATACAAATCGGATGCTGTACAGATACACGTACAAAAAGTAAAGCGCAAAGAAAATGGTCAACAAGGCAGTTTTACAGTTGCTCCAGATTTCAAGTCTGGGGGTATTTATAAGCCTATAGATGAGAAAAAACAAAGATTTACAGTGGTTAAAGATCAAATACCTTTTTAAATAAAAACATTATGAAAAAAATTAACCTTTTAGATTTATTTAGTGGAATTGGAGGATTTCATTTAGGATTAGAAAAAGCTGGATTTAAAGTGAATTCTTTTAATTCAGAAATAGATAAATATGCAAATCAAGTTTATAAATACAATTTTAAAAATTCAAATTATGTCGGATCAGTTACAGATGTTCGAGGAGAACAATTACCAAGAATCAACGCCATCACTTTCGGAAGTCCTTGTCAAGATTTCTCACTTGCTGGAAAACGTAAAGGGATGGGAGGAGAAAGATCAAGCCTTATCCTTGAAGCAATTAGGCTTATCAAAGAGTGCCGACCAGATTTTTTTATCTGGGAAAATGTTAAAGGAGCATTCAGCTCAAACAATCGCCAAGATTTTGCAGCAATCTTGCAAGCGTTTACCAACATTGGGGGTTATACACTCGAATGGCAGCTGCTTAATACAAAGTGGTTTTTACCCCAAAATAGAGAGAGAATCTACCTTGTCGGATATATTGGAAACAAACGTAGAGGACAAGTATTTCCTATCACAGAAAGCCTTAGACAATATAATGATGTAGCAAAAACAAGGGAAACAAGTGCCTGTATTACAACAAAATACAACAAAGGATTAAACTATCATAATCAATTAATAGCCTCATCAAGAGGTAGAAATCCAAACAATCTATCAGATAGAACCCCAGGAACTTATTTACAACAAAAATTAGAAATAAATAAAGAAAAAATTTCAAATACTTTAACAAGTGTGCAAAAAGATAATTATGTTGTCAAAATAGGTGATTATAGAAATGATGAGGGTTATAGAGAGAGAAAAGATGGTGATGCTCCTTGTTTGTCGGCTCGTAGACACTCAGAAAGCGACATAAGTACTATGCCTGCAATAATTGACAAGATTCGCAGATTAACACCTAAAGAATGTGAAAGACTACAAGGCTTTCCAGATAATTGGACTAAATATGGAACTGAGGGGATAATATCTGACTCACAAAGATACAAGATGTGTGGAAATGCAGTGACAGTCGATGTTGTGGCAGCTGTAGCTAATAATATTAAAAAATTATTTTAACTATAAAAACAAATGCCAAAAAAACAACAATATAAACAGCCAGTAGTAAATACAGAGGAAAAACATTACAAGGCTTTTAAGTGGTGTGATGACAATGGAGTAAGAATATATCCAAAGCCCAGGAATGGAAAGTTTATTTTAGTCTATGTAGTCAATGACCAGGCGCATACCACCAACAAACTACACGATCCTAAAGACTATCAACAAGCTGTCTGGGATTTTTACGTATTTTTGTACAATAAATTAAACAATGACTGAAATTCAAATTTATCCTTTAATGGGAATAGTTTTTGGAGTTGAGTATTTAAACTCATTCGAGGATAATACAATGAAAAGCATTGACATATATCTTTTTATTATTGGAGTCAGTTTTAGATGGGAATAAAAAATATGGCATACGACAAAAAAGAACTTGAGAAAAAAGCTTTAGCGGCTATAGACAAACATAAATTGATGTTTATTGAGCATATAGTGGCGTTTTTGCCTTGCTCTAAGACTACTTTTTATGCTTTGGAACTAAACGAATCGAACGCTATAAAAAAGGCAGTAGAGGAAATGAGAGTATCTAAAAAAACTAAGATGCTTTCTAACTGGATTGATTCGGAAACTCCTAGCCTGCAAATAGCAGCTATGAAAATGATATCTGAAGAACACGAGGCTCATAGATTGAATGGGACCAGACAAGAAATAAAACAAACAGGGGGATTAACATCTAGGGTTATTGAGTGGATCCCAGCGGATCGCAAAGATGATACAGAAAATAAATAGACAATTTTACGATTTAAAAAATTCTAATGCTAGGCTCAGAGTTCACCAGGGCGGAACTAGAAGTGGCAAAACGTATGCAATATGCCAGTATCTTATATGGCTACTTACCTCATCTAAAGAACCTTTAGTAATATCAATAGTTAGAAAAACACTACCAGCACTCAAAGGATCTGTACAAAGGGACTTTCTAGAAATTGCTGAATCTGTAGGTATGTTTGATGATGGCGCTGTACTAAACAAAGTCGAGGGACATTTTACCTATAGTAATCATTTAGTAGAGTTCCTTTCAGTAGATGCGCCTCAAAAAATACGTGGGAGGAAGCGCAATATTGCTTTTTTAAACGAGGCTAATGAATTAGACCAGGAGGATTTCCGCCAAATTAATATGAGATGTACTGACTACATTATCCTGGATTTTAACCCTAGTGATCCTGTGCATTGGATATATGATGAGATCATTCCCAGAGATGACTGCGACACCTGGATAACAACGTACCAGGACAATAAATTCCTATCCTCAGATCTAGTATTTGAGATAGAGCGAATGAAAGAGCGTGATCCAGACTACTGGAGAGTTTTTGGAGAGGGTCAAAAGGCAGTATTCTCAGCACGCCAGATATTTAGTAACTGGACATTTATACCTTATAGCGACTTTCCAGAGTTTGATAGGGATACTGAGGGAGTGGTGGGCTTAGACTTTGGATATACAAATGATCCAACAGCGGCATCTTATATAGTTAGAAAAGGAGACACCATTTACATTCACGAGCTAATCTATAAAACAGGACTTACAAACAGCGACATAGTGGAGGAGCTTAAAAGATTAGGATATGATCAAACACTTACTTTCTACGATGCTGCCGAGCCTAAGTCTGGTGAGGAAATGAAACGCCTAGGAATGTACGTTAAACCATCTGTAAAAGGTACAGGATCAATTAACGCTGGAATATCACTGCTAAAGGAATTTAACATAGTAGTAAGCCAGGAATCAAAAAACATAATAAAAGAATATCACAATTACTACTGGACAGAATTAAAGGATGGCACTATAATAAATAAGCCAATGGATCGCTTTAATCACCAAATGGACTGCATTAGATATGGCGTTTATTCGCAATATAGTAAACGAACCAATTTCTTTGTAATATAATTACTATTTTTGTATAATTAAAAATTTTCGTATTGGATGGCTAGTTTCTTAGATAGATTCAAAAACATTGTTTCTAAAAGCGCACAAAAAACTCATATAGATTTCAACAAAGCAATCTATAATTATTTAGGTGATACTCTGGTATGGAATCCAGAGAACGATGATACTTACATAGACAAGGGCTATCGATACAACGCCACAATCTATTCTATTATAAATTTGATTACTAAGTCAGCGACAAACATTCCTTTCCAGGTCTATGAGGTGCAAAAATCAAATGATCTAAAAAGATACAAGGCACTCACCTCTGGAGACTTTAACTCAAACACTATTCTACAAGCTAAGATGCTACAGAAAAAGGCACTAGTAGAGCTAGAGGATACTGAGCTGCATCAATTACTAGACCGCCCAAACCCAGCACAGGGATATAATGCCTGGATTCAAGAGATCATAGCCTTTGGAAAACTTACAGGAAACCGATATATCTATGGAATTGGACCAGATACAGGAGCTGGAGTTGGAAGATTTAAAGAACTTTATGTATTGCCATCTCAAAAAGTAGAGATTAACTCTGGCGGTATTATGGAGCCAGTAAAAGAATATACGCTATCCTACAATGGAACTTATAGAATTGCAGCTGATGAGGTTTGCCATATAAAAGATACAAACCTTTACTACGATGGGACAGGATCGCATTTATATGGAATGTCACCTTTAAAGGCTGGACTCAGAGTAATGGATGCCAATAACCAGGCATTGACTACTGGCGTTAAGTATTTACAAAATCAAACAGCGAGAGGGATCTTAATGTCTGAGGAGGGCGATTTAAACGAGGTCCAGGCTAAACAGTTAAAAGATAAATTCCGTCAACAATACCAAGGCAGCGATAACGCTGGGGATGTAATCATTACTCCTAAGAAACTTTCGTGGGTAAATTTTGGACTTAATGCCTCTGACTTATCTTTAATAGAACAATATAACGGCACTATAAAAGATCTATGTAATATTTACAATGTACCAGTACAGCTGCTAAATAATACTGAAAGCACTACTTACAACAATATGAAAGAGGCTAAAAAGGCACTCTATCAAAATGCTGTAATTCCAGAGCTTAATAAGATTAGAGATGAGCTGAATAGATGGCTCGCTCCACAATATGGCGATAAGATTTATATAGACTTTGACTACTCAGCTATCCCAGAACTACAGGAGGAAATGGATAAGGTAGTTGGACAGATGAGCCAAGCCTGGTGGATTACTCCAAACGAAAAGAGAGCCGCTATGTCTTATGGTTTAGATGAGGAAAATGATAAGCTGAACGACTACTATGTCCCAGCTAATTTAATGCCTATTAATGGTGATATTATTCCAGAGGCGGCTGATAAGGGTTTGGATTTAGATATATCTAAACTATTTAAAACCGCTGTAATTAATACAGTTGACACTTACACTACTATAGAGGAGGCTCAAGCTAGAGCAATCGAAATGGGAGGCACTGGGTATCACGAGCATTTATTTAACGGCTCGACAGTCTTTATGCCATTTGCAACTCACGCTGAATATGAGGCAGCTAAAAATAACCGCCTAGATGAGTTCTATGCAGCTCAGAGACGTGATGAGGGATATAATGAGGATATAGATTTTGACTCTATAGAAACAAAATAAAAGCATTTGCAAATACAGGATGTACATAACCTAGAAAAATCAATTGTCACCTTATTCAATCTCGATGGCTGGGATTTAAAGTGGTGTGGTGGCGGTTATGATCATTATGATGCAAAAGGAAAGACGCCAAATGGTAGTAATTGCGTGATAGAAATGAAATTCCGAAACAAATACTATAATACTAAAATTTTAGAAAAATACAAATATGATCAAATAATGGCTTTGCCAGATGATGTGATTAAATTGTATTTTGTAGATGACCCTAAAGCTAACTATCTATTTTGGTTAAATGATTTAACTATTCCAGGGATTAAAGAGATTGAATGCCCTAGCACTACTCTATGGGATCAAAAAAAGAAAACTAAAGAGCTGTATTTGCTTAATGAGTCCCAGGCGATTGTTATAAATAAAAACCAGGAATAATGTTACTAAAAAAAGCTAAAGAATCCTGGAAAAATAACTTTGATAAAGTTCTGGCTAGTGCAGAGCGCAAAGAGTTTGCTAATGCTAGACGATACTATGAGGGTGAGTACCTTAAAGCAATAGATGATTTTTTAAACACTAGGAAAGCCACTGGATTTGATGGGTTATTTAGATTAGCCGATTTATCTGAAATATATCGCCAGGTCTATGTAAACATAGGACTCAAGTTTGCAAAATGGTATTCTCAAAACTTTGATAAGGTAATATCTAAGCAAGTGGATGTATCTGGCTATAATGATATTTGGGCGGAGCGTTTTAACAGAGTCAGCCAACAAATAGCAGCCGAGAGAGTAACACTAGTCCAGGGGACTGCTAAGGCTACTCTAGTGAATGTATTCAAACGTTTATCCTCAGATCCAGAGTTTATGACTATGGGTGAACGTGAAGGCGGAAAGTTATTACGCCAGAAGTTTAGCCAATACAGCAAAAGCCAGGCAGAAAGATTAATTAGGACCGAGTCAACGAATGCTGCTAATTATGCAACGCTACAGAGCGCAACTGATATGTTTGGACAGGAAAGTTTACAAAAGGAGTGGATGACTTCAGTAGATGGCAGAGAACGTGCAGCTCATAGGTTTGCAGATGGGCAAATAGTAGGTTTCAAAGAAAGGTTTTTAGTAGGTGGCGAACAGTTATTCCATCCTGGTGATCCATCTGGAAGCGCCAGAAATGTGGTTAACTGTAGATGTTCTACAGCGCCTTTCCCTAAACCAGAGGCTCAAGCTACAGGAACTATCCAGGGATTTGGAATAAGACCTCCAGGGCAAGGTATTGGAACTAAGCCTACAGGACCATCAACTCAGAGCGTGCTAAGGACTCCTAAACCAGTTCGAGAGGCGGTTGAGGAGGTTAAGCCTAAAAAGCCGCAATTCTATCCAGAGGAGTTAGATAGAATGATTGAGGATGGGTATTTAGTAGGAAATACCGAATACTTAAATTTATTAATTGAGCCAGTTAAATTAATTAGAGTGAAAGGTGAATCTGAGCAATTAGCAAATATTATAAAAATTGGAGTTAATAGATTTAAACCAGGCTCTAAAACGTTTAGTAATGTTTTAAGTCACGAATTTGGTCACGCTATACATAACCAAAGAAATTGGGCTGTCTTTAATCCTTTTGACAAAAAAAATCCAATTGTAGATCCTATAGTAAAAAAATACTTTAATAAATGGCAAAAAATGCTGGGACACAAAAAAGGAAGAGATATTCAAAGAGCTATTCGTAATAAATATCATCCTGGGAAATTAGAATATGATTTTGAGCGATTAAAAAAAGAATTTCCAAATTTAAGTTTAAATGAGATTAGAGAATATCACGGATCTATGGCAGATTTTTTTGGCGCACTAACTAAAAACAGATTAGGCGGAGGACATTCAAATTTTTATTACAATCAAAGGGGTGTTTATGGGCAATATGCAGAGGTTTTAGCGCATACTTTTGAAAATTACTACGATGTAAATCCAATATTTAAAAAATATTTCCCAGAGCTATTTGAGGAAACTAAAGAATTAATGAGAGAACTTTTAAAACAAGTAGATGGAATTTGAAAAACTAAGAAATAAATATTTAGAAAAACATCCTGATAGTGAGGATCCGATTAACTATACATATCAATTCGGTTTTGATTTTGTAACAGATTTTTTAAAAAATGCTAATGATAGAGAAATAGCTTACCAGGATGATCCATTTATGGCTGATGATGGAGGATCACTCATTTATTTATAATTAATTAAATTTGCAATATGAACACAATCATTTATAAATCAACCCAGATAGGCGAGCTGTTAGACGCTGACACCTCCGCTGGAGTTGTAAAGGGATATGGATCTGTTTTTGGTAATGTCGACAGTGATGGCGATATAATCAATAAGGGAGCATACAAAAAGACAATCCAGGAAAACGCTAAGAGAGTTAAATATTTATATCAGCACGATATGGATAAGCCTCTAGGCAAAATGGTACACCTGGAAGAGGATGACAAAGGTTTAGTTTTTGAGGCGCATATACCTAAAACACAATTAGGAAAAGATGTCGTTGAACTTATGAAGGCTGGAGTAATCACTGAAAACTCAGTGGGAATATTGCCTCTACAAAAAGAAATGGGACACGATGGATACAGACACCTCAACGAAGTAAAACTTTTTGAGATTAGTGCTGTAACATTAGCAGCGAACGACCAGGCTATGATTATGGATGTAAAAGGAAACGTAGATCCAGAGAAAATAGCTAAAAGGTTCGATAAAATGGCTCAATTAATCAGAAAGGGAGAGATCTCAGATGATTTGGGATACGCCCTGGAGGCGGAAATACTAAAGCTAAAATCTATTTACATAAATGTCACTCAGCCGACCGATATTGAAGTCACTGAGCCGATTGTAGTAAAGGCAGACAATAGCGAAATTTTTAAATATTTGTTTAACACTCTAAAAAAATAATAATGGAGGATAACTTAAAAAAAGAACTCGATCAAATCGGAAACATAGTTGACGAGAGAATCGAGAAAGCATTTAACCAGGCTAAAGATAACGCCAAAGGTGAAATGGAATCATCTCTAAAATCAGAGATTGATAACTTAACTACACAATATGTAGAGAAGAGCGAAGCTCTTAACAAGAGAATGGATGAGATGGAAATGGCTGCAAAGAAAACTATTTCTGGAGCTACTCCACAGACATTTAAATCAGCTATCCATACAGCTTTAAAAGATGGCGCAATTGACGCAATGCTTAAAGGTAACGCAAACGCTGCTCGCTTTGAAGTAAAAGCTGATATGAGCCTTGGTGCTGATGTTACTGGCGTAGTTGCTGGAGAAACTATCGTGGATCAAATCAAATACGATCCTAGTCGTTCAACTCACATTCGTTCTTTGCTTTCTTTAGGATCAACAGATGCTCAAACTATCCGTTACCCAAAAGAGTCTGCTTATAGCGATAACGCTGGAACTACTGCGGAAGCCGCTGCATTTGGACAGTCAGATTTTGATCTTGCTGCTTCAACTGTAAACGTTGAGAAAATTGGTACTTATATGAGAATCACTGGAGAGATGTTAGATGATATCAAGCAATTGACTTCTTACCTTTCTGCTAGAGTACCAGAGAAAGTACTTTCTGTAGAGGATAATGAAATCTTAAATGGCGATGGATCATCACCAAACTTAGATGGGTTATTTACTGATGGAGCTGCTTTTGCCGCTGGAGGATTTGCTTTAGCTATCGAGTCAGCTAATGAGTTTGACGTGCTTACAGTTGCTTTAAACCAACTAGCATTGGCTAACTACCAGGCTGATACTATCGTATTAAACCCAACTGATTTACACAAAATGATTTTGTTGAAATCTACTGCTAATGAGTATTTGAGAAATCAAATCTTTAGCGGTTTACAGCCAACAATCAACGGAATCCCTGTAACAGTTAACACTGCTGTAACTGCTGGAAAATTCTTAGTAGGAAATTTACGTCAAGCTAGCCAACTCTGGATAAGAGAAAACCTAGCTGTCGAATTTTCACGGGAGGACAGCGATAATTTCCAGAAAAACTTTGTAACTGTCCGAGCAATGGAGAGGGTAGCTTTAACTAATTACCTACCTAACGCAATTGTGCAAGGAACTTTCTCAACTGCTAAAGCTGCTTTAGAGACTGCATAATAACAGTTAATACAGCTCATTTAATAGTGAGAATTTTATTTAATAGGGTAGCCTTAATTGGTTGCCCTTTTTTTATGCTTTATAAAATAATTTCCCCATAAATTTGGAATTTCCAAATAAATCTGTAAATTTGGGGAAACAAACTTTAAATATTATGAAAAAATTAGTACAAAAAATTACAAACTCAACTGAGTGGATTGTATTGGCTGAGATGTCAAAAGCAAAGATTTTATTAGGCGCATTCGCCGTAAATGTAGCTGGCTTCTTTTTTATGTATGCCATACTAGATGTTATTTTATTTATCAACTACGACCTATAGATTATGGATTTGCAGCAAAAGGTAAGGGTTGTCTTGATAATAGGGTTTATCGCCTGGGGGTTTTCCCTGGGCTTTAGATTCCAGGCTTTGTGGGATGCTCTTGTAATGTTTATTTTATCATTTGTTTTATACCGATATAATAATGGATGAGCCTTACGATTTTTATTTAAACAGCATTAGAGACCTGACTGACAAAATGAATGCAGTAGATTATATGTATCTTAGTGAAAAGATATGGGATTTTACAGAAAGATTAGACGAAATTAAAAAACGATAATATGGAATTTTACGACCACACACCGCCAGATGATTACGAGGGAGGATATTGCAAAGTTTGCGACCAACCTAGTTATGGCGACGACATTTGTAGCTCAAGTTGTTTTGAGGCTTATATGCTATAAATACTTTGTTTCATTTTGATAGGGAAACCCTGGACTTAACGTCTAGGGTTTTTTTTGTAGCTTTGATATGTGGATAATAATCAACAAGGCTGTTTGGCGGAATACTTATTCGCCACTGAGTGTATGAAAAGAAACTACCAGGTCTCTATGCCTTTGATGGACTCATCACTTTATGACTGCATCGTGGATACAGGAAAACAACTACTAAGAATACAAATAAAATCATCCGCAAAAATTCCAGAAAATGATAGACTCAGTAATGTACATATTCCGCTACAAAATAATAAGCGCAACTACACTAAAGAAAAGATTGACTACTTTGCTGTCTGGTCTGATTTTTTTAATGGTTGGTTTGTTTTTAAAAATACTGGAGATATGCAATCAATAAGAGTTTCAATAACAGGTAAGAATAAGAAATTTTTTAATAACTTTGCGTTTGAGTAGAAATTTTTTCTATTTCATAGTTTGTTTGGTTTCACTAAAAGCGTCACAATTACAGTGGCGCTTTTTTTTTATCTTTGTTGTAAATAATATATTATGAAGATAAAAATCATAAAAGACGTTTATTCTGGATCAGGATGGCGCAAAGAAGGCGACATTATAGAAGTAGATCCAAAGATCGGTCGCCACTATTTAATCAGGGGCATAGGAGTGGAATACAAAGAGGAGAAAATAGTCAAAGAAACTAAAGAGGCTAAGACTCCAAAAAAGCGCATAACTAAAGCCAAGAAATAATGCACGACATTAAAATCAACTCTACGACTGGTAGTGAATTAGTTACTACTCAGGAGGTAAAAGACTTTGTTCGTATTGACACCAGCTCAGATGATGCAATCATAAGTAGAATGATTGTCACTGCTAGAATCTGGTGTGAGAATTACATAGGCAAGGACATAGTCGCTAAAAATAGAACGTTTTACTTGCAGGAGGTTGATGACAGATTTACGCTACCATTTTCGCCAATAGCTTCTATTAGTTCAGTAACTTCCAAAAATACTGCAATAGCTTTTGAGTCTTATGGATTAGATGATACTATTATTGAAATAGGATCACTCCCAGCGGATGAGGTCAAGGTGACTTATATTACTACAGGGATTTCAGATGATTTAATCAAAGAGGCTATTTTGCATTTAGTTTCAACTTACTACGATAATAGAGCGGATTTTATTGAGGGCAATATAAGTGAAATACCTACTAGCGCAAAAAACATTTTGCAATCCTATAAAACAATGTATTTTTAATGAATGCAGGAAAACTAAATACTAGAGTTGAGGTTAAGAGATTAACTAAGACGCCAGATGGATTTGGAGGAACCACTTCGACTACAGCAACTGTAGAGACTCTATGGGCAAATAAAAAGGATATGAAGGGCGATATTTCAGATACTGAAGGCAAACGTGGTCGATCAGTAATGATTGAATTAGAGCTTAGAAAAAAGGCGGCTGATTTAATCCAGGATAATGACATTTTAAAAATAGAAAATAAACCAGGGAATTATCGTATAAATGGTATTTACGATAGTGACCAGGATTTTTTCACTGTAATCAAAGCCACAAAACTAGATTAATGAAATTAGAATTAAATAAATCCGACTACAATAAACTACAGGCAAAATTAACAAAATTAAAGGCTATTGACAGAACGCTGTTATCTACTGAAATAGGAAGAGGCGCTTTAAATATTGCTAGAGATATGAAAAGAAATGCGCCAGTAGATAATGGGGATTTAAAAAAATTAATTAAATCTGTTGTAAATAATAAGCAAGCTGAAATTAGATCGGATGCTGATTATTCTGCATATGTAGAATTTGGCGGAGGCACACCTAGAAAAACTGGTGAGATTCCATTTTTTTATCCAGCTATAAATAGAGGAATGCCTAAAATGATAGCTAGTATTAATAACACAATTAAAAAACTACTCAAATGATAGAGGCAATCCATTTTATAAGAAAGGCAATTATAACACGTCTAACGAACGCAATTACATCCAATGGGGTAACTGTACCGATTTATAATAGAGTGCCTAACGATGCCTCTGAACCTTATATAAGAGTATATTCAGTTGACTCTACAGAGGTTGATCAAAATTCAGATACTTTTATGTTGGAATGCTCTACTAGGATTGAGGTGGTAACTTCATTTGTTGGTGATGATGGCGGAGAGTTGCAAGCGAATCAAATTGCATCGGACATTTTAACCCTAATTAGAACACGCTCTGGATCCTATTTCGATCTAAGTGCGGATGGATTTAATGTTTACACTTGCACAAACCAGGGAACGAGTTATCTATATGAGGATGGCGGAGAGAAAACATACTTTAGAGCGATTCTAAATATTACCAATAGAGTAGAACAACCTAATTAAAATGGAGCAATTGAAAATATATTTTTTTAATGGAATAGCTTTAGCAATAAGCGTGACGTCTATAAACCCATTTTTACAAACAATCAGTCTAGTGCTGGCAATATTATACACTGGAATTTCAATTTATAAAAAAATAAAATAAAGTATGTCCCCAAAAATTGATATTAATAACGATGGAAAAGCGGATTTTAGTATTTCGCCAATGCAAATAATTACAATAGCAGCAATGTTTGCCTCAGTAATCGGATCATATTACACTCTAAACAATAGAACTAGTTTACTGGAGGAGGAGGTTTCTAAATTACAATACAATCAAAAAGAGTACACTTGGAAAAATCAAAGAGAGCTTGAGGACCAGGTGAAACAAATTGAGCTGACTCTTAGAGATTTTATGAAGGATTTAGAATACCTAGGAAAAGACAATGACAAGAAACGTAGGTAATACAGGAACTGTAGGAAACACCTTAAATTTAAATAATACAAACACAAAAATAGTTACAAATAATATGGATACAATTATGATTTTTTTAGCAATTATTATAGTGATTTCAGCGGTTGCAATAATTTTGGCGTCACGTAAAATCCTCAAAGATGACAACGGAAATAAAATTCCAGACTGGCTAGAGGATAAATTTTCAGATATTAAAGAAGAGATTAAAAAATTAAAAAAATAAGCAATGAGATATATCAGCAAACATATCAGCTGGAGGGAGGCGAGTCACTCAGCGACAGCGGAGAAAAAAGAAATCGAAAACACACCGACAGAATCGGCTGTGGTAAATATGAAAAAGCTTGCAAAAAATGTATTCGAGCCGCTCAGAGAATGGGCAAGCGAGCCAATTCGTGTGAATAGTTTTTATAGATCGCCAGATTTATGTGATGCAATAAGATCATCCAGGAACTCACAACATACTAAAGGTCAAGCTATAGATATTGACGCTACAGGTGAGAAAACAAACGCTGAATTATTTCATTACATAAAAGACAACCTACCTTTTGACCAGTTAATATGGGAGTTTGGTGATGATGAAAATCCAGACTGGATTCACGTATCTTATGTGGGACCATCTGGAAATAGAGGCAATATTTTAAAGGCGGTTAAAAAAGGTAAAAAGACAAAATACGAGTTCTATGCTTAAAATGTTATTATCTCTTTTAGGAAAAGGTGACAGCGGTAAATCAAATATCGGTGGTCTGGCTTTGGATATAAGAGAGGCAATAAAAGGCAAAGAGATGGATCCTCAGCGCCTTATAGAACTCCAGGCAGAGATTAACAAAGTAGAGGCACAGAGTCGACATTGGTTTGTTTCGGCTTGGAGACCTTTTATAGGATGGATTTGCGGTTTAGCTTTTGGATTTCATTACATAGTGATGCCGCTGCTTATATCTTATACTGACATTAATCCTCCAGAGTTTGACACCAATAGTCTTTTTACTGTACTTATGGGGATGCTAGGTTTGGGCGGATTAAGAACATACGAGAAATTAAAAGATAAAACTAAGTAATGGCAACAAAACAACTTTACAGCGCTAACCTATTTCATAGAATGTCTTTTGGCGATTTTGGGTTTAGATATTTAGCAACTGGAGAGACTTCAATAAGTGGCGAGAGATTTTGTCTTATCCAGGCTTTAGATAATACTAACGTAGATTTTACTAATAATACGCCAGGAGGAGACACTACAATTACTGGATTAGCTATGAAAGATTTTCACGAAATTTTGGGCGATATTACAGACTTAACTGTCAACCAAGGTCACGTAATTGCATACCTTAGAAATTGATTAAATTTGTAGAAAATAAATAGATGGCTACATTCACTGGAAATAAAATAAAAGATACCTATCAATCAATAGTAAAAGCTATTGACAATCTTGAGGTGGGTGCAACTGATAAAATTTTAACCGATGGAGTTGGTAATGAGTTAGGGCTACACGTAAATACAGAGGGTGATTTTAGAATCGAGGGTGATCTCAGAATTGATGGAGCAATAAAAGATTCTTTAAACTCGCCAGGAACTACAGGGCAACTTTTAAAAAGTACGCTTACAGGAACTGACTGGGTTGATGTTTCTAGCCTAGCAGTTACATCCTTAACAGCTACTACTGGAATAGATGCTGATTTCAGCCAGGGCGATGTGACCATCTCATTAAATACAGAAGGTTTTCAGGATATTATAGGAGCTATGGTTTCTGGAAATACGGAAACAAATATTACAGTAACCTATGACGACGTTAATGGAAAATTAAATTTTTCAGTTGATGACTTAGGCGAGGTTTATACAGCCGATGGATCTACAATAGCTTTAAATTTATCAAATCAATTTAGTATTCCAAATGGAGGGGTAAACACCGATCAAATCGCTAACAGGTCTATCACAAATGAAAAAATAGCTTATCAGTCAATTGGACCAAATGAGATGAAGATAGGCGGTGACATTGGTAGTTCAGGCGAAGTATTGACCTCAAATGGTGATGGGAACTTTTCCTTTCAAACTTCCGTTTCTAGTATTACAACCGATGACATAATAGTAGCGGATGACAGTACAGGAGACATAGCGCTCTCAATTGGACTGGCAACAATTACTACTTTTCAATTAGTAGATGATGCCATTACAAGCGTTAAAATAGCCGCTAATACAATTGGACCCAGAGAATTAAAAATTGATACAAACGGAAATGCAAACCAGGCGATAGTATCCGATGGCGATGGTACTTTTTCTTATTCAAATATAGTTAGTTCAATATCAACTGACTCAGTTTTGAGCGCAGATGTTTCCTTTGGAGCTGTAACAATCTCCTTAAATAATAACTCAATCACTACTGATCAGCTAGATTTATCTGGTTATGGCACGTCTGGTCAAATGCTTATCTCTGACGGAGACGGCTCATTTTCCTGGACAAACGCTCCTGGAGTAGGTGGCGAAACCAGTGTCAATGTTGATATAACTACAGTTACACAAACTGGCGATAATACAGCCAATACTGTAACTCTTCCTGTATCAATGTCAGATGAGAATGATATAATGGTTTACTTGGATGGGGTTTACCAGACAAAAGATAATTTTTCTGTAAGCGGTACAACTTTGACGCTTGTTGATACTCCAGCAACTGGAGTCGCTATTGAAGTAGTATTATTCACATCCACTAGCGTTACATTAGTGGGCGGATCTGGATCAGTGAATCATTTACCAATTTTCACACAATCGGCAGAGGTTGGCTCTTCTAGTGTTTCTGAGGCTAATGAAATTTTAGATATTGATTTAACTGGCGCCCTAACTATTCCAATAGGTACAACGGAAGATCGACCAGAAACGCCTGGAGTTGGGATGGTTAGATATAATTCTACATTAACAAAATACGAGCTTTATAATGGCTCTGCATTTGTAGATTTACAAAACGTTTACACCGCTGGGAATGGTATCTCAGTGGCTAATAATATTTTTACAGTTGCGGCTGGTAGCGGATTAACTCAAGACACCAATGGACTGAGTCACGATGATACCTCTACACAATCCTCAATAAATGCAAGCTCTAGGACTTACGTTACAGGCGTAACTCTAGACACTTTTGGGCACGTTACTGGATTAACTACAGGAACTGAAACTGTAACATCAAACACCTACACTAACGGCTCTGGATTGACGCTTTCTGCTAATGAGTTTAGTCACGCCAACACTTCAGATGCCTCTTCTGTAAGCGCCTCAACAAGACGATATATTAAGTCAGTAACTTTAGATGAATTTGGTCACGTTACGGCACTAACTACGGGAACTGAAACTGTCACAGATACAACTTACAGCGCCACTGGAAATGGTCTGGATTTGGCTGGGACTGTATTTAGTCACGCTGACACTTCTACGCTGTCAGATACTGTAAATTCTGGCAGAACGTATATTCAAAACGTGACAGTAGATGAATTTGGACATTTAACTGGAGTAACTACAGCAACTGAGACCGCTGGAGAGGGTTCTATTTATACCGCTGGAAATGGTTTAGAATTATCTCAATCAAATGAGTTTAGAATAAGCGAGGATATATATGGAATCAGGATAATAGGTACTGGCGATCAATCTAATTTTATTTACTTTTTAGAGGATAATTCTATACAGTTTTTTGTAAATGGTCAGTATATAACTAAAATGGAATCGGATGGCGATTTGCACGTTGATGGCGATGTGATAGCTTTCTCCAGCTCAACCTCTTCAGATGAGCGCCTAAAAGACAATATTAAAACAATTGAAAACGCCTCAGATAAAATAAAACAACTAAAAGGAGTTGAGTTTACCTGGAAAAAGAACGGAAAAAATGGAGGCGGAGTAATTGCCCAGGATGTCGAGAAAGTGCTTCCAGGAGCCGTTAAAGAGGTTAATTCACTAAATGGTGAGCAAACATATAAAACAGTTGATTACAATGCTGTAATAGGGCTCCTAATTGAAACTAACAAAGAACTTTTAAAGCGTATTGAGCAACTTGAAAATAAAAAATAATGGCATTACCTACTAGCGGAAGTTTGAGTTTATCTGAAATCGCTACGGAATATAGTGTCGCTCAGGCTAATATTTCTTTAGCAACTATGTCAACGAATATTAGTTTAACAGCGCCACACGCTGTAAGTGAATTTTATGGCTTGTCATCTGGTCCAGCTTATACACCTTTAACTTATTCAGTTGTCGAGCAGGGCGGAACCTACACGCCTTTTAGGGTTTATTACAACAATAGTCGCTGGTTTGTTACTACTTCAAACGATAATCAATTTGATATTTCTGACAACAACGCTACTTCATTTTCCCAGGGCGCTGTTTATTTGAAAAAGAATGCGGCTTTAGCTTTTAATGGAAATACTGTTTGCAGTATTGACTTATCGGATAATGCTGGTGATTTTAGGATTAGTAGATCTACAAATAATGGCACGAGCTGGAGTACAATTTTTACTGATGTCGATGGAAATTTTAGTTCAAATTTAGATAATATCCATATTTTTTACCAAGGCAGTAATCGCTGGGTTGCGTTTTCGGATTACACGACTTATATTTCTACAGATAATGGAGCTAGTTGGTCATTTAGTTTAGGCAGTCCTAGTGTTTCTGGAAATGGCGGAGGCGCTCAATCTGGATCAAGAATCATTATAAATGACAACGCAAATTTCTATCTTTCAGATAATGGCTTTGCTACAAAAACAGTAATTAGTTTACCTTTTGTAAATGGATCTAAATACGCCCCTAATAACATAGCAACAAACGGCTCAGGAACGTGGCTGGCTTGGAAATATATACCATTAGGCAGAATGTTAAAGTCTACTAATAATGGAAGCACCTGGAGCGCCATAACTACGGATTTACCCAATTATGAAAATGGAACTACGATAAAATATAACCAGGGAACCTATGGGGATAGCAAGTTTTTTATAGCTGCTAGCACGTACGCTGGAAATTTAATTGGAGGGGTTTATAGTTCAGGAAATAACGGATCTAATTTTAACGCAAATCCATTAGTTGGAAGCCCCACAACAAACAAAGGAGCAATAGGAGTGCATCATAATGGTACAGATTTAGTTGCGGCTGGTCAATATGATAACTATAAAATCAATTAAAAAACCTTAATTTTGTATAAAATAAAATAATGGCTACAACTCAAGTTTCAACCTCGGTATTAAAAGACGGATCAGTAACCTCAGCAAAGCTGGATACTAATATAGCCATAACAGGTGACCTTACAGTAGACACTAACACTTTGTTTGTAGATAGTTCTACTAATCGAGTGGGAATAGGTAAGACGCTTTTAACTGAAAAACTAGAAGTTAACGGAGCTATTGTATGGGAAGGTCCTTTAACTACATCTAAAACAAGTGCTGGGGTATTAGATAGAGCAGGTGATGATTTAAGAATTAGAGTATATGGCGCTACGGCAGGTTCAGGTAATTTTGTTGTAAGAACAGGCGGCGGCGGAGGGTCAGGTGATTCAGAAGCAATGCGCATAAAGGCTGGAGGTGACATATCCTTCCGTGATACTTCTAACAACGAAGCCTTTTACTGGGATGCTAGTGCTGCGAGTTTAGGAATAGGGACTACGAATGTTACTTCAATTAGCGGTTATACTGCTTTGGAGGTTAATAATAATACAAATGGCTCAATAATAGATTTATCACAAGGCGATTCTATGAAAGGCAGATTGATAGCTACATCTGCATCATTTGCTATTGAAACTGCATCTAGTATTGATATTTCATTACAAGCAGGTGGTTCCGAAAAAATGCGTATTACAAGCGGAGGCGATATATCCTTTAGAGACACTTCTAACAACGAAGCGTTTTATTGGGATGCCAGTACTGCGAGGTTAGGAATAGGAACTGGTTCAAGTCCGACAAATAAACTTACGGTAAGTCAAAATTATGCTTACGAAACATCTACAACTGTCCATAACAATGCACATATAAAGCTACAAGAAGATACCGCTTCAACATATATAACAAATATTAACGGCATCACATATTTAAGTACTGCCCCACAAAAAGGCGCAGACAGGGGGGCTTTGATTGAAGGCAATACAAAATCAGCTACAATTAAAATATCAGGCAGGAGTGATGGAACAATTCAGTTTAAAACAGGTAGCGGTACTACTGGGACTATAATTAGTGAAACCGAACGAATGCGTATCCACAGCGGAGGCGATATATCCTTCCGTGACACTTCAGCTAACAAAGCCTTCTACTGGGATGCGAGTACTGCTAGGTTAGGAATAGGGACTACGAGTCCTGCTACTCCTATTGACGTATCTTCTGCGTCAAGTACAATAGCTTCATTTAGGGCTACAGGACTTGGCGCAAATAATAAAAGATTAGAAATAGGAAGCGGTGGAGATAGAGTTGTAATTAAATCTTTTGTGGATACTACTGATGCTGAAGCAGCCATAGCTTTTCAAACAGGGAACACCGAACGATTGCGTATAGATTCTAGTGGTGTTGTTTTGATTAAAAACGCAAGTTCACCTACTTTTGTTTTAGAAAATACAGATACATCTATTTTTACAGGAACAACAATTGGTGAAATAAGATTTACTTCAGATGATGCGTCTCCTATAAATGCAAATGTTGCTAATATAAAAGCCATTTCTGCTAACAACTTTTCTACAAATTCTACAGGTACGCATATGGCTTTTTCTACCTGTGCAAGTGATTCTCAAACCGCAACAGAACGTATGCGTATTAATTCTAGTGGGAGTTTATTATTAAAAGGAACTGGAATTACATCTTTACTTAAATTTGATTCAAGTTCTTATGGGCAAATAACATCTACAGGAAATACTCTATATTATGATGTAGATACGCAAATTTTTAGAAGTTCAGGAGGCACCGAACGAATGCGCATAACGAGTGCTGGGTATTTAAAGGCAAGTAATACTGGAGGTTATACTGATGTAAGTTCAGTAAGGCACGAATTTATCAATAATCAAGGGGGCAACCTAACAACTTTGTTTGCTCATAGTCATTCTACAAATCCGTATGGAAATCAAATATTTTTTACTGCTGCTGCTCCAAACAATACTACAAATTATTTTATTATAGGCAAAGATAATGTTGCAAACAGATTTATTGTTTATTCTAATGGAAATGTTGGAAATACTAATAATTCTTACGGGGCGATATCTGATATTAAATTAAAAGAAAACATTACAGATGCTTCTCCAAAGTTAGATGACTTAATGCAAGTTAAGATTCGCAATTACAATCTAATAGGCGAAGAAACAAAGCAAATAGGTGTTGTAGCGCAAGAATTGGAAGAAGTGTTTCCTGCAATGGTTAGCGAATCACCTGACTTTGAAAACCAAGAAGTACCACAACTTGATGGGAATGGGCAAGAAGTATTAGATGAAAATGGTGATGTAATAATGACTACTGAAAAGGTAGATTTAGGAACTACTACAAAATCAGTTAAGTATTCAGTATTTGTGCCTATGCTAATCAAAGCAATGCAAGAGCAACAAGAGATAATTAATGACCTTAAAGCAAGAATAGAAACTTTAGAAAATAAATAATATGACTTACACTTGGAATAACAAAACAGTAGACACTTATCCTTCACTAGAGGGTAACACAGATGTAATCTTCAACGTACACTGGAGACTTACAGGACAGGATGAAGATGGTAACGTAGGTAGTACTTACGGAACTCAATCTTTAGAAACTTCAGACCTTTCTAATTTTACAGCATTTGCTGATATTACAGAAGAAGATATTAATGGATGGGTTGAGACAGCGCTAGGAGAAGAAAGAGTTGCTGAATTAAAAACCAGTATAGACGCTCAAATTGCAGAGCAAATAAACCCTACAGTAGTAACGAAAACTATTGGAGAATAAAAATAATTAACTAACCTTTAAATTTAACTAAAATGGCAAAACAAGAAAAAAACACCATTACAATTGACGGAGTAGAACACAATTTCGAAGATTTAAACCAGGAGCAGCAAACCATAATAAATCATATTGCTGACCTAGAGAGAAAAATTAACGGATCTCAATTTAACTTACAACAACTAGAATTTGGAAAAGCTGCCTTTATAAAAGCATTAAAAGAAAGTATGGAAAATGAAGCTGGCGAAGTTGATGGCGTTGCTGAAGAGATCAAATCATAAATAATAAAATAACTATATTTGTATAAAATTTATAACTAATGGCGACTACAGGAGTATTCAACGGAACTAACCTAATATTAAAGATCGAGGACACAGCACTAGGACACACAACTAGCTGCTCATTATCCCTAAGTAATGACTTACCAGAGGCGACTACTAAAGACAGTAGCGGATTCCAGGAGGTTATTGCTGGAGTAATGTCTGGAGAACTTTCATTTGACGGATTAGTGGCTTATGATGACACTGCCAATGGTATAGAATTAGCTGACTACTTACTAGGTAGGACTCAACTTACTTGCGTTTTTGGAACAGAGGTAACTGGCGACGCTGTTTACACCGCTGAGGGATTCCTTAGCTCTGTAGAAATGAGCGCTGAAATGGAGTCACCAGTAAGCTACAGCGGATCTATCACATTGACAGGAGCGATCACTAAGTCTATCAACGCTTAATATAAAGCAACTACATTATGGCAAACAAAAGGAGAGGGTATTATACCACTAAACTGGGTGGGCGTCAACGAACGCTTCACTTTAGTATGAATTTCTGGGCTAACTTCACAGATATTATGGATGTGCCACTGGATAAAATAGGAGAGCTATTTTCTGGTGGCGTTTCTATTTCAGCTATTCGAGCTTTGGTTTACAGTGCTATTTTAGCATTTGACCAGGAGGAGGGTAATGAGATAGACTATAATGAATTTAAAGTAGGTTCCTGGCTTGAGGATATAAACCAGGAAGGGCTGGAAAAAATGATAGGCGCAATGATGGAATCACGTATTTTAGGGAATGACCTTAATATGGGAATTGATCGCCAGGCTAAAACTGTTTCCAATACTAAGGGAAAGCAGTAGCCGACTCCCTGACCTGGGATGACTTAGAGGATTATTATATTGGGCAAGTCGGCATAGATCCAGATAAGTTCTGGATTTACACCTGGAGAGAAAATCAACTACTAGGCGAATCCTATATGATAAAACAGAATCTGGAATGGGAGCGGATTAGATATTTGGCGACTATGCTACACAATGTAAATTGTCAAAAGCGCCAGCATATGATTAAACCAGAGAAATTATTTCCATTGCCCCAGGATAAATTTAACAAGATTCAAAAACCTAAAGGCACAAAACAGGATTATGAGTCATTTAAAGAGAAAGCTATAGCAGCTGGCGTTAAATTCTAACGCCTTTTTTTTTAGTATTTTTGTACTATGCAAGATCAAAAATTAAGATTTCAAATTACAGGGGATGCAACTAAGCTGACTAAGGCGCTTAACACTGCATCTGGCAAACTACAATCATTCGGATCTAAGGTTTCTACATTAGGCAGAGATTTATCAACTAAATTAACTTTGCCTCTAGCATTAGCTGGAGGAGCTGCAATTAAAATGGGACTTGACTTTGATAAGTCAATGACTAAGATTAAAACTTTGGTTGGTATTGCCTCGGATGAGGTAGATCAAATGGGAAAAGTAGCCATTGAGATGGCTAAAGATACTGGAGTCAGCGCTAAAGATGCAGCTGACGCTTTATTCTTTATTACTTCTGCTGGTTTAGGAGTTTCGGATGCATTAGCTGTTTTAGAGCAATCTTTAAAAGCATCTGCCATAGGATTAGGTGAGACTAAAGTTGTTGCTGATTTAGCAACTTCTGCTCTTAACGCTTATGGTATTGAAAATTTATCAGCATCACAGGCTACAGATGTCTTGACAGCATCTATAAGGGAGGGTAAACTAGAGGCTGATTCATTGGCTCAATCTATGGGAACTGTTTTGCCTATTGCATCTCAATTAGGAGTTAAATTTAGCGAGGTCGGTGCTACATTTGCAGCAATGTCCAGAACAGGGACAGACGCATCAATGGCAGCAACTCAGATAAGAGGAGTCTTATTTGCCTTATTAAAGCCAACTAAACAAGCTAATGACACTTTAAATGAGTTTGGACTTTCTGCCGCTGGTTTAAGGAAAAAAATACAAGATGATGGACTTTTAGCCACTTTAAAATTATTGACTGA
>Ga0222718_10000753_pt1 | contig 33422 bp, 45 predicted proteins | sample C33_27DmetaG_FD_165045 | JGI IMG/M metagenome (GOLD analysis project Ga0222718, IMG submission 165045) | Estuarine water microbial communities from San Francisco Bay, California, United States - C33_27D | ecosystem: Environmental > Aquatic > Marine > Unclassified | place: USA: California...
CACGAAGCAAAAGATTTTCAAGGCTGTAAAATGGACATTGAAGGTGCAGAAATGCCTATCCTTGAAGAAACTAAATCTTTGTTTGAAAAATTTGTTTACGAGTGGAGTTTTGACATAGACCCTAGCCTGACAAGGCTTTGGAATGTTCTTGACAAGCAGAAAAACGATTACCGAATTGAGGCCGCTTGGAACTCCATTCATTATCACGATAAATCTTTCGAGAGGTGGCAGCCAGAATGGTTTCCGGCTTGCACAAATGTTTTTTGCTACAGAAAAAATTCTGATGAAAACAATTGATTTAAAGAAAATAGAACATAACGTAAAAATTGGCGACAATTCTAAAGAGTTGGAGCCAACACTGTTTCAAGACAGTTTGTTTTTAGTTGATGGTGAGCCAATAGGTTTTTATCTAGCAAAATTGCCAGATAAATTAGAGAAATTGGTGAACATTTCTAATTTTGAGTTGAACTCAGATAGGGTTCCTAAGTCAGAAATGAAAAGAAGCAGCGGTATGTTTGGGAATGAGGATAAGGACGTTAGCCAATACAGCTGTATCATAGGCAGCGTTCCCCCGAAACCTCACATGCGCCGCAGTTATGCTACTAAAAGTAGTGTTCACGCTGTTCAGAGCGCCAGAACTTTTGTGAAGTCTATGGTTATGGCCGGAGAAGAGGCTTTAAGAATAGTTGAAGACGTTACGCCTGCGGTTTATAAAACCCACCGCGATTCTGTTGAAAAACAAGTACCCGAAAAGTGGCGTTTTGCAAAATTGTTTACGAGTAGTATTAGCAATTGCAACATTGCCTGTGGGGTGCATCAAGACAATTTGAATGTTCGGGGTGCTGTCAACGTAATTATTACAAAGCGTAGAAACGCCAAGGGCGGAAACCTATTCGTTCCAGATTACGGCACTACTTTCAATAGCGCAGACAATTCTATGCTAGTATACCCAGCTTGGAGGAATATGCACGGCGTCACCCCCATAGTGCCAACCCATCCGGGTGGTTATCGGAATAGCTTAGTTTGGTACGCCCTGAACGCCTTCAAGAACTACTAACTGACCGAAACGCTGGTGTGAATTTACCGGGAAAGATGCTATGCTTGAATCTGACAGAACAAAATTCGACAGAAAAAGGGAGGGTTTTTCCCCTCTATTGGCCGATGCCTCGTAAAGCAACAGGAAAACCCAACGGAAGGCCAACCTACAAGCCGACCGAGGATGACCGAAAGACGGTCAGCCTTATGTGCGCCGTAGGCATACCGCATGAAGGCATTGCGCTGTGCATTGGCGACAACGGGATTGACGACAAGACCCTCCGCAAGCACTTCCCTAGGGAACTGGCAACCTCAAAGATCAAGGCTAACGTCCGAATGGGCGGCGTAATCTATAACGCGGCCCTAGCGGGAAATATGACGGCAGCGACTCTCTGGGCCAAGACGCAGATGGGCTGGAAGGAAAAGAGCGAGATCGAACATAGCGGCAAGATCGAAACAATCGAACGGGTTTTTGTTGATGGCAAAATTAACGATACCGACGCCTAAGGCATTTCGGCCCCTGTTTCAGCCGGATTTGCGCTACCTCGGCGCACACGGTGGCCGTGGGTCTGGTAAGTCGCACCATTTTGCGGAGCGCATCGTGGACAGGATGATCGAAGACCCGACCATCCGCGCCGTTTGCATCCGTGAAGTCCAGAAATCCCTGCGTGAGTCGGCATATCGGCTGATAGGCGACAAAATCACCGCTCTCGGTGTTGCCGACCGCTTCAGGGTTATGCACGACCGGATCGAGACGGCGCAGGGCGGTGTGGTTATATTTATGGGGATGCAGGACCACACGGCGGAAAGTATTAAATCGCTAGAAGGTTTCCGCATTGCGTGGGTTGAAGAGGCGCAAACGCTGTCGGCTAAGTCGCTGGAGCTACTGCGACCGACCATTCGCTCGCCCGGATCGCAGATGTACTTCAGCTGGAACCCGCGCAACCGTCTCGATGCGGTTGATAAGTTCCTGCGCGGCGACAACGTGCCAGAAGGCGCGGCGGTGGTGCAGGTCAATTACGACAGCAATCCGTGGTTCCCAAAGGAACTGGAGGCAGAACGTGCGCTCGACCATCGTATGCGGCCCGACCGATACAGCCATATCTGGGAAGGCGACTACGAGCCGCAAGCGGTCGGCGCGATCTGGACAATGCGAGACATTAACGAAGGGCGTGAGCGTGAGGTGCCCAACGATCTGTCGCGCATCCTGATAGCTGTTGACCCGGCGGTATCAAGCCACGAACATTCGGATAGCCACGGTGTCGTGGCGGTGGCGTCCAGCCAATCCGGCCACGGCTATGTGCTGGAAGACGGCTCAACACGCGGCACACCGGAACGATGGGCGCGGCGGGCCGTTGCCATGTACGACCGATATGATGCTGACGGGATCGTGATTGAGAAGAACCAAGGCGGCGATATGTGCCGCCACGTTCTAAACAGCGTCCGCCCCGGCATCAACATCATTGAGGTACACGCGACACGGGGCAAGCACGTCAGGGCAGAGCCTATTAGCGCCCTGTACGCTCTTGGCCGCATCCACCATGTTGGCACGTTTCCGCAGCTTGAAAGCCAGATGTGCCAGATCACGGCGTCCGGTTACGAAGGCGATGGATCACCCGACCGGGTTGATGCTATGGTCTGGGGGTTTACCGAATTGTTTCCAAAGCTGGTCAACAAAAGCAACGAGGTATACCGCCAGCAAGCGGTGGCTGATATGGATTACAACGTGATGAACTACGAGACCAACGACTACCGGGGCCGTCAGGCCGTGGCGATAGGAGATTGACTTGGGCGGAATACCGCAACAGCAGCAACGGTTGCAAAGTGCCGCACCAGCCCCGCCGTCGAATGTGGCCGGTGTCAAATCATCGCTGAAGCTAACGCCGCAGGAAATGCGGATTGTCAAATACCACGATGATACGATTGCAACAGGTATGGTTGGCACGGATGCCGAAGGTCGTCCCGTCACGGTTTACTCCACCGGCATAAAAATACCAGCGGGCGAACCAAACGCCGGTAAATTTGTCTCGGTTCCCGGTTACGACAACGTAAAGAAGAAAATTATGACTGAGGGCGAAGCATACAAACGTTGGAAATCTGAAATAGATTCAGGTCAATGGCCGGTATACAATAGCGGCGAAGAACTGAATGCGCGGTCAAAAGCTATGCATCAGATCATGGATATAGAATCTGAAAAAGCTACCAAGGCGAGGAAGTAGAGCTATGAGCAAAAACATCAAAACCCTGCTGACCGAAAGCTACAGGAAGATGGGCACGTCCAAAGGCGGCAAGAAGAAGTCTAAAGGCAATAAATGATTCGACCCATGACCGCGCAGGACATACCCGTCCTGATTGACATGGGCGCGGCAATGCACGAGGAAAGCAGATATGCGAATCTGGACTTTGATCCTGAGAAGTTGTGGCAGCTTGGCGAGACGATGTTGGGCAATCCTGAAGCGTGGCTTGCGTTGGTTGTTGAACGCAATGGCGACATCATTGGATTTTGTATCGGCTACGTTGCGCCGCATTTCTTCGGCAATGACCTGACAAGCGGCGACCTTGCGATATACGTTGTGCCTGAACACCGGGGCGGCATGATAGGGGCAAGGCTGGTCAAGGCTTACGACGCATGGTGCAGCAAGAAAGGCGTTAAGCAACCGTTGCTTGGCGTGTCGGCTGGGATTACACCAGACAGGACCGGGCAGTTATACGAGCGGCTCGGATACACCGAAAAATACACCATTTACAAAAAACCGACATCTGTGATATAAATCAATTGAATAAATCTAATTTTGAAAGGCTTTAGCTATGGGTGGTATCTTTTCTGCGCCAAAGGCTCCGGCCCCGCCACCGCCTCCGCCTCCACCGCCTGATAAATCAGCCGATGAAGTCCGTGCCGCTGAACAGATGGCGCGTCGTCGCGCTGCTGGCGCACAGGGACGTGCATCCACAATTCTGACTAGTTCAGATGCCGGTGACACGGAGACAGGCGGCAAAAAAACGCTGCTTGGTGAGTAATGGTTGACACCGTTCGCACAACGGCAACGCTGCTTTCATCTCTGTTTCAAGACGGGCAAGCGGCAAACGAAATCACCGCAAACGATATGCGGGATTTGATTGTTTCGTTGCGTCCCAGCTTTGGCGAATGCTCGATGCAGGGCAACGCAACGGCCACAACTATTGCTGTCGCTGGCACTTATTACAAGATTTCTGGGACCACGGCGCTTTCGGGCAATGAGTTGTTGTTTGACAATAACAGCACTAACACCGGGCGTTTGCGTTACATTGGTGCGCCGAATAGGATTGTGTTGTTCAGCGCGTCCATCTCGTTGTCAGCGGCGTCTAATAATCAGGTTTTGTTGCTCAAGGGTTGGCATTACGACGACAGCGGAGCGTCCGGTTCATTGGTGGACGCCAGTCTTGTAAGCCGCAAAGTTACCGCATCTGGAGAACTAGGTGCGGTTGTGGTGCAGGGTAGCGCACTGATGAGCGTAAACGATTACATTGAAATTCATGTTACTAATGAAACATCAACCGCCGCTGTAACGGTCGAAGATTTTAATTTTCAAGCATTTGCACTTCCAACCGTTTAAGGGGTCGGCATGATTAGCCAAGAACAAGTCATCCACCTTGTTAAACGCAAAGGTAAGCTGAAAGCACAACGCGGGACGTGGGAATCACATTGGCAGGATTTGACAAATTTTGTTCTGCCTAACGATTCTGATTTTAATCTGAAACGTTCCAAAGGCGACAAGCGAACCACGCTTGTCTACGACAGCACAGCCATACACGCTAACGAAATGCTTGCTGCCGGTTTGCATGGAATGCTGACCAACCCGGCGTCCAACTGGTTTAGCCTTCGCATCAAAGACAATGATGATTTTTCAGATAACGCTGAAGCAAAGCAGTGGCTTGAAGAAACCACAAATGTAATTCTTTCAGAACTTTCTGCGCCAGCCGTAGCTTTTCCGTCTCACATTCACGAATATTATTTGTCTCTTTGCTCTATCGGCACGGCTTGTATGTTTATTGGTGAGCCAACAAGGCGCGAAGGCATCAGCTTTAGAGCAATTCATATTGATGAAATATTTATTGCTGAAAACGCAGACGGAATTATTGACACGGTGTTCCGTTGTTTCAAGATGAGTGTGCGCCAGATTGTGCAGAAATGGGGAGAAAAGTCTCTGTCTCCGCGCATTCAAAAAATGTATGAGAATCAAGAGTTTGATAAACAAATAGAGTTGTTGCATTGCGTTTACCCGCGTGACGATATTGATAAGGGCAAAAAGGCAGCAACCATGCTGCCGGTCGCGTCGGTCTACATCGATGAGAAAGAAAAGCACGTTTTGGCTGAAGGCGGTTTTGATGAAATGCCTTTTATGGTCAGCCGTTGGTCAAAGACTGTTGGTGAAGTGTTTGGCCGGTCTCCTGCCATGACAGCGTTGCCTGACATCAAGATGCTTCAGGAAATTATGAAGACCACTATCAAAGCGGCGCAGAAAGTTGTGGACCCGCCGCTGCTGGTGCCGGATGACGGTGTATTGGGTCCGGTTCGCACTATTCCGGGCGGATTGAATTATTATCGTGCATCCTCTGGTGCGCGAATTGAGCCTTTGCTTACTGGTGGCAACATTGGCCTCAGTTACGAAATGATGAACGATCTGCGTGAACGCATCCGCACGACGTTCTTTCTTGACCAGTTGCAATTCCAAGGCGCACCTCGCATGACGGCGACAGAGGTTGTCGAGCGCACAGAGCGCACGTTGCGGTTGCTAGGGCCGACTCTGGGACGCCTTCAGTCAGAGTTCCTTGGGCCTATGATAGAGCGCATTTACGGCGTTTTGGTTCGCGCTGGTCGCCTACCGGAGCCACCTGAATCTATTGCAGAGCAAGAACTAAAGATTGAATATGTATCGCCTCTTGCTAGAGCGCAGCGCCAGACTGAGACGCAGGGGATTATGCGGACGCTTGAGTTTGTCGGGCCGATTGCTGGTATCGACCCCCAAGCTGCCCAGATTATCAAAGGCGCGGATACTGTTCGCCACATTGCGGAACTCAACGGCGTTCCGCCAATTTTGCTAAAATCTAACGATGAATTGATGGCAGAAATCCAAGCGCAGCAGGAAGCCCAAGCAGCGCAACAGCAAATGATGCAGGGCGCTCAAGTTATGGAAATGATGCAAAAGGGCGCGAATGTGGCAAAAACAGCAGGGGAGGCTGGGTTAAACCTTGTCCAAGGTTAGCAAAGACGACTTTCGATTTGTCTTCGGATCAGAAGAAGGCAAGCGAGTTCTTTCCCATATTTGTCGTGAGTGTGGTGTTCTGCGGCCTTCGTTTGTTCCGGGCGAAGCGCTGGAAAATGCTGCCTTTAACGAAGGCATGAGGAATGTCGCGTTAATGATTCTCACGGCGCTTGATGAAACCCCGGAACGTTTCTTAGAACTTTCACAGGAGATTGGGGCTAATGCCTGACGATATCGCACCTGCCGAAACGGCAGATAATGCAGAAGCAGTTAGTGAGCCGACACAGACTACAGAGACCAGCGACGATAATTGGCGTTCGTCGTTGTCAGAAGACCTTCGGGACAATCCAAGTTTCTCGAAATTCAAGGACGTAGACAGCCTCGCAGCGTCTTACGTCAATCTGCAATCTCACCTTGGGCGAGATAAGATTGCAAAGCCAGTTACGGATAGCGATTGGGATGACGTCTACGAGTTCCTTGGTCGCCCTGAAAGCCCTGAAAAATACGAAATTGAACTGCCGGAAGATTTGCCAGAAGAAATTGCTGGTCAGTTTAACGATGAAACGCTTTCGTCGTTTAAGCAGGAAGCGCACAGGCTGGGCCTTAACGCCGAGCAGGTCAAAAGTCTTGTAGCATGGCAAGCTGGCAACATGGGCAATCAACATGAAGCCTATAAAGGTATCATTGACCAATCTATGCAACAGGGCGAAACTTCTTTGCGTCAAGAGTGGGGTCGTGCTTACGATCAAAACTTGGAGTTTGCCCGCAAAGCATTTGCTGAATACGGCGGCGACGAACTGGCAGCGAAAATGGAATCCACTGGCATGGGCAATGATCCTGATGTTCTTCGGGCGTTTGCTAATATTGCCAAGACGACAATGGCCGACAAGGATTTGGCTGGACCGTCCGGCGGAACGCAGATGGCGTTGACGCCAGAGGAAGCTAGGGCTGAAGCGGCGACAATTATGTCTCACCCGGCCTATACAGATAAGCGGCACCCGGAACATAATTCTATGGTTAAGAAAGTTCAGGCACTGTTCAATCAAGCGTATACTGATTAATTATGGACCAATATGTCATTAAGCTAGAATGTCTGAAACTTGCTCAGACCGGAAGCCCTGATGTAACAGTGAAGGCTGCTCAGATATATTATGATTGGGTAACTAAAACTGACAAACCAAAGCTAGGGCGTCCGCCTAAGAAAGACTAAAGAAAACCCCGTGTAACGCGGGGTTTTTTTTGCTATTTGCACATTCACAAAAATAAGATACAATCAAGTTGCCTTTCTATAGGTGGACAATTCCTTGCGGAACCCGCACAAGCACGAAGGCAGCTTGGGCCGTCCCAGACGATAACCCTTAAACTACTGTTTTAACCCTTTAGGAGAGATCCGTATGTCTATTCAAGTGACAACGGCCTTCGTCGAACAGTACAGCGCCAACGTCCAGCACCTTGTCCAGCAGGACGGGTCTAAGTTGCGTGGTTCAGTTCGCGAAGAAGCCGTTACCGGCAAAAATGCCTTTTTCGAGCAGATTGGTGCCACGTCCGCACAGCGTCGGACGAGCCGCCACAGTGACACCCCCAGAGTTGATACCCCTCACGCACGTCGTCGCGTTAGCCTTGAAGATTTTGATTGGGCTGACCTCATTGATAATGAGGACAAAGTGAGAATGTTGATTGATCCGACCTCTGATTATGCCCGCGCAGCGGCCATGAGCATGGGTCGTGCGATGGACGAAGTTCTGATTGATGCGGCCCTTGGAAATGCCTTTACCGGCGTTTCTGGCGGAACTACCGTTGCAGGTCAGACGGCTATTGCTGCTGGTGGTACCGGACTTACGCTTGCCAAGCTGCTGTCGGCAAAAGAGACGATGGACGGTGATGATGTTCCTGAAAATGGTCGCGTCATTGTTTGTACGTCTGAGCAGATCAGCGATCTCTTGAACACGACTGAAATCAAAAGTTCAGATTTCAATACTGTCAAGGCACTCGCTCGCGGTGAGATCGATTCGTTTCTGGGATTTGAATTTGTATCCGTAAACGGTAAGCGTATCGACGGCACCAAGCTGGTCCCTGTTGATGGTTCTAGTGATCGCCGCTGTTTTGCATTCCAGAATGAAGGTTTGCTTCTTGGCGTCGGTGCTGACATGACAACGAAGATTTCGGAACGTGCGGACAAAAACTATGCAACGCAGGTCTTTTGCTCAATGAGCATCGGCGGCACTCGCATGGAAGAAGCCCGTGTTCTTGAAATCCTTTGCGCCGAATAAGGAGGGCATAGAAAATGACTGTACTTTATAGCGCAGAAATGGCCGGACTCGCCGCAGTTCCGGTTAGCCTCCCGTCTGGTGGCATTGTCGATGGTAACGTCCGCGTAAAGCGGGCCACTATTACGCTTGCCACTCAGACGACTTCGGACACCATCGTTATTGCGAAAGCAACCGAAGGTGAGTCGTTCCTGTACGGCGTCGTCAACACCGACACGTCGCTGGGTTCAGCGCAGATTGCCATTGGCGTATCTGGCGCAGTTGCTAAATACAAAGCAGCCGCCGTTCAGACCGCTACCAATGCTCCGGCAATCTTCGGTGTAAACGCTGGAACTGCTACGTTGACTGCAAGCGAAGAAATCTTCATCACGATTTCGGCTGCAAACCTGCCAGCTTCAGGCAATCTTGTTGTGGATATGTACTTCTCCGCAACGTAATAAGGCTGGGGAGGCTTCGGCCTCCCCATACTTTACTAAGGTGACAGCATGGCGACTTCTGTTGTTCAGATTGTAAACAATGCCTTGGTCAAGATTGGTGCAAACGCCATTCTAACATTGACTGAAGACAGTGAAGCGGCTCGTGCCGCTAATCTTATTTATGAGCAAGTTCGAGATGCTTGCATCCGCGACCATGTTTGGAACTTTGCCGTCAACCGCGTGGAGTTGGCGCAGAACTCCGTCGCTCCAGCTTTTGGGTTTGCTTACCAGTACAACGTTCCGTCTGATTGCCTTCGGGTATTGCAGATGGAAAATGTGGACATGTTTTATAAGATTGAGGGCGGCAAGCTGCTAACTGACGAAGGCACTGCAAAGATTTTATATCTAGCCCGCGTTGAAGACGTAAACTTGTTTGACGCCATGTTTGTTGAGGCTTTGTCTGCTCGACTTGCGGCTGAATTGTCAGTCACGCTGTCGGAGAGCAACACGCTTTATTCAAATATGATGGAAATGTACCAGCGTAAAATTTCGGATGCCCGCTCTATGGACGCGCAGGAAAGCGGCTATTTAGAGGTCGTTGCTGACACTTGGTTGGACAGTCGTCTTAATTACGCTGGCGGGCAAACCGTAAGCGTAAACGGCACATATTAAATGCCGCGTTCAGCGCCAATATTCACTAATTTTACGGCGGGCGAACTTTCGCCGCGCCTTGAAGGCCGCGTTGACCTTCAGAAATATCCCAACGGCTGTCAAACGCTTGAGAATATGATTGTGCAGAAGCACGGTCCAGCATCTCGCCGGGGCGGTTTTTATTTTTCTGCCGAAGTTAAGGATAGTAGCAAGAGAACCAGAATACTGCCATTTGAGTTCAGCGCCACTCAGGCATATATAATTGAGTTTGGCGATCAATACGTTCGGTTTTATAGGAATTATGGTCAGATATTGTCTGGTCCGTTTTCTGGAGTGTTTGACACGCCTTTTTCTAAAGGCAGCGCATACGAAGTATCAACTCCATATCTTGAAGATGAATTGTTTGAGTTAGTTATCACTCAGTCTGCTGACGTTTTGTATATAGCGCATCAAAACCATGAGCCGCGCACGTTGTCCCGAGTTGAAGACACAAACTGGAGTTTAGATGTCATCCAGTTTTTAGACGGCCCATATGATCCTGTGAACGCCACAGAAACGACGTTGGGCCTTTCAGCTACCTCAGGCACCGGAGTAACAGTAACCGCTTCAGCGGTCACTGGAATCAATGACGGGGCGGGTTTTCTTGCAACTGACATCGGGCGGTTGATTCGATTTGAAGACGCGGCAAACGATTGGACGTACCTCGAAATTACTGCGCGAGCGGATACAACGCACGTCACAGCCGACTTCATAGGTCCAGACGCATCCGCAACCACTGCCGTAACCGGGTGGCGACTAGGCGCGTTTTCTGAAACAACCGGCTATCCATCTGTCGTTACGTTTTTTGAGCAGCGCCTAGTTTGGGCGGCGACAAAAAGCCGACCGCAATCTATGTTCTTTTCTGTATCTGCTGATTATTACAACCACGCTCCCACAGACAATGATGGGAACGTTTTGGACGACAGCGGGTTTGTTTACACTATTGCGACAGATCAGGTGAATACAATCCGCTGGATGAGGGCCGGTAAGGTGTTGTCCGTAGGCACTGCTGGCGGCGAGTTCATTGTTTCGCAAGGCGACCAAAACAGCCCGCTATCACCAACAAATACCCGAGTTGTTCGTCAAACTACGTTTGGCAGCGCCGCAGTAACGCCACCGCAAGTCGGCAACTCCGTTCTGTTTCTGCAACGTGCTAACCGTAAGGTTCGTGAATACGTTTACCAGTTTGAAAGTGACGCATACACCGCGCCAGACCTCGCCATTCTTTCGGAACACATTACGAAAGGCGGGATCGTTGATATGGCGTATCAGCAAGAACCAGACAGCATTGTCTGGCTGGTTCGGACAGATGGCGTCCTTGTCGGCATGACCTATGAGCGGGCACAGGACGTCGTGGGTTGGCATCGTCACATTATAGGTGGAGCAGACGCTAAAGTTGAAAGCGTTGCAGTTATTCCCAACACAACCGGAAGCCGCGATGATCTGTGGGCGGTTGTACAGCGCACAATCAACGGCCAATCAGTTCGGTATATTGAGTTTCTAACGCCGGGTATGCCTGAAGTTACAGTAAACACGACAGACGCCACATATCTTGATTCCATGCTTACTTATAACGGCGGCGGCGTAACGTCCGTATTTGGTTTAAGTCATCTTGAAGGTCAAACTGTTTCGGTGTTAGCAAATGGCGCTGCCCATCCAGACCGCACGGTTTCAAGCGGGTCGATAACGCTGAACGGCTCTTATGAGGTTGTCCATGTTGGATTGCCGTATACATCTACGCTGCAAACTATGCGTATTGAAGCAGGAGCGAAAGATGGAACGGCGCAGGGTAAGAAGAAGCGCATTGCTCGAATTACATACCGGCTTTTTGATACGCTTGGATTAAAGCACGGCCCAAGCGCAGATCGTTTGGATATTATCCCTTTCCGGTCCAGCGCAGACGACATGGACGAAGCACCGGCACTGTTTACCGGCGACAAAGAGGTGGAATTTCCGCGCAACTGGGACAAGGACGGTTATATTTTCTTAGTGCAGGATCAGCCGCTTCCGTTTACTATTTTGGCGATTATGCCAGAACTTAACACGACGAAGGTTTGATATGTGCGACCCGGCAACACTAGCGATAATGGCAACCGCCGCGTCAGCCGCAGGGACGGCGGCTAGTACGCTTGGCGCAATTCAGCAGGGCAAGTCGGCTCAGAATCTTGCTAATTACAACGCGCAGATTGCTCAGAACGAGGCCATTGCAGCGCGCCAGAAGGCCGAGTTCGACGCCAAGGCGCAGGAACGTCAGGCACGGTTGTTCGCTGGCACTCAGCGGGCTTCTATGGCCGCTACAGGCGGCGAATTGCTGGACATGGGCGACGTTGTAGACATGAGCGCGGAAGAAGCCGAGCTTGAAAACCTTGCAATCCGATACGGTGGCGAGATGGGCTTTCGAGCAGGGCAGCAACGCGCGCAGTTAGCAGGATTTGAAGGCGCAGTGGCGAAGCAAAAGGCCAGAGGCGAGGCGGCTAAATCACTTCTGACGGGCGCATCGTCTACGGTGCAGCTTGCCGGTAAGATTTAAATAAGGACAATATAATGGCAATGGTTCCGAAATACACAAGCAGAGCATCTGTCCCCGGCAGCACCGGAATGCAGGGCGTTCCGTTGTCTCTGGCAACAAGCCCGCTTAGTGGCATGGGTGAGGGCATGACGAAGGTCGCCTCCGCGATCGACGTGGCTGCGACGCGCATTCAGAACCGTGAGGATATTATTAGTTCTGCGATAGCGAAAGACCAGTTCGAGCAAGATACGTTGACAGACTATAACTCTGCGCTTGAGGCGGGGAACATTCTTGATCCTGCACAGAACACGATTGGCAATTTTAGCGCTGGAGTTGAACAGCGGATTATGCAGACCGTAAGCAATTTCAGCGGAAGCGCAAATGCAAGGGCGACTCTTGAGGCAAATCTGCGGAGTCGTGCTGGTCAATACGCTAATCAGATGATTCAGTATCAAAACACTGAACAGCGCAAATTTATAACGGGGAATGCACAAGACGAAATTGCGCCCATTGCTGCGACGGTCGCCCAAAACCCCGGAAATTTGCGTAGTTCGTTTGACCAAGTTGACGCCATTGTCAATAAATATGCAGACGCGTTAGACCCTGCGTCAGAGCGCAGCCTTCGTGACGCCGGGAGGTCCGCAGTTATGGAGCAAGGTGTTGTCGGGTTACTTAATCGCGGCGCTTGGCAGGACGCACGGGCCTTGATTTTAGACAACCCAGTTCTTGGAAAATATCTTGATCCGTCAAAAAGAGATCAATTCAACAAACAGATAGCTACTTTCGCGCAGGCCGAAAACAAATCTCGCGTTGAAATGGCGGCGCGTGAGGCCACGGTCAACCGTCTTGTCGCAAGCGGCCTTGAAGTTGATCCGGGCAAAGCCATGAACTTTGTCGTGGGGGCAGACCTTTCACCGTCAGACGGGCCGGGTGATAAAATCGCTAAATCGTTGGACGCTCTCGGAATCAAACCTGACGAAGCCACATTGGATCAGAAGGCGGCAATACTTGGAATTGAACTTCCAAAAACTGAAGCGCCCGACCCAAATAAAGATTTTAAAATGGATGGAAGTGGCGCGACATCACAATTGACTGAAAGTGGGGCGTTTAAACGAACGAAACCATACATTGAATCCGCTGTTGATATGTCTACAAAAATCAGCACAGTTCAAAGTTCTTATGAAGAATATAAGAGCGGAAATGAGCTGGCGGGCTTGGCCGTTTTGCAGACGTATCTTAAAATGATCGACGAAGGCGCAGTTGTGCGTGATAGCGATATCGCACTCGCAGAGCGGGCGTCTCCAATATATGAAACTATCAAAGCAGCGGTTTCCAGGTACGGAACAGAAGGCGCACAAGCTGTGACCGAAACTGTTATTGAACAGGCTAAATTGGCCGCAGACGCATTCGGGCAAAAAGCCCTTGAAATGAGCAAAGGGTTCTTTGATGGATACCAAAAAGACACCGGATATTCTCGCGGAATTTTAGGTCTTCCCGGAGACAGGTACGAAGTCATTTTTGGTGGTGTTCGATCAGTCCCGACGCCAGCCGCAGCAGAGCCCGACACCGTTCCCGGCGCACCAGTCGTCGCTGGTGGTCCGCCAGCAAAACCGACTGAACCCGGCGTTGTGGTTATAACGCGAAATCCTGACGGCACACTGAGTACGGGCAGCCAATAACATGGCAGATGCGGAAACCTTAGACCTTCTTGGCGGTCAAATTGATGTAGATCAGGTTGCTGGTGCGCTTTCTGCGTTAATCCCGCAGCAAGAGGAGGCATTGCTAACCGAAGAGGTGGAGCCGGTTCAAATGGCTTCTGCCGAAGTTCCTGTTGAACAGGCACCTGCGGAACCTGCGCCAACAGAACCCGCTTTTGTAGAGCCAGCGCCCGTAGAACCCGCGCCTGTAGAGCCAGCGCCTGTTACACCGGCTGCAGTGCCACAAGTAAAGATATTTGAATATGAAGGGCAAAGGTTCAAACTTCCGGCTGATGTGACTCAAGAAGAACTTGAGCAAATCATTTTCCAATACGAAAGCACCCCAGCATACGCCGTCCAAAAGGCACAGACGGACAAGTCTTGGGAACGGGAAAACATCGACAGCGAAAGCGGCGCGCCAGCTTTGGTTAGGTCTATGGTCGGAGAGCTAGAAACTACGGACGAAAAGCTGGCTACATTAAACAACTATTACCCCGGAACAGTTCCGTATGGTGAAGACAATTTCTTGTTTTTTGACCCAGACACCAGAAAATTTACGCTATACAACCCGCCGGGACTAGATTTAGGAGACGTCGCTAGTATTGCCAAAACAGGTTTTGAAGTAGTTGGCGGAACGCTGGGTGGTCTTGCCGGGACTATATTGGCTGGTCCGGGACCGGGGACTTATGGCGGAATAGTTGCTGGCACTGAGTTTAGTGCTAGGGCATTTGACGCTTCCACGGGCGTTTTTGGTGGCCGCGTAAGAGCGCCAAAAACTATTGGTGGTGAATTTACGGAAAGCGGAACTCGTGCTGCCTTAGCTGTTGGCGGCGAAAAGGCTGGGACCGTGTTGGCTGAAGGCGGCAAGCGTGTTTTGACGGGAGTTTCGCCCACAGTCCGTAACACGGCTTCTGATTTGATTGCAAAGTTTGAATCCCTTGGAATTGAGCCAGTCGGCGCTGCAATTAGTCGTAAAGGTATGCTTGGACGGGTGGGCGCTGGACTTGAGCAACGTATGGCCGCAGGGCCCATTGTGCAAAAACAGGCCGAAAGGGTTCTTGTCCAGCTAGATTATGCTTTGCGTGGCATTGCATCCAAAATGGGGCAAGTGCGAACACCTAATGAAGCCGGTGCGGCGGTAAAGGCATCTGTTGAAGCCGCTGAAAAGCGCATCAGAGATGCGTTCTCCAAAAAATACAATGAAGTCTTTGATGAGATTGGTGCCGACACCATTGTAACCGATATGTCTTCTGTAAATACAGTTCTGCAACCTTTTCTCAAGCAAATTGCAGAGCTTCCAGCAGATGCACAGCCCACGGGTCAGTTGTTGGCATTAGTCAAAAAATATGATGCGTTGAGCAAGTTTGCTGAAACAGGCAGTGTGACGTTTAAGCAGTTGAGAGATTTAAGAACACAACTGCGACTGATTAGAGGCAAAAAGACATCAGGCACCCAAGGCGACTATGATCGCATGGTAGAAGACATCTACAAGGGGATTACTGATGACCTCTCTAATGCTGCCAATAATGTTAATCCAGAACTAGGCGCAAAGCTAAAGGCCATTGACGTAGAACGCGCTATTTTTGCGGATACAGCGCAGAAAACTTTCGACAAAATCAGAAAGTTTGACGCCGACAATCAGGCCTATGAATACATTATGACTTCCGCAAAAGGCACTGGCAGAGAGGGCATTAAGGCACTCCAGCGTCTTCGGGATAACTTTACCCCAGAAGAGTGGGGAGATGTTGCTGGGTCCGTTCTTTACAACCTTGGTCGTGAAAATGTTGGGGCGCAGGTGGGAGATGTTGCAGAGTTTAGCGTTGCAACGTTTATGAAACGCTTGTCAGAAATTAAGAAAAACGGACCTGAAGGAATGGAAGCGCTTTTTGGCGGCACTCAGTTTGCTGAGGTTTCTCAAGATTTGATGAATCTTGTTGATGTCGTTGGTGCGCTTAAAGAAGTAAAACGCTACACGAACTTTTCCAACACCGCTGGCGCTCTTGACCAGATGGTGTTCTGGGGGTCGTTAACACAAGCAGCGGAGCGCGTAATAGCTGGCGAAACCGGAACAGCCGCTGCCATCGTCACCGGAGGCGTTCTTGCGCCCGTTGCTGCGGCCAAACTTATGACAAGCCCCGGTTTTATTAAGTGGCTGGCAACACCGGCCTCCGAAATATCCAAGGACGTGGCGGCACATATGGGTAGGCTTGCGGCCCTTTCTGCGGCAGAGCCAGAGATACAAGAAGAATTGCGTCAATATTATAAGGCCATCAGATCATATACGGGTTACAGTAAAACAACTCCCGGTGTAAGATCAACACCGTAACGAAGGAACCGCACAATGACGATTTCCAGCACTACAAACACGGTTTCCTATACGGGGAACGGCAGCACGACTGAATTTGCGGTCAATTATGTGTTCTTCGGAACCGGCACTAGCGCCGAGATTCAGGTTGTTGAAGTTGTCATTGCAACCGGCGCTGAAACAGTTAAATCAAACGGTTCTGACTTTACGGTTTCCGGTGGCAACGGTGCAACCGGCACAGTAACTGCGGCAGTTGCACCGGCCAACACAGTTAAATGGGTTATCAACAGGACAACCACGCAGACGCAGGAAACGGATTACGTTGAGAACGATCCGTTCCCGGCGGAAAGCCATGAAGAGGCGCTTGACCGGCTTACGGCTGTTGACCAAGAGCAGCAGCGCGCGCTGGATCGCACGGCGCAGCTTCCTGATGGCTACACAGGGTCGTTTGATCCTGCGTTGCCGGTTGATATTACCGGCAGTACGGTTTTAGCGTTTAATGCGGGCGCGACGGCTTTTGAAATCGGCCCAACCACATCCGCAATTAGCGGTGCTGCGGCAGAGGCTGCGGCGGCGGCGGCCAGCGCGACAGCCAGCGCAAACAGCGCCACGGCAGCAGCAGCATCGGCGGCATCAGCGGAAGGGGCGGCTGGAACTCAAAGCGTCGATAACTTCAACGGCGACGGCTCAACCACAGCGTTCACGTTGTCATCTTCTCCGGCGACCGAAAACAACACGTCGGTCTACATTGATGGAGTATATCAACAAAAGGACACATACTCTGTCAGCGACACTACTCTGACTTTCTCGTCCGCCCCGCCTTCCGGCACTGGCAACATCGAGGTCATGCACCTGTCAACGCAGTCCCTCGGCGTGGACCCGTCAATCGGTTCAGTGACGACTGGCGCGGCGGGCAGCAGTGCAGCGGTTTCGATCACATCCGGCGGCGTTTTGTCTTTTACTATTCCGCGTGGCGACACAGGCGCAACCGGATCGACCGGCGCAACGGGTTCGGCTGCCACTATCGCGGCTGGGTCAACAACGACCGGCGCTGCCGGATCATCCGCCACGGTCACGAATGTCGGCTCATCTTCCGCCGCAACCTTTGATTTTACCATCCCTCGCGGCGACACGGGCGCAGCCGGGGCCGCAGCTACCATCGCTGTTGGCACAGTCACGACCGGCGCAGCGGGCAGTAGCGCAACAATTGTTAACGGTGGTACGTCATCTGCCGCCACGTTTAATTTCACCATCCCGCGTGGCGACACGGGAGCAACGGGCGCAACGGGCGCGACAGGCGCGCCGGGTGCAGACGGTGTGTTTTCTGCCATCGCTTCACAGGCTGAAGCTGAAGCAGGAACCGACAACGTAAAAGGGATGTCCTCGCTTCGCGTGAAGCAAAGCATCGACGCTAATGCAGCGCCGGTTACTCTGGCTGGTTCTCTAGACTACCTCACGCTGAGTGGACAGCAAATTACTCGCGGTGCCATCGTTCTCACCACAGATGTGAGCGGCACGCTGCCAATCGCGAACGGCGGCACAAACGCCACCAGTGCCAGCGCAGCGCGCTCGAACTTGAGCGCTGCGGCATCTGGAGCTAACAGCGACATCACGTCGCTGACCGGGCTGACGACCGACCTGAGCGTTGCACAAGGTGGCACAGGTGCCAGCACGGCCAGCGCAGCGCGTACAAACCTCGGCGCAGCGGCCTCTGGAGCTAACACTGACATCACTTCTCTAGGAGGTCTGACGACCGACATCGCCGTGGCAGACGGCGGCACTGGTGCTGGAACTGCTTCCGCTGCACGCACTAATCTTGGCGCTGCTGCGTCTGGGTCGAATAGTGACATCACCGCACTGACTGGCCTGACAACAGACCTGAGCGTGGCGCAAGGCGGCACGGGCGCTGGCACGTTTACAGCAAACGGCGTTTTGCACGGAAACGGAACGAGCGCGCTAGGTGTGACGGGAACCGGCACTAGCGGTCAAATTCTAACATCGAACGGGTCCGGCTCTGCGCCGACATTCCAAGATGCTTCTGGTGGCGGTGCAACAAGCATCAACGGCTTGTCAGATGCAGCGGCGAGCGGAGCCAACTCGCTGTACCTAGGCACCGACGTCGGAAATGCAAACACTAGCCAGAACACTGGCGTCGGGCAGCAAAGTCTGCAGGCGCTCACCAGCGGAGCCTATGGCAATGTAGCCGTCGGTCAGCAGGCGGGCAAAGCCATCACCTCCGGCCTCGCTAACACATGCATCGGGTGGCAAGCGGGTGAGGTGCTCACCACGGGTGCGGACAACATTTTCGTCGGGACGACCACCGCAAAATCTCTGACCACGGGGTCGGACAATATAGTCATCGGCGCAAACGATGCAGGTGAAAACCTCGTCAGCGGCACCCACAATACGATTGTAGGAAGTACAGCAGGGAAGGCAACAGCAACAAATATCGGATGCACGATACTTGGATTTAGCGCCAATCCATCAAGCAATAGCGTATCGCACGAAATAACGCTGGGAAGTAGCAGCGTTGGCGCGCTGCGTTGCCAAGTAACGAGCATCACAGCTCTGTCTGATCGTCGCGATAAAACAGATATTGTGCCGCTTGAACTTGGCCTTGATTTTATCAACTCCTTAAATCCTGTAAAATTTACGTGGAACATGCGCGACGGCGGCAAGGTCGGTCAGCAGGAAGCTGGATTTATCGCGCAGGAGCTTGACGAGGCTCAGATCGCAGCCGGTGCTGAGGACTACTTGGATATTGTGCTGAAAGAAAATTCTGAAAAATTGGAAGCCGCACCCGGCAAGCTGATCCCGGTTCTGGTCAAGGCAATTCAAGATTTGTCAGCAGAGGTCGCTGCCCTGAAGGAGCAAGTCAATGGATGATTTTACGCCCGAAGAAATTGCGCGGCACTACACATCCGCGATGGATAGCCTCGCACTGCTTGATGCGGTCGCCGCTGATCCTGACGCATACGCAGACGATCCGACGGTTGTCGCAAGAAACGTGGAGCATCTGAAAATTGTAGTCGGCTGGGATTTTTGGACGGACGAAGATTTAACGCCGTTTCATGCTGCTATCGCAGCAGGGAGTGAATAATGCCCCTAACAAAAGTGACATCTGGCGTTCGCACCATTGCCACCAGCGAAGTCGTGACAGCAAGCATTGCGGACGACGCCATCACGCTGGCGAAAATGGCACCCGGCACAGACGGCAACCTCATCACCTACGACGCTTCGGGCAACCCAGCGCACGTCTCCACCGGCACCAGCGGGCAGGTGCTCACGTCTCAGGGCGCAGGCGCTGCGCCAGTATTCGCAACGCTTGCAAGTGGACTGCCAGCCGCAACATTCACGAGCAGCGAACAGACTGTCGCGGTCGACACGGTTCTGGATGTTCCGCATGGTCTGGGTGCTATCCCATCGCTCGTTCAGGTTCGGCTGCGATGCAAGACCGCCGACGTGGGATATGCGGTTAATGACGAGATCGTCGTTTCGTCTGGCCCAGTCGATCTGGTCAACGACAGAGGCTGGACAGTCCAGACCGACGCAACAAACGTGACGATATTACAAGGCACCGGGATTCCGGTGATAAACCAAACAACCCTAAACGGATCGAACATCACAGTCGGAAGCTGGCGCTGGATCGTCAAAGCTTGGTCATAGCGCGATGCGAAGCGCCGCTCTTGTCATCGCCGCGTGTCTGCTGACAACACCGCTGTCTGCGCAGCAGGGAGTTGTGTGCGTGCCGGACCGGGCTGCGGCTGACGAGGCATCCAGAAACGCAGGCGAAGAATTGGCTTGGGTCGGAAAAACAAGCGGGGACACAATTATGCTCTTTTACCTTGGGCGCGAAACATGGTCTGTATTCTTCCAGCGGCCAGACGGGCAGTGGTGTACCGCGCCGACGATGGTAGGGAAAATTCGCAGGGCGGACCCCGCATAATGGATATTAACAAAGACATAATTGACGCGGCTAGTCTTGCGCTCGTTATCGGAACTCTCGCTGAATGGTTGCCGCCCGTCGCTGCGGCGATCAGCATCTTGTGGACGTGCCTTCGCATCTACGGTTGGTGGAAAGACCGGTAACTATGGACGGCGCGATTGATCTCCGCCTCATCATTACGTTGGGCGGCATCTTGTTCAGCGTGGCTGGGGCTGCGGCTGTCGGTAAAATTCAGATCAAGGTTATTCAGGAAACCTTGAATGACATTGAGTCCCGCTTGCGGAAGATCGACCAACGCATTGACCATTTAGAAAACGGCGAAGCTGTTGTAAAGCAGCGACTTGATATTCTTGCCAAATTAAACAGCCCAGAAAACCTGCGCCGAGATCATATGCAAGTAGCGAGCATTCTGGCTGATATCTCTTATCTCAAATCTGAATCAGAGCGGATACATAAGATCCACAACGGAGTACATCCGCCTGTGTCTAACGAGAGGAAGGCCACATGAGCTTGAACATTCAGTCGATTATCAGCGCTCTTGCACCGATCTTGTTTGCTGCGGTGGGCTATTTGATTATATCGCTCAACGAGCTTGAGAACCGTATCCAAAAAACCGAAGGCTACCTGATGCTTCTCGTGACGCCGCAGGGTGAGATTGTGGCATCGCCCGCGAACAGCATAGCGCGTCAGAAGCTGCGCGAAGACTTTATGGTTTATGTTCACGATCACGAAGTGCGACTGAAACTAATGGAGGCGCAGAAATGATTGGTGCGATGCCGCCGGTAGTGTCTACTAAAGTAAAACTTTTGGTGGAGAAATTTTCAGAGGCTTGGGCGGCGTGTATGATTTGCATGGTCCAAGGGGATGTCACAGTGCTGACAATCAGCCACACGGTAACTGCCTCAAAAACTGGTGCCATTGCCGGTATGGGTTGTGTGGTCGCAAGTTGTGTATCAAGCAAACGCAACAAAACAACGGACGCGCTATTGACCGGAGCGGTTACGATGGCCGCAGATTTTGCGATTCACCCAACACATTTCGGGCCGCAACTGGCTGAAGCGGCGCTCACTGGTATCGTGGCGGCGTGTCTTTGTTATTTAATTTCGGTTAAGGTGGTGAAAAAATGATCGGCGCGTTACTCCCGGCGGTACTACCGCTAGTCAAAGATGTGATTGGCTCCTTCCTGCCGGAAGACCCTAAGAAGCGTGCTGAAGCAGAGCGCAAGATTGAGGCGCAACTGACAGAGCATTTGGCGAAGATCGACATCGCGCAGCTTGATATCAATAAGACAGAAGCGGCGCACCGTAGTATCTTTGTGGCTGGATGGCGTCCGTTCATCGGCTGGTCATGCGGCGTTGCATTGGCTTGGAACTACATCGCACAGCCTGTTCTGGTTTTCACGCTGGCACAGACAGGCAACCTTGTTGATCTGCCCGCTCTCGATATGTCGCAAATGATGCCTGTCCTTATGGGTATGCTCGGGTTGGGCGGCTTGCGAACATTCGAAAAGTACAAATCGGTGAGTAAGTAATGTCGCGCAACGCAATCGGACTCAGCACATACTCTGAGGTCAAGGTCAAGAAGCGCACCAGCATTGGCGCATCGTCGCACAGCAAGCCGAAGAACAAGCGCAAGCGCCGGTCGTGGAAAAAGTATCGGGGGCAAGGCAAATGATTGAGCAGCTAAAGGCAGAGATCGAGGCCGACGAGGGACGGGTCACTGCCGTATACGCGGACCATCTCGGCTATAAGACTGCCGGGGTTGGTCACCTGCTGCGAGATGGCATTGATCCAGAACACGAATGGCCTATCGGCGCACCTGTATCACAGGAGCGGGTAAACGAATGGTTCGATGAGGACATCAAGAACGTCGTCAACGAGACGACGTGGCACTTTGACGATTGGGACGGCCTGCCAGAAGAGGTGCAACTTATCTGCTGCAATATGATGTTTAATCTTGGAGGCCCGCGCTTCTCGGGGTTTAAGAAGTTCATCGCCGCCGTTGAGCGACACGATTGGGCCGACGCCGCGCTTGAAATGAAAGACAGCAGGTGGCACCGGCAGGTGCAGAACCGAAGCAGCCGCCTAATCGAACGGATGCTGGCCGTCTAATGCCGCAGCAAGCTATATCCAAAGCAGAGGCGGAGCGTAGGATCGCTCTTGTTGAGGAAATGTTAAGGGCCGGTCACCCTCCAAAGGGGACGCCTCCTAGAGCTGGGCAAATTGGTGCTATACGCGCTGCCGGTTTGGCGGATGGCGCAAGCCAAGGCGCGGCGGGCAGCCGCTATCAGGTAGCCGTTGACCTAATCGGTCGAGAGGCAGACTGGTCATTGTGGGCAAAGCCAGAGCCGGAGGGACGCGGCACGTTTGAAGGTGACTCACCTGATGGGTACAACATCAAGGGTCGGTCTACATATTACGACGCTGATGGCAAAATACGCGGCGAGTGGGTCAAAACTACCATCGAGCAAGAGCGGCAGGAAGCCATGCTCCGCGAGGCCATTCAAGGAATGGTTGACGCGCTTCCCAAAGCAAAGCCGACTAAGGGTCCGAGCCAAGGCGCAAGAAATTTGCTGGCGTGCTATAACGTGTCCGACCACCATTTCGGTATGCTGTCTATGCAGGAAGAAACCGGCGAGGATTATAATCTAGACATTGCTGAGAAGCTGCTGGTCGGTGCGTTTGACCACCTAATCAAGGCAGCACCGCCATGCGGGCAGGCGCTCGTTACGCTGATGGGCGACCTGCTGCACTACGACAGTTTTGTTCCAGAGACACCGGCCAGCCGCAACGTGCTGGACGCAGACGGGCGCTACCCGCAGATGGTTCGGGCTGCCGTGCGGTCCACGCGATACCTGATCAAGGCTGCGCTGACACGCCACGAAAATGTCCACGTCATTGTAGAGCGCGGAAACCACGACCCCTCGTCAAGCATCTTCCTTATGGAGGCGCTATCGAACATCTACGAAGCCGAGCAGCGAGTGAGCATCGACACATCCCCGGCTAAGTTTCATTACCATCGCTTCGGAAATAACCTAATCGGCATCCACCACGGCGACACGGTGAAGATGAAAGACCTGCCGCTTTTGATGGCCCATGACCGGGCAACCGATTGGGGAGAGACTGAACATCGGTTCTGGTGGACCGGACACGTCCATCACGACGCGACGCAGGAGTTCCCCGGCGTAAAATGCGAGAGCTTTCGTGTGCTGGCAGCAAAGGATGCGTGGCACAGTGAGAAGGGCTACCGAAGCAAGCGTGACATGAAGGCGATTGTGCTGCACCGCGAGTACGGCGAGGTGGCAAGGCACACATTCAACCCGGATATGCTGTAACAAAAAAGCGGCATCAGGAACGACTAAAGATGCAAAGCAAAAAAATGAGTTTTATCGAGGCGAAAACTAATGCGGTCGTCGGGCTGCTGGTGTCTTGGCTATTCACCTTTTTGTGCTTGCCGCTGTTTGGGCTTGAGCCGTCGGTGATCGACGCGACGTGGATCACCGCTTGTTATTTCGTGCTGTCGCTTGGGCGCGGATACGTGCTGCGCCGAGTGTTTGTTGCGCTAAGTGAGTGATCGCCGCTAACAAAAAAGAACCCGCCAACAGGGCGGGTTAGTTTAGGGAGAAACTAAACTTCGTAAACTGGCTCCGACTCTACAATGAGCAGTATTTGCCCGCAAGCACCGCAGGTCACCTCCTGCGTCCGGTCATATACGCGCCCTCGCGTCGGTTGACCGCAGAAATCACACTCAATGTATTCTGAGTAGAACCGGACAAACCGTCTTGCGGCGTTAAAAACATGGACCACGAACGAGTAACCTTTCCTGCGGCACATGAACGGCATCATCAAACCGCCTGCCCGCCAATTTCTCTGCCCACGCATCTTCAACCGTTTTGCGTGACTGGGCAAGTGCCTTGGCCTTGCGCTCTGCCGCTTCCTCCCTCAGACGCAGCTTCGCCTCAAAGCGCACCCAATACTGATCGTACGCTGCCTTATCAAGAAGCTTCGCCTCGCGATGACGGTCTTTCTCACGCTGCAACTCATACAACTCGTTAAAGCACTCCGGGTGGAACGCATTGCCCACCGCAATCAGCTTCGGCGTCGTCGTCAAGGGCTTCTTGCAATGCTTGCATATGAAAGTTTTGCCCATCATTCTTGCTCCTGCAAAGAAGGAGATAGCGTCAAATGCTTCTCGCTGATGATGTGCAGCGGCGGGCTAATGCCGCGAATGTGGGTAGCTTCGTCCGTCATAGCGTGCGCCATCCAAAACCCCGCACCCATGTTCTGCACGAGACGCCAGTGGCGACCATTGTCGCTATATACAATATCGTCGGCGTTCATGTTTCTAACTTCCTGATTGTTTTGATATTTGCCACAATGCTGCCGTCACTAAGCCGCACATCGTAGCGCGGCTCGTCCTCAAATGTGCGACCGACAACGCTGGCAATCTTTTCGCTGCCGTCAATGACAGCGATTACGCGCTGGTTCAATTCGTACATCATCACGTCACCAAAAGAGCCATATAGAGCAAGATGGCAAATCCCAGCCAACAGGCCGCGACGGCAATGTAATTTAGCGTGCGTTTCATGTCGCGTCTCCTGAATTTTCGTAACCGTCAAAAAAGTCTGGCGTGGACGTTGTTTCGTCGCGGCAATGGGCCTGCGCCTGTTCCAGTGTAAGCCCAGTCTTGATCGTGCGAGCGGGCTTGTCGTGCCTGTAAAAGCGCACGATTTTGTAAGTTGATTCGGTCATCTCTGATTCTCCCATATAATCTATCTCCTCAAGAATACGCATAAACTCGTCGTTGCTGTGCGCCAGTTTGCTCATAGGACGCCTCCCAAATACGCGGCTCGCTCGTCGCGTTCCATCGTGTCAGGCTCGTCGTTGTCGCGAGCCTCTCGCAGCATGTATTCGCAGTCTGAGATGGCGTCGCCAAGCGGGCCAAGGATATTTTCCTTGTCGTCCTCGGTCAGATCAATCAGGCTGTTGGCAACCAGATCGTGGTTGGCGATGAGGAGGCTGAGGGCTTTGGTCAGGTCGTTCGTGCGGTCGGTGTTCATTGTGTGTCTCCGTGTTGGTGTGTTGGTTGCGATTAGGCGCTGAAAAGTTGACGATACGCGGCGCGTCGGCGGGCGTCTGAATTGATCGCCGTCGCGCGCGCCGCTTTAATGAATGGTTCGGAAAACATGCTAATTCCGATGCGTTTTGCGAGTGCTTCGTACTTCTCGATCTCCTCAACATGAGAGCGCAGGGACGAAATGCGGGTGCCGCGAGAGATGTCCAGAACTGTTGCATATGCTTCGGCAAAATCGGCGGCGAGATGTACGGGGATTTGGCGGGTCATGTTTTGGTTTCCTTGTTGATGTGTTTCTTGCCCCTATTATAAACAAATTGTTACACAGGGCAAATCTTATTTTGACCTAATTTAGGTGCCGGGGCTTTGGCCCCGGCGGGTTGGTGTTATCGGGCGAGCCACTCTTCAAATGTAGGGAGGGGCGCTCCGTCGCGGGTTACGTCGCCGCCTTTTCCGTCGTCGGCGCAGTGCAGGAAGATATCGAACTCATCTTCGTTCGTGCCGCGCTGCTTGGTCTGCCAGTTGGCGTTGGGGGTAAGGTTTGTCATGTCCCTGTCTCCTGTGTTGGGTGCCGGGGCCGAAGCCCCGGCGGGTTGGGTTAGATGCTGAAGAAGTTGCGCTGCGCGAACCAGCCGAGGTAAGTGCCGGTGTTATACTGCTGCAGCCACTTGGTGAAGTTGAAGACGACAGTCAGCTTGTCCTGACTAGGGATATGAACCAGAACATAGTCGCAGTCGATGTCGGTGCCGTGCGCTTTGTTCAACTTGGCGACCTCGGCTTCGGCAGCCTTGGTGGCGCTGGCAACAGTTGCGTAGAGCTTGCAGGCGCTTTTGGTTTCGGTGAAGCGGGCTTCGATGCGGTCTAGGATGTTCATGTCTATGTCTCCGTGTGTTAGTGTGTTGATGTGTTTCTTGCCCCTATTATAAACAAATTGTTACACAAGGCAAATCTTATTTTGACCTAATTTAATGCCGGGGCCGAAGCCCCGGCGGGTTGACTTATTTTAGAGGACGATTTCAGCTGCGTGGCTGACCCGTTTGTTCGATGCCCAGTGTTCCGACGCCGGGGCTGACTGCATCTGGTCGATGACCTGACCTCGCGTGACGGCTACGAAGTGACCGCCGACCCTGACGATATACCCACGACCCGTGCTGGTCGCCGTGTGCTGATCGACGAAGGTCTTGAGGGTGCCGCATGCGCCGGGGATGGCCCGCCACCCCATGCGGTGCTTCAGGATGAACTGGCGCAGCTCGACGAAGCGGAGGCCTCCCTGCCACCGGGCTGACTTGCCTGCGCTGCGACGATACCACCGGGTGATGTCGCTGATGGTGTGGCCCGTCGTAGCGGCGAGGGCGACGACCCCGCAGTTGGGGGTGGTGGCGACTGCGCCTGCCGGGACTTCTGTCTGGGTCATGTCTCTCTCTCCTCGGTTGGTGCCGGGGCCGAAGCCCCGGCGGGTTGATTGCTAGGCCCAAAAGTTATTGGGGAGGGCCGAAGCGATTTTGCGGAACTCGCCCGAGCGCAGCGCGTTCACGGCGACCATGAAAAAAGCGTTCGCGAAGGCTTCATCGCTGTCCAGATCGACCAAGACTGCGTGAGCGAAGTTGCGGGCCGCGACCTTGTCTTCGACAAAGTCCACAAAAGCGGGGCCGCCCTCGATAGCGTCGAGTTCGAGAACGAAGTCGCCCCATGCGTCGATGCTGCCGTCGTTCTGGTGGGCGTTTGCGATGTTTTCGAGGCTCATGATCTGGTTCTCCTTGTTGGTGTGTTGGTCTCTTGTTGTGCCCCCATTATAAACAAATTGTTACACGACGCAACCCTAATCGCATTGCTATTTATAAAAAGATCACATATTGTTACCGCCCAACACGAAAGGTGACGCATGAAAACTCCACAAGAAATCGTTGTCCTGCTGGGCGGCAACAAGGCGGCGGCGAGCGCGCTTGGCGTATCGCCACAGGCCATCAGCAACTGGCTGCGGCGTGGGGCGATTCCCTATTCCCATGCCAAGGAAATCATTCAAGCTGGCGAAGAGAGGGGAATCAAAATCAGCTATTCCGACCTGATCAATTGATTGCCGGGATCGACCCCGGAATGAAAGGGGCGATTGGGTTGCTGTATGATGACGGCACCGCATACGTCTATGACATGCCGGTGTTTGCCAAAGAGGTCAACGCAGCGGCGCTGGCCGACCTGTTCCGAGAGTTCACCCCGGATCACGTTTATATTGAGGCGGTCAACTCGTTCGGAATGGGCCGCCAGTCGGCGTTCAATTTCGGGCAGGGCGTCGGCGTTATCAAGGCCGTGCTGGCAACGCTGGGGATTCCCTACTCGCTGGTTTCTCCGTCGAAATGGAAAACCACATTTAATCTTAGCAAAGATAAGAACGACAGCCGGGCTGCGGCCACGCGGTTGTTCCCGTCTCTCGCATCGCAGTTTGTCAGGAAGAAGGACGACGGGCGGGCAGAGGCAATTCTAATAGCACAGTGGGGAGCCACGAAATGAACCGACACCAAATACTGACAAGCGCCAGCAATGCCGTTGCAGAGAGGGAGTCCGACTACGGATCGCCCGAAAGCAACTTTGCCACCACCGCTGCGCTTTGGAGTGCCGTGTTGGGCGACAAGTTGGCCGAGGAAATCTCGGCGGCTGATGTCGCCATGATGATGTGCTGCGTGAAGCTCGCCCGGCTCAGGGCCACGCCGGACCATACCGACAGCGCGGTTGATCTGGCTGGCTATGCGGCGCTGTTGGGGGAGATAGCGTGAGCGGATTTGCAGACCACGGCATACAGCACGGCAGCATTTCAAACCTAAACAAGTGGATCGAGGCACCTGACGCATGGGTCAGCCACTACCTGTTCGGCAACCGGGGCAGCGGCTCCCCCGCCATGTGGCGCGGCATCTTCACCGAGGAGGCTGTCCGTTGGACAATCACCGGGGCATTAAAAATCGACGACGCCATCGAAAAGGCGTGTCGGGCGTTTGACACCAAGCACGACTTCGACGACGGCAGCGCAGATCGCGAGCGCAAAAACATCGACCCTATGACGCGCTTGGCCGTCGAGGCTCTGGAGCCATACGGCAAACCGGACTTTCCAGAGGACGGCGAACAGCACAAGGTCAGCATGACCGCGAGAGGCGACGGCTGGGAGTTAGATTTTATCGGCTACACCGATTTCAACTTCCCGGACCACGGATTGATCGTTGACCTGAAAACGACGGGCCGGATGCCCAGCGTCATGAGCAAGGGTCACCAGCGGCAGCGCGCCTTCTACTCAAAATCAAGCGGCAACGCTGCCGTTAAGTTTCTCTACGTCACGTCAAAAAAAGCGGAGATGCTGGAGGACGGCGACCCAGACGAGCTAATGGCAGAAATCAAATTGCACCTCACCCGGCAGGAAGCGTTCCTGCGGCTGGGCAACAAGGAACTGTTGCGCGACATCGTGCCGGTCAACCCGGACACCTTCTATTGGCGGGGCGATGAAGCGGTTAGGAAAAGTTTGTACGGGATTTGAGTTGCGGATCGCATCACAATCCGTTACAAGTTCGATTGCCTGCGTAAAGGGCACAACATGAAAACAAGGAAAACACAATGTCATATGATTTTGACGAAGGTTCCAACTCCTCCTCAGACTCCGCAATCGGGCCGTTCCTAAATTGGCATGCCAGAGAGACTCTCGACGGCGCGCTGGGTTCTCGCACTTTCTCCATTCGGGACGAGGAAGGCGAGCGGGTTGATGTCACGGCCAAGATGAAAAAGGGCGTGGCGTTTGATCTCGACACGCTGCGGACAGGCTGGTGCTTCTCAGATGGGTCGCCGGGTGTGGCTCCAGAGTGGCAGTGGAACGACAGCCCGTCTCGGTTCAATACCGCCCAGCCGGAAGACCGGGGAGGCGAACGCTGGAAAAAAGGTTTTTCCGTCCGCGTTGGATTGGGGAAAGATCAGGCCGCAACATGGTCTCAGGCTGGCGCTGGTGCGTGGGCTGGGCTTGTTCACTTGATGCGAGCAGTGAAGGAAGACGGCGGGAGCGGTGAGACAGTTATTGCCGCTATGTCAGAAGTGGACGAAATCAAGTTCAAGAAGGGGTCAACGTCGGCCCCGATGTGGACTGTCAAAAAGTGGTCAGACCGCCCGGACTGCTTGACAGCATCGGCGGAGCCGGAGGCAGCGGCAGAGGAGGCTGCTGACGATGAGTTTTGATTCTCACGGGCGGGTTGATTAGTACCCTCCCTGTCCAACGAGGATGAAAGAAAGGCGGCGGCGGCGGCTGCCGCCTTTCACTTTTTAACCAATCAAATTAGGGTACTGAAAATGAGATACGAAAAATTCGGTAAAGAACTCGCTTCCCTTGGCTACGATGTCACGCCGCTGCGAGGGAAAATTCCCCAACTCCCCGGCTGGCAACATCGACCAGACGCGGCGGTGGATTTTGAAAAATGGGGCGACGCAAACATTGGCGTCGTTCTCGGCGGCGCACACAACATCATCGCAATCGACATCGACGTGCGAAACGAACAGGCCGCAGCGGTCATTCGCAAACTCGCTGACGATATGCTGGGCAGCGCGCCAGAACGAATAGGCAGCGCACCGAAGACCTTGCTGGTCTACAGATGCAGCGAGCCTATCCGAAAATCCAAAACGGCTGTGTTCGAAATCAACGGCGACGCCTGCGTCGAGTGTCTGGCAGAGGGCCAGCAGTTCGTCGCATCAGGGCTGCACCCCGACACGCACAAGAATTACTCGTGGCCCAATGATTCCCTGCTGGACTACCGGCCAGAGGAACTCACCGCCCTGACCCCCGGCGACATCACGAGTTTCATTGCGACATGCAACGCGGCGCTGGCGGATTTTGGTGAAATAAAGGCGCGTTCTCACACGAACGTTTTGCCGTTTGATAACGGCTCCAACTTTGACTTTCAGGAGAGCGACACTGCCACCAGCATGGCGAAGCTGGCCGCTGCGGTGCCGTATCTCGAAAACCCTAGCCTTCATTACGACGATTGGGTGCGCTTGGGCCACGCTTTCAAGGCGGCGGTTGGAGATGACGGCCTCGCCCTGTTTCACGAGTTTAGCCAGAAATCCGACAAATACGAATACGACGAAACCGAGCGCCTCTGGGCGTCAATCGGGAGCGTCAGCAAAATCGGCGCGGGGTCCTTGTTTCACCTTGCGGCGGAGGCGGGGTTTGACATTGCGAACTGGGACCGAAAATACGGCCCGGCTGATCTAGCAGAAGAAGAAATTCAAGCCGCACCAGCGACGGACGCAACGGACGGCAGCTTTACCGCAGCCAGCGTTGTCGGCCCCATACCGCCCCGTGAGTGGGTGTTGGATGGCTGGTGGCCCTCACGCACTGTCGGGATGCTCTTCGGCGCTGGTGGGGTCGGTAAGACCCTCCTGATGCAGCAGTTTGCTAACGCAGTGGCCGAGGGTGAGCGGTTTCTAGGTATAGATACCATGAAGATGCCGGTTCTTAGCGTTATGTGCGAAGACGACGCCGACGAGGTGAAGCGCCGCCAGCTGCGGATCAACGAATCACGAGGCATAGACGAGTTTGGCAACGGCCCCGACAATCTGGTGCTGTGGCCTCGCGTCGGCGCTGATAACGTGCTGGTAACGTGGCCTAACGCCGGGAAGGACGAACCCGGAGAATTCTACTTAAACCTCTGCGACAAGGTGCGCGAAGTTAAGGGCGATGCGGGAGAAATCCTAATAATACTCGACACAGCGGCAGATATGTTCGGCGGCAATGAGAACGAGCGGCGAACCGTCAACACGTTCATCAAGACCTATCTGGGCAGCATCGTGGTAAATCACAACGCAACCGTCATCCTGCTGGCCCACCCGAGTTTGTCAGGGCTTGCTAGTGGTTCGGGCATGTCAGGGTCAACAGCGTGGGAGAACAGCGTCAGGGCGCGCGCATACCTCGCCAGACAGGAGGACAGCGACGACATCCGCATACTGTCCCGCAAGAAATCAAATTACTCAGATATCAGCGGCAATAACGACATCCAACTGATATGGGAAAATGGCGTGCTGGCGATCCCGGCATCCGACGACGCACTCGACAGGATCAACGCTACAGCCCTTAAACATGCCATCATGGCCGAGGTTGATATCGCGTGGGGCGAGAAGAATGCGTTCCGCAAACAAGGACCGCGCGGCTACAAATCAGCCCTGCCCAGACAGCTACCAACACACAAACCTGCGGCTGTAATCAAGGCCGCAAATGCCCTCATAGCGGACGGAAATATCGTCCATGTTGACCGCTACGGGTTCAAAACGGAAAAGAGCGTATAATGGTACATTTAGAGCATAACTCATTGAAATTGCGTGCGTTCTCAACATTGCGGTATGTAATTACACGCTTTCCTAATAACGCAATGGAATCAATGACTTAATCAATACCCCGATCTTCACCCCTATAAGGGGCGCAAAGATGTGCGCCCCATAGGTGTCTTGGGCAAAACACGGCAAACAAAAGGGACATAAAAATGGCAACGAAAACAAAACGGCGGCGGCCCGATCACATACTAGATCGGGGAGGTGTGGGCGACAGTGTTGCCGAGGCTATCCATCACGCCATCAAGCCACTCGACAAAATCGCAAGCGATGCGGAAACCAAATGGGGATGCGACCGACTGCCTGAGTTGGTCAGCCCGGAAATGGCCTCACGGTTTGGATCGGCAAAGGCAAAACTGGACGCGGCCATTGTTTTGAACGATCCGCAGGAGGTAATTAAACGAGCCGATGTTTTGGCGCGCGGCTGGGCGGCAATGGACACTGAGGCCACGCAACGTGGCAACAAGGCGCTGGTGCCTGACGTTTGGAGCTACACGACCGACGACGGTTTTAAGTGCGCTATTGCGCGATCTAACGCTGACGCTTTCAAAGCAATCAAAACAATGCCAGAGTTTGAAGGTGTCGCGGTTTACTCGCTGGAAGAAGTGGGGCGCATTCTTGAAGCCAATACCCTGCTGAACGTGGTGAAAAATAATTTCCCGGATGCTGTCGTTGAAGACATCCGGCCCCGACTGTCACGGCAATCGCTGGACAGTGACATACCATTTTGAAAGGATGAAAACGATGGATTGGCCCGCAGATAAAATCGAACGGCGCAAAGTGGATGATCTGATCCCGTATGCGCGAAACGCACGGACGCATTCCGACGAGCAGGTGGCGCAGCTTGCAGCGTCTATCAAAGAATGGGGATGGACGACCCCGGTGCTGATTGACGAAGACGGTGAAATTATAGCAGGGCATGGCCGCGTCATGGCGGCGCGGAAGCTGGGTATTGAGGAAGTCCCGACCATGACGGCGACCGGCTGGACGAAGGCGCAGAAGCAAGCCTATGTGCTGGCGGATAACCAGATACCGTTGAACGCTAAATGGGACGACAATATGTTAGCGTTAGAATTAAATGATCTGGAAGAGATGAATTTTGACCTTTCATTATTGGGCTGGGGTGAAAATTTACCAGAATTTGCAGAAATGCCAGATTACTCAGTTCTTGAAGATGAAGAGATGAGCGATCAGTTAGATGAAATGGCATCCGGCGTAAAAAAGGCAATTCAGATTGAGTTTGAATCAGAGCATTACGAAGATGCTCAAGAGCTTGTAAAATTTTGGAGGTCTCAAGGTGCATATATCGGCATGATGCTGGTTGAAAAATTGCGTTCAGAGAAAGAAAAAATATGAAATTAGAACAAGACGAAATAAAAGGCATAAAATTTTGGCACAGAACAGGATTTAGCGACTTCAAAACTTTTGAAGAAGTGATAGGGCGCGGCACTTATTTAAAACGCGGAATGCGGATATTGCCGGGTGAGCGCTGGATGGACTGCGGCGGAAATGTCGGCGCTTTTGCTTTGTTGGCATGTAGCCTTGGCGCGGAAGTGGTTGTGTATGAGCCAGACCCATACAATTGTGAGATGATTGAGAAAAATCTTCAACTCAATAATTTCAACGCAACTATAAAACAGTTAGCTCTAGTTTCTAATGACAGAGAAAAGGCAACATTGTTTATTGGGAACAATAACAATGTTTGGCGAAACAGCATTGTTAAAAAATGGAACAGCATGGGCATCGAAGTTCAATGTGCAAATTTTGACCACGAAGCAAAAGATTTTCAAGGCTGTAAAATGGACATTGAAGGTGCAGAAATGCCTATCCTTGAAGAAACTAAATCTTTGTTTGAAAAATTTGTTTACGAGTGGAGTTTTGACATAGACCCTAGCC